>Ga0123354_10000501_pt1 | contig 39365 bp, 27 predicted proteins | sample TergutLab28metaG_2_FD_97872 | JGI IMG/M metagenome (GOLD analysis project Ga0123354, IMG submission 97872) | Labiotermes labralis P4 segment gut microbial communities from Petit-Saut dam, French Guiana - Lab288 P4 | ecosystem: Host-associated > Arthropoda: Insects > Digestive system > Gut ... | reverse complement strand
CTGACAACAATCGTGATAGAAATAACCGGCTTCTTCGAGGTCGTTCAGAATGCAAAGAAAATGTCCCCCGCGCCACTCCTTGAAAACGACGGAACAGACAATACTTTTTGCCGAACCGTTTAACCCGTTCAGAAAGAGATTGGACGTCGTCCCCATTGCAGCGAGGATTGCTTTTACTTCCGGATGTTGTGAATAAATACTTTGTATTGTCGAATCCTTCAACGCCGTAAAATTTATGCAAAAGTAATGATTATATATCAAAGAACGAAAAACTTCAATAGTTGATTTTATGATTTTATTTAATCATCATTGAGTTTCAACTTTTCTTGATATTCTTTGCTATAAGCTTCCCCTCTGCCGACCAAATATTTTAGAAAAACAGTAAGCTCTACAATTTCGAGTAGGAAAAATACACGATAATCACCCAATCGGATACGATAAATCGAATTGTAATCGATTAATTTTTTGCAATTTCCAATATCGCCTACCGACTGTGCCGCTCGGATTTCTAATATCACATCTTTCAATGACTCTTTGTATTTTCCCGATAGTTTTCTTGCCGATTTTTCAAATTCTTTTGAAATTTTAATATTCATATTCCAAGCCAATTTTCAAATTCTTTTTGTTCTTTTTCATTCAAATACACATCTCCTTTTGGCTTGTTTTTGACAAGATAATGATATAATTCCTCATCACTAAAAGAGTTTGCTTCCATTACAAGTAAATTTTCAATAAAAGATTTAAGACTTCTGCCTTCGGAAGCCGCTCGGATAGATAGATTACGAAATGTATCTATCGGGATATCAATATTTTTTCTTTTCTTCTCAACAACTAATGCGTCCATAATTGTAATATTTTTTGCAAATATATAATATATATATGATATATATAATATATTTTGCGATTATTTGCTATATAAAAGAAAAAAACTAATTTTGTACGATATTTACAATAAGCGCTATTAATATTGAAAGGAGAGAAAATGAGTAACAACTTAGTAATTATTCCAACTTACAACGAAAAAGAAAATATTGAAAAGATAATCAGGGCGGTTTTCGCATTGCCTATGGTAGTTGATTTGTTGATTATCGACGATGGTTCGCCGGACGGTACCGCATCAATTGTCAAAAGGGTGCAGAATGAATTTCCTGAGAAACTTCATTTGATGGAGCGCTCCGGTAAGTTGGGATTGGGAACGGCTTATATTGCCGGTTTCAAATGGGCGTTGGAGCGGGATTATACTTATATTTTTGAGATGGATGCCGATTTTTCTCATAATCCTGTCGATTTACTTCGTTTATATACTGCCTGTTCCGAAGGAGATGCCGATGTTGCTATCGGTTCGCGCTACGTCTCAGGAGTGAATGTTGTGAATTGGCCGATATCAAGAGTATTATTGTCGTATTTTGCTTCGAAATATGTCAGGCTGATTACCGGAATGAATATCAACGATACGACGGCCGGATTCAAGTGCTACCGCCGGGAAGTGTTGGAAGCCATTGATTTAGAAAATATTCGCTTCAAAGGCTACGCTTTTCAGATAGAAATGAAATTTACCGCATTCCAAATGGGATTCCACTTGAAGGAAATACCCATTGTTTTTGTCAATCGCGTCGAAGGTGTTTCCAAAATGAGCGGCGGAATATTCGAAGAGGCGTTATTTGGAGTTATTCGACTAAAATTGGACAGTATGTCCAAAAAACATCCCAAGAAAGAATGAATCTGCTCCTAAGAAACGCCTTGCTGATTAACGAAGGAAAACGTTTCAAAGCCGATGTGTTGATTGAAGGCGAGAGGATAAAGAGAATAACCTCACCCCCGACTCCTCTCTCCACAAGGGAGGTGGAGTTACTCCCCTCTCCATGTGGAGAGGGGTCGGGGGTGAGGATCGACGCTTCCGGTCTTTTGCTCCTTCCCGGCGTCATCGACGACCAGGTTCATTTCCGCGAACCGGGCTTAACGCACAAAGGCGACATCCACAGCGAATCGCGGGCGGCAGTCGCCGGCGGAATCACTTCGTTTATGGATATGCCGAACACGGTTCCTCAAACCATAACCGTGGAGGCTTTGAATGATAAGTTTGAGCTGGCTTCCAAGCAATCAATGACTAATTATACTTTTTTCATCGGAGCGACCAACGACAATATAGAAGAACTGAAAAAGGATGGCGCTAAACGGGCGGCTGCTATCAAAATATTCATGGGCGCTTCAACCGGAAACATGCTGGTAGATAACGAACGCTCGTTGGAACGGATTTTTTCGGAGGCGAAACATATTATTGCCGTTCACTGCGAATGCGAGAAAACCATTGCAGCCAATAAAGCCCGGCTAATTAAGCAATACGGCGAAGAGTTGGACGTTACTTTTCATCCTCAGATTCGGAATGCAAAGGCTTGTTTTAATTCTTCATCACATGCTGTGGAACTGGCTGAAAAATACAATACCCGTTTGCACCTGTTTCATTTATCAACAGGAAAAGAAATGTCGCTTCTTGAAGTTAAACCGTTAAGTAAAAAACGGATAACCGCAGAAGTCTGCGTGCATCACCTTTGGTTTTCCGATGAAGACTACGCCGAAAAAGGAAACCGGATTAAGTGGAATCCGGCAATCAAATCGAGAGCCGACCGCGATGCGTTGCGTCAAGCCTTAATTGATGGCAGAATTGATGTGGTAGCTACCGACCATGCTCCTCACACTTGGGAAGAAAAGCAAGGTTCTTGTCTCCGTGCAGCGTCCGGTGGTCCGATGGTGCAGCATTCGTTGACGGCAATGCTTGAATTGTGCAGGCAAGGGATTTTCACAGAAGAATTAGTCGTTGAGAAAATGGCTCATGCGCCGGCTGAATTGTTTGGAATCAAAGACCGTGGATTTATTCGCGAAGGCTATTACGCCGATTTGGTTTTAGTGAATCCGGATGCCTGCTGGACAGTCTCTAAAGACAATCTGTTGTACAAATGCGGCTGGTCGCCGATGGAAGGCGTAACGTTTTCGCATAAAGTTGAAAAGACATTTATCAACGGACGTCTGGTCTATGACAATGGCGTGTTTGATGAAGAATACAGGGGGAATGAATTACGACTTAAGAGTTACGAGTTAGGTGGATAGATAATGTTTTTGAGATGATGGGATAAGCGATTGGAGGCGCTCATACTACTGATAAAACGATCAATTCTACAAGTGGTGTTTATTTTTCTTATTCAAGAAATAAAAAAAAACACATAAAAAGTACATAATCTCCGAAATTATTCATAGCTTTGTGGGTTATAAACGCAAGTAAGCGTTGTTTTATAAAATTTGTTGTGCGCTATGGATAAACTTCTTGATGCGGAGAATATTGCGAATGAAAATATTTCCGAAGAAAACAAAACCGCTGATTTGGCGGGAGAAATTGATGTCGTTAATAATGAGAATATTATGAACGAATCCTTGCCGGAAGAAATTACACCGGAAGTAGTCGAACCAACTGTCGAAGTTTCAGACAACGAGACAATTGTTTCCGAAGTTTTAATTGTTCAGGAGACGGATGAAAAGCCGAACGATGAAGAACCGGATATTGAAGAATCAATTCCGGCGGTTGAGGAACAACAAGAGACGGAAGAATCAATTCCGGCGGTTGAAGAACAAGATACGGAAGAATTAATTCCGGCAAGCGAAGAAATTGATCTGCCGGCAGATTCGTTTGAGGAACCCGTTAACAAAAAAGAAATTGATCAATGGGACAAAAACCGGATTCTTGAGCGATTAACCGAAATTGTTCATTTAGACATCAACGAAAGTATAAAAAATGAAATCGAAGCCTGCAAACAAGCATTTTATAGAATCAAAAAGGCTGAAGTAGAGGATGCTGAAAAGACGTTTATTGACGGTGGCGGAACAAAGGAAGATTTTGTACCGGAATCCGATGAGCATGAGGAAAAACTGAAAGAATTACTGGCTATTTACCGAAATAAAAAAACATCTTTATCCGCTGAGGTGGAAAAAATAAAAGAGAAGAACTTAGCAATAAAAAAACAAATTATTGGCAAACTGAAAGAACTCATTGATAGTAAAGATGATTTTTACAAAATATATAATGAATTCCGGAAATTGCAACAGCAATGGAAGGAAACCAAACAAGTTCCGCAAGCAGCCGCTAATGACCTGTGGAAGGATTATCAGCATTACAGCGAAAAATTTTATGATTTGCTGAAGATAAACAACGAAATGCGGGACTACGATTTCAAGAAAAATCTGGAATTGAAACAAGCGCTTTGTGAATCGGTAGAAAAATTAGAAAATGAAAAAGACGTTATCTCCGCTTTTTACCAATTGCAGAAGTTACACCAGGAATGGCGGGAAATCGGTCCTGTAGCCAAAGAAATGCGGGAAGAAATCTGGTCGCGTTTCAAAAAAGCGTCTTCAGTTATCAATAAAAGGCATCAGGAGCATTTCGAATCGTTACGCTTGCTGGAACAACGAAATTTAGAAGACAAAACGGCGCTCTGCGTAGAAGTCGAAACGATTGATTATTCCAAATTAACAACGTTCAAAGATTGGGACGAACAAAACAAAAAGGTACTCGACTATCAGGAGAAATGGAAGACCATCGGTTTTGCACCAAAGAAAAATAACGTGAAAGTGTTTGAACGGTTCAGAGCCGCTTGCGATATCTTCTTCCGAAAAAAGAGCGAGTTCTATAGAAGTATCAAGGATACGATGGATGTCAACCTTGAAAAGAAAAAGGAGCTTTGTGAAAAAGCGGAAGCATTGAAAAATAGTCAGGAATGGAAAGAGACAACCGATCAACTGATTGCTTTGCAAAAAGAATGGAAATCCATCGGACCCATTTCACGGAAACATTCGGATGCTGTTTGGAAACGTTTTATTAGCGCTTGCGATTATTTCTTTGAACAAAAGAATACCCATTTTTCTTCACAAAAAACAGAAGAAGTGGATAACTTGAAAAAGAAAAAAGAAATTATTGAAAAAATAAATGCTATCGACGTCAATCTCTCGACTACAGAAGCAGTCGCTATAATTAGGGATCTGATCGCCGACTGGAATAGAATCGGTTTTGTTCCGTTCCGTGAAAAGGATAGAATTCATAAAGAATACCGTAAAGCTGTTGACAAACATTTCGACCGCTTGAAGTTAGATGAATCGGAACGGCGTTTGCAAACATTTAAGTCGAGTTTGAGCGATATTTCATCTGGAGACGAGCGATCGAAAAACAAGTTGTTAAACGAACGGGATAAGCTAATGCGTACGTATGAACGGCTTAAAGGCGATATTCAAACCTATGAAAATAACATTGGTTTCTTATCGGTATCTTCCAAAGGCGGCGGCGGTTTGATGAAAGAAATGAATCGTAAAATCAGTAGCCTGAAAGAAGAACTGAACTTAATCATTAAAAAAATTGAAGTAATCGACGAGAACTTTGGAAGATGAAAATAGGTATTTTGTCGTCCGGTGGCGACTGCCCGGGAATTAATGCCACTATTCGCGGAGTCGGAAAAACAGCAGTAACCCACTATGGCATGGATGTTATTGGAATTTGCGATGGCTTCCAAGGGTTGCTTAGTAAAGATTTTATTCCTTTAGACGATAAATCATTATCCGGATTGTTAAGTTTGGGAGGAACCATTTTAGGCACTTCACGGGAAAAACCTTTCAAGAAATTATTGGACGGCGACGATGCCAAACCGCAAGCCATTATCGACAATTACAAAAAATTAGGGTTGGATTGTTTAGTTTGTATTGGCGGAAACGGTACGCAAAAAACGGCTTACAAAGTATCGCAATTGGGATTGAATGTGATTGGCATCCCGAAAACCATTGACAATGATGTTTATGGAACCGATGTCACCTTCGGATTTCATTCGGCAGTGGATATTGCAACAGAAGCGATTGACCGCCTTCACTCTACGGCTTCTTCCCACAAACGGGTAATGGTCATTGAATTGATGGGTCACAAAGCCGGATGGATCACGCTCTACGCCGGAATGGCCGGAGGTGCCGACGTTATTCTTCTTCCCGAATTAGGTTGTGATATAAATAAGGTAAACAAAGCAATTCTTAATCGGGCAAAAAAAGACAGACCGTATTCGATTGTTGCAGTCGGCGAAGGATTGGAATTAAACGGTGGCGGAAGTAAAAGCAGCAATCGGGTTTCTCGCTTATCCAAACTGATTGAAGACGGCACCGGCTTAGAAACTCGAGAGACGATTTTGGGGTATGTGCAGCGCGGAGGAAGTCCTACGGCTTTCGACCGTAACTTAGCGACGAGTTTAGGAGGTCACGCAACCGAATTAATTGCGAAAGGTCAATTCGGACGAATGGTTGCTATAATCGACGGTAAGACCACCTCGGTTCCATTTGAAAAAGTAGCCGGCAAATTAAAATTAGTCACTCCCGATCATGATTTAATCTTGCAAGGAAAACGAATGGGAATTTCGTTTGGAGTGTAATAAAAAATAGCTTGCAATTGAATAATAATACTTACCTTTGTAGCTCGAATATTAATAAAATCAGTTTGGAATATATATGGAAAGTTCATTCAGTATCAAGGACAAAGTAATTGTAGTCACAGGCGCTGGAGGCGTATTGGGCGGTAGTATCTCCAAAAGTCTATCTCAAGCGGGCGCCAGAATCGTAGTATTGGATATTCGTCAGGAAAATCTTGAAAATCAGGTTCATGAAATTAAAGCTGCCGGAGGAGTAGCCGTTGGCTTTCGCTGTAATGTTTTAGAAGCAAGTAGTTTAGAAGAGGTTTCCAAAAAAATCATAGAAAAATGGGACCGGATTGACGTTCTTATCAACTGCGCCGGAGGAAATGTACCGGGCGCTACCTTGTCCGCAGAGCAAACAATTTTTGACATGAAATGGGAAGATTGGGAAAAAGTAGTTCGCCTGAACCAAGACGGAACAATTCTTCCCTGCTTAACATTCGGAAAAATTTTCGCTCAACAAAAGAAAGGCTGCATCATCAATATTTCGTCGATGGCTACCTATTCAGCCCTCACGCGCGTTCCCGGCTATTCGGTTGCCAAAACGGGAATCAACATTTTCACCCAATGGCTGGCTACTGAAATGGCAATGAAATTCGGCGACGAAATCCGTGTAAACGCAGTTGCTCCCGGATTTTTTATCGGCGATCAAAACCGAGCGATCCTGATTAACCCCGACGGCTCGCTGACCGAGAGAAGTAAAAAAGTACTGGCGAAAACACCGATGGGACGATTCGGAGATATTTCGGAATTAAACGGGCTTGTCCAATTCCTTTGTTCCGATTTGGCAAGTTTCATTACGGGAGCCATTATTCCTGTCGATGGCGGTTTTTCGGCTTTCAGCGGAGTATAGACACTTGAATTTTGAACTGATATCCGATTATCAACCGACCGGCGATCAACCTGAAGCTATTCGGGAATTGGCGGAAGGCGTGAGGCATGGTTTGCCTTATCAGATTTTGCTGGGTGTTACAGGTTCGGGAAAAACATTCACGATAGCCAACGTAATCAAGGAATTGAATAAACCGGTTTTGGTTTTAAGCCATAACAAAACCTTGGCAGCTCAATTGTATAGCGAGTTTAAAAGTTTTTTTCCACATAACGCCGTTGAATATTTTGTTTCCTATTATGATTATTATCAGCCGGAAGCCTATATTCCGTCAACCAATACGTATATCGAAAAGGATTTATCAATCAACGAGGAAATTGAAAAACTCCGTCTTTCGGCTACGTCGGCTTTGCTGTCGGGGAGAAGAGACGTCATTATCGTGTCCTCCGTATCTTGTTTGTACGGTATCGGTAATCCGGATGATTTCAGGGAAAGCGTTATTTTAATTAAAAAAGGAGAATCCTTTTCCCGTAATCATTTTCTGCACAAGTTAGTCGATAGTCTTTATTCGCGCAATCAAATCGAATTTTCTCGAGGAAATTTTAGGGTACAGGGTGATACGGTTGATGTGTTTCCCGCTTATATGGATATTGCCCTCCGCATATTGTTCTGGGGAGATGATATCGAAGAAATTCACACTTTCGACCCATTGACAGGCAGCTATATAGAAGAATTCGACGAGTTTCATATTTATCCCGCCAATATATTTGTAACTACACGTGAACGGATTAATCAAGCAATTGGAGAAATAGACGTGGATTTGGGAGAACGGGTGCAATTCTTCAATAACAACGGTCAGTTTCAGGAAGCCAAACGGTTATACGAGCGAGTGATTTACGATTTGGAAATGATTCGCGAACTGGGCTATTGCTCCGGAATTGAAAACTATTCCCGCTATCTCGACGCCCGTCCGCCCGGAAGCCGTCCTTTCTGCCTGATTGATTATTTTCCTAAAGATTTTCTAACCGTGATCGATGAAAGCCATGTTTCCGTTCCGCAAATTCGCGGAATGTACGGCGGCGACCATTCCCGCAAACTTAATCTGGTCGAATACGGATTCCGGTTGCCGGCGGCAATTGATAACCGCCCGCTGACATACGACGAATTTGAATCGCTCACGCCTCAGAAAATATTCATCAGCGCAACGCCAGCCGATTTTGAACTCCAACTGTGTGAAGGAATAATCACGGAACAAGTGGTTCGCCCGACCGGCTTGTTGGATCCGCCGGTTGAAGTCCGTCCCAGCTTGAATCAAATCGACGACTTGATGGAAGAGATTCAACAGCGAACCGAACGAAGTGAGCGGACTTTAGTCACCACTTTAACCAAACGGATGGCTGAAGAGTTGAATGCTTATTTTATCCGGATGGACATTAAAACAGCTTACATTCATTCGGACGTCGAAACGCTGGAACGTATCGAAATTATGGAAAAATTGCGGCAGGGATATTTCGACGTGCTGATTGGCGTGAACCTTTTACGTGAAGGATTGGATTTACCGGAAGTGTCGTTGGTTGCTATCTTGGACGCCGACAAAGAAGGATTTTTGCGCTCTCACCGCTCGCTGACGCAAACTGCCGGTCGTGCTGCCCGCAACATTAACGGGAAAGTCATTTTTTATGCCGACAAGATAACCGAAAGTATGCAGAAAACCATTGACGAAACGAATCGAAGAAGAGAAAAACAATTGATTTATAATGAACAACACGGAATTACACCGCAGCAAATCGTCAAAAACACGCAATCCACGTTGTTGAGGAACGAATTCAAAATCGAACCGGTAGCCTATATCGAAAAAGAAAATGACAATATTGCCGCCGATCCGGTCATTCAATACATGACTAAAAAAGACCTGGAAAAATTGATTGCCAAAACAAAAAAAGCCATGTTGGATGCTGCAAAAAAATTAGAATTTTTGGAAGCCGCTCAGTATCGCGATGAGTTGATTAAATTGGAAGAACGGTTGAAAATTGTTGTGTGAAAATAACTTGCAGCTATCTAAGAAGGGGTCTGAAGCTGCACGCATTTGATTTTACCGAAGTGACCCCGACAGGACTCAAACCTGTGACCTACAGAACCGGAATCTGTCGTTCTATTCACTAAACTACGGGGCCTGAATTTTTCATGGACAAAGGTACTATAATTTTAGAAAATAAACAAATTGAATTTAAAAGCGATGCTGCTTCAATGCAATTGCTTAAAAGAACAGGCGTAAAAGTTGACGGGAGAAGTTCCTAATTGTTTTATTCTTTAATAGTCAAAAATTTCTTTTGGAAAACTTTTTATTGAATTGAAAATTTTATTTTATTGTACCTCAATTATATAAATTTTCATTTGGAAAATTTCTCCCGAAAAGACATTCAATTGAAAAAAATATTTGTTACTTTTGATGCTGATTTCTTAAATAAAAAAAATTATAAAAAAATAGTTTACATCACTTATGAAAAAGAACAACTATACTTTCGATGAAGCGTATAAAGCCTCATTGGAATATTTTTTCGGTGACGAATTAGCCGCTAAGGTATTTGTAACAAAATATGCATTAAAAGATGCATTCGGCAATATCTACGAAAAAACGCCGGCGGATATGCATTACCGTTTGGCAAGTGAAATCGCCCGTATCGAAAATAAATACCCGAATCCGGTTTCAGAAAAAGAATTGTTTGACTTATTCGACCGGTTTCAATATATTATACCGCAAGGAAGCCCGATGACCGGCATCGGGAATGATTTTCAAATAGCTTCGTTATCGAATTGCTTTGTTGTTGGTTTGGACGGCTCGTCCGATTCGTATGGAGCGATTATCCGAATCGACGAAGAACAAGTCCAATTGATGAAACGGCGCGGAGGCGTCGGCCACGACTTGTCGCACATTCGCCCTAAAGGTTCTCCGGTCAAAAACTCGGCTTTAACTTCTACAGGGTTAGTACCTTTTATGGAACGCTATTCCAATTCGACTCGCGAAGTAGCGCAAGACGGCCGGCGAGGTGCATTGATGTTGACTGTTTCAATTAAGCATCCCGATGCAGAAGCTTTTATCGATGCAAAAATGGTAGAGGGAAAAGTAACCGGCGCCAATGTTTCGGTCAAGGTAACCGACGAATTTATGGAAGCGGCGATTAACGATCAGCCATTCTCTCAACAATATCCGATTTATTCGATTTTTCCGCAATATACCCACGAAATTAATGCCAAAGAACTTTGGGATAAAATCATTCACAATGCATGGAAGTCCGCAGAGCCGGGCGTTCTATTTTGGGATACCATTATCAGAGAATCGCTTCCGGATTGTTATGCCGACTTGGGGTTCCGCACCATTTCTACGAATCCTTGTGGAGAAATTCCTTTATGCCCTTACGATAGTTGCCGGCTATTGGCAATTAACTTATATTCGTATGTAAAGAATCCGTTTCGTCAGAATGCGACTTTTGATTTTGATTTGTTTAAAAAGCATGTAATCTTGGCTCAACGAATCATGGACGATATCATTGATTTGGAAATTGAAAAGATTGATGCAATTCTTGAAAAAATTAATTCCGATCCGGAAAACAAAGAGGTGAAACATGCCGAAAGCTTACTTTGGGAGAAAATTCGTCATAAAACTTTGCTTGGCAGGCGAACCGGCGTTGGAATTACGGCGGAAGGCGACATGTTGGCCGCAATGGGATTTCGCTACGGAACGGAAGAAGCTACTACATTTGCGGAAGATATTCAAAGACAATTGGCTCTGGCGGCTTATGGTTCATCGGTAGATATGGCGAAAGAACGCGGCGCTTTTGAGATCTTTGATGCGAAGAGAGAAGAAGCCAATCCGTTCATGAATCGCCTGAAAGAAGCCGATCCCCAGCTAATTGAAGATATGAAGAAATACGGTCGCCGCAATATCGCCTGTCTGACGATAGCTCCTACCGGATCCACTTCATTGATGACGCAAACCACTTCAGGTATTGAACCGGTTTTCCTTCCGGTTTACAAACGAAGAAGAAAAGTCAATCCGAATGATGCTTCCGCTAAAGTGGATTTTGTGGATGAAGTTGGAGATTCCTTTGAAGAATATATCGTCTTTCATCATAAATTTGTAAGTTGGATGGAGGCGAACGGATATTCCACCGTTAAACGATATTCGCCTGAAGAAGTGGATACATTAATCGCAAAATCGCCGTACAATAAAGCAACCTCCAATGATGTGGATTGGTTGCAAAAGGTGAAGATGCAGGGAAGAATCCAACAATGGGTGGATCATTCGATCAGCGTCACCATTAATTTGCCGAATGACGTGGACGAAGAATTGGTCAACCAGTTATATGTTGAAGCTTGGAAATCAGGGTGCAAAGGCTGCACGGTTTATCGCGAAGGTTCACGAAGCGGAGTGTTGTTATCGACCGATGAAAAAAAGAAAGAAAGGGATTGCATTGAACCTCCTGTGATTGTTGCCAAACGACCGCGCGAATTGGAAGCGGATATCTTGAAATTCCAAAATAATAAAGATAAATGGATTGCTTTTGTTGGTCTGTTGAACGGGCGTCCTTACGAAATTTTTACGGGTATCAACGACGAAGAGGAAGGTATTTTTCTGCCGAAGAATCTTGCGAAAGGAGCGATAATCAAAAATGTTGACGAAAACGGTAACAAACGCTACGATTTTCAATATACAAATAAAAGAGGCTACAAAACGACTATCGAAGGCTTGTCGCAAAAATTCAACCCGGAATATTGGAATTACGCTAAACTCATTTCCGGCGTGTTGCGTTATTCCATGCCTTTGGAGCAGGTTATCAAATTGGTAGAAGGGTTGGAGTTGAAAGACGAATCCATCAATACCTGGAAAAACGGAGTGGAACGGGCGTTAAAAAGGTATATTCAAGATGGCGCTCAAGCCAAAGGGCAAAGATGTCCGAACTGTAATCAGGAATCACTGGTTTACCAGGAAGGTTGTTTGACCTGCACTTCTTGCGGCGCATCGAAATGCGGGTAAATCAATGATTAGTGTAGTTTTATCACTCCATATCATTAATCAACCTCAGTAATTCCTCTACTGCTTTTGCTTCCGGAATGTTTTTCTTGACGCATTCTTTGCCTTTATAGAGGCTGACGCGTCCTGTTCCGGCGCCCACATAGCCGTAATCGGCGTCCGCCATTTCGCCCGGACCGTTGACAATACATCCCATGACGCTGATTTTTAATCCTTTCAGGTGGGCTGTCGCTGCCTTTATTTTTTTCAGCGCGGTTTGTAAATCAAACAAGGTGCGTCCGCAACTCGGACAAGCAATGTATTCCGTTTTGCTGATGCGGCGACCGGTTGCCTGCAGAATGCCGAAGCTGCATTCGGTAATATTGAAAGGGTTTGGAATATTAGGGGATTGCGGGTCAAGCCCGCAATGATAAACTGTTTCAGGGGATTGCGGATCAAGCCCGCAATGACAAGTATTACAAAGAAATAATCCTTCCGCCAACCGGTCGAGGAAGAACGAACCGGCGTCGGTAGCCGCTTTTATCCGGAGAAGGTCTAAATCTTTTTCATTGTACTGTAATTGAATGATTACCGGATTCATCACGTTTTCCATTGCTAATTGCCGGATAAATGCTTTTTGCCGGTATATATTGTTGCCTTCCGACGATAGGATAATGACCGTTTGAGGTTTTTGTTTTAACAATTCAATCCATTGAACCGTCAAATCCGATTCCGCCATGCGGATGAACGGCAAGGGTGAATCGCAGGCAATCCATGCTTCTTGGTCTTTCAAGGTAAAAAGCGGATAGCGGTTTTCACTCGGAATGTAATTCGGAAAATCAATGATTACTTTTTGTCCGGCAGGGCGCTTTAGTTCAATATTTTTACCTAAATAGAGAAAGTCGGGAATCAAATCGGGATTCGGCGTATAGGATTGTGCTTGAGAGTAGTCGGAAATAACGATGGCCTCTCCCCCGATCCCTCTCCACAAGGGAGGGGAGCTGCTCCCCTCTCCTGTGGAGAGGGATCGGGGGAGAGGTACATATTCCAGCAACGCTTTTGCTACCGGAATTTCCGCTTCAGGGTCTTCACTTAACGAAACGCGGATGGTATCCCCAATCCCTTCCAGCAATAAAGTTCCGATACCGACTGCCGATTTAATTCTTCCGTCTTCACCGTCTCCGGCTTCCGTAACTCCCAGATGTAAAGGAAAATTCATTCCTTCTTTATCCATTTGCCGCACCAACAATCGAACCGTTGTCACCATAATTAAAACGCTTGACGCTTTAATAGAAATGACTACGTTGGCGAAGTCTTCTTCGACGCATATCCGGAGGAATTCCATGCAGGATTCGACCATTCCTTCCGGCGTATCGCCGTAGCGACTCATGATTCGGTCGGAGAGCGAACCGTGATTGACGCCGATGCGAATAGCTGTCCGGTGTTTCTTGCAAATGTTTAAGAATGGAACAAAACGTTGACGGATTTTTTCAAGCTCTTTCTGATATTCTTCCTCCGAATATGCTAAGTTTTTAAATTTCTTGACAGGGTCAACGAAGTTACCCGGATTGATGCGGACTTTCTCTACGATTTTCGCAGCGGCTTCGGCAGCTTGCGGATTGAAATGAATGTCGGCAATCAAAGGCGTTTGATAGCCGCGCGCCCGCAAGCCGTCTTTGATAGCTTGCAAATTTTCGGCTTCACGCACTCCCTGAGCCGTTAAACGAACATATTCGCCTCCGGCTTCAATGATTCGGACGCATTGCCGGATGCTTGCTTCGGTATCTAAGGTTGATGTATTCGTCATCGACTGTATCCTGATGGGGTAGTCGCCTCCCATCGGTGTATTGCCAATCTGAACTACTGAGGATTCTCTTCGTTTATACATTTTTTATAAAAAACCTGTCATCCTGCGTTTAACGCGGGATCCCCCCCGAAAAGTCGCGAATAAACGGGGGATTGCGGGTCAAGCCCGCAATGACAGCTAATTTGTTTTGAATTTGTATTTCACCGCTGCCAAATCTTTGTTTGCCTGAACGATTTTTTCTTTCATCGACTCTTTGTATCCGGTTAATTTTTCCCGGATTTTTTCGTCTTTTACCGCCAAAACCTGAGTAGCTAAAATGGCGGCGTTCATTGCAGCGTTGATACCAACGGTAGCTACCGGAATGCCCGGAGGCATTTGTACTATCGCCAATAAGGCGTCCATGCCGTCGAGACTTGCATTAACCGGTACGCCAATCACCGGAAGCGTTGTCATGGAGGCAATAACTCCCGGCAAGTGGGCTGCCATGCCGGCTGCAGCAATAATTACTTCAATTCCCCGGACGCTTGCGTTTTTTGCAAAGTTTTCCACTTCTTCCGGAGTACGATGTGCCGACAAGGCATGCATTTCGAAAGGTATTTCAAATTCGTCGAAAATCTTAGCCGCTTTTTCCATGATGGGCAAATCGGATGTACTGCCCATAATTATACTTACTACCGGTTTCATTATTTTCCTATAAATGCCCGGTATACGCCGGAATCCATTAATTCGTTCAATGCCTCTTCTTCCGAAACCGCTATTTTGATAATCCAGCCTTTCCCATAAGGGTCGGAATTAACTAATTCCGGTTGGTCTTCCAAATCCGGATTCACTTCCAATACTTCGCCGGAAACCGGCATCAATAAATCGGAAACCGTTTTGACCGCTTCGATAGATCCGAAGACGCTTCCCTTGTCCAGCATTTCGCCAACGGTTGAGATATCGACATAAACAATTTCTCCTAATTCACTTTGTGCATAATCGGTAATACCTGTATATGCTTCGTTCCCTTCGATACGAATCCATTCGTGATCGTTTGTGTACTTTAAATTCTCCGGAAAATTCATAATTAATTCATTTATAATTAAATTTCTTTACGTAATCGCGCCACCGGAATATTCAACTGTTCCCTGTATTTGGCAACCGTTCTCCGGGCTACGTCATACCCTTTTGTTTTCAATTCTTTAACTAATAAGTCATCGGTTCGCGGCTTGAATTTATCCTCCTCTTCGATGCAGTTTTTCAGAATCGCCTTTATTTCGCGGGTCGAAATCTCTTCACCTTCTTCGTTGACCATTGCTTCGGAAAAGAAAAATTTCAATGGATATATGCCGAAGCTTGTTTGCACATATTTACTGTTGCTAACCCTTGAGACTGTAGATTTATCATAATCACAACGTTCGGAAACATCTTTCAGAATCATCGGTTTCAGGTTTGATTCGTCGCCGGTAAGAAAAAAATCCCGTTGGATATGAACAATTGCTTCCATCGTTTTTTTTAAGGTGGTATTTCTTTGTTTGATGGCTTCGATGAACCACTTGGCAGAATCGACTTTTTGTTTGACAAATTCAAATGCTTCTGTTTTTCCGGGGCTTTGTTTTTCCTTCGTATTTGAATAATAATTAAGCATATTACTATATTCCTTGTTGACGCGTAATTCCGGAATATTCTGTTCTTGCATGGAAAAGACCAATTCGCCGTTAATTGCTTCTACATAGAAATCCGGTATTATTTGAGTCATTTTGGAAACAATATCGCTTTCCCACGTGTTCCCCGGTTTAGGATTCAGTAATGTAATCTCTTTAATTATTTCTTTTAATACCTCTTCCTCTATATTCAAATGTCGCAGTATCTTGTCGTATTGCCTCTTTGAAAAAGCTTCAAAATCATGTTCCAATAGTTGGATAGCATAAGTCCTGATTTTTGTTCGTTCTTTTCTTTTCAGTTGAATCAAAAGGCATTCCTGTAAATTAGCGGCGCCTACTCCCGGCGGATCCATTTCATGAATGACATGCAACACCTCTTGTATGACTGGAATGGATATTTCCCAACCTGATTGAAATAGCAAATCGTCAGCAATCACTTCCGGTCTCCGGCGAATGTACCCGTTTTCATCGATATTGCCAATCAGGTATTCGCCTATCTTCATTTTTTTTTCAGATAAATTTTTAAAATGCAACTGATTCAGCAGGAACTCTTGAAACGATTCCGATTCGAAGTAAGGAATCTCTTCCTGTGTCGTTTTTTCCGTATAATAATTTTGCTGCAATTTATAATCGGGAATATCATCTTCCGTGCGATAATCGCCAAGCATCATATCTTCTTGGCTGATATTGTCTTCCTGTCCAAATTCGGAGAGAGAATCTTCCTCTTGTTTTTCCGATGCAGCATCTGTCCGTTCTTCCAATGCAGGATTTTCCTCCAATTCACGGTTGATCCGGTCTTCAATTTCGAGACCTGTAAGTTCCAGCATTTTAATTTGCTGAATCTGTAAAGGAGAAAGCTTCTGTTGCTGTTTTTGAGTGATTTGCTGTTTAATCATCCCTGTTATTCTTTTCGAATCGAGTACAAAGATACGATTTTAGAAGCAGCAACCCAAATATTAACAGAAGATTGATTTAATTTTTCTTTCACTGCTTCAATTTTTTCCTCCAGCGGCATTTCCGCTTTCAGCCAGTGAATCGTAAGCCCCCGCCGTTCCATGCCGCGAAACCAAGTCATTTGCCGCTTGGCGAATTGGTGAATGGCAATTTCCAATTGGTCGTACATTTCCTTATATGACAGTTTCCCGGTTAAATATAAGGTAAGGTATTTATATTCGAGACCGTAATAAATCAAATCTTCGGCGGAAATTCCCGTCTCAAGCAATCCCTTCACTTCATTCAACATTCCTTCTTCGAGGCGGGATTTTAACCGGCGACTGATTTTTTCCCGCCGTAGGTCGCGATCAATATCCACTCCTATAATTAAACTGTTAACGGGTTTATAATCCCTTTGATCCGGGTCTTGTTCCAAATAATAATCTTCAATTTCAATGGATCGGATGGCACGCTGAACGGAATCGACTTCGGTTTTGTTATGGAGTTTTTTATACGACTGTAGTATTTTTTTCAGCTCATCGAGCGTTTTGTCTTTTAAATTTTCTCTTAACTCCCTGTTTTCAGGAACATCCAATAATTTGTATCCTTTCAGGACAGACTCGATGTAAAGCCCGCTGCCTCCGCACAGGATAGGAAGTTTTCCTTTTGCTTTTAACGATTTGAAAACGCTATGAAAATCACGCTGAAATTCAAAAATATTGTATTTTTCTCCAGGATTACAGATATCAATCAAATGATACGGAATTAACTTGTCGCTGATTACATAGTCTTTCAAATCTTTCCCCGTACCCAAAGTCATACCGCGATAAACCTGCCGTGAATCGGCGCTGATGATTTCGGCGTTTAATTCTTGGGCTAAGGCGACAGCTAAAACTGTTTTCCCGGAAGCCGTCGGTCCTAAAATTGTAATCATTTCGTATTTCATTCAACAAAGATATAACAATTACCGGCAAAACGAGCAGGGTTTTTTGTGTATGGCAAAAAAGTATTACCTTTGTTAGCGTTATTATAGCAAAATAATAAATTTGTATTAATTAACTCTATAATCAAAAATAAATTATATGTATTGGCTATTAAATTCTTCTATCGGCAGGAAATTTATTATGAGTATCTCGGGTATCTTTCTTGTCTTGTTTTTACTGTTTCATTTATCCATGAATTTAACTTTGCTATTCTCGACAGATGCATACGACTGGATATGCGAGCTTTTAGGCGCAAACTGGTATGCAATTGCAGGGACATTGGTTTTGGCGGCGGGATTTGTAATTCATATCGTATACGGAACCTGGCTTACACTTCTGAACAGGAAAGCAAGAGGCACTGAAAGATATGCTTCTTCGCACAAGACGGAAACAGAATGGGCCTCAAAAAACTTATGGGTGTTGGGCGCTTTCATCTTCTTGGGATTGGTTATTCATCTCTGGAATTTCTGGTATCAGATGCAGTTCGCCGAACTCATACATTCGCCGAATGCAATTATAGAAGGTTCCGGATTGGTGATTGGACTTTTCTCACAACCGGTTTTTACGGTTATTTATTTAGTATGGTTGCTGGCGCTTTGGTTTCATCTGACTCATGGCGTGTGGAGCGCTTTCCAAACCTTGGGATGGGACGGCAAACTGTGGTTCTCCCGCTTGAAGGTTATCTCAAACATCGTTGCAACCATTGTTGCAATTGGTTTCGCCGCTGTTCCGATTTACTTTTTAATTAGTACATTAACACATTAAAAATCAGCAAATTATTATGATAAAGTTAGATGCAAAAATTCCGGAAGGTCCTTTGGCTGAAAAATGGGAGAGTTATAAAGATAACCAGAAATTAGTAAATCCGGCAAACAAGCGCCGATTGGATATTATCGTTGTTGGTACCGGATTAGCAGGCGCTTCGGCAGCCGCTTCGCTGGGAGAATTGGGATTTAATGTGTTAAATTTCTGCATTCAGGATTCTCCTCGCAGAGCACATTCCATTGCTGCACAAGGGGGCATCAATGCTGCAAAGAATTATCAAAACGATGGCGACTCGGTCTATCGTTTGTTTTACGATACAATCAAAGGCGGCGACTACCGTGCGCGTGAAGCCAATGTTTACCGGTTGGCGGAAGTTTCAAACGACATTATTGACCAGTGCGTAGCTCAAGGCATTCCATTCGCCCGCGAATATGGCGGATTGTTGGACAATCGCTCATTTGGCGGAGCGCAGGTTTCCCGTACTTTTTATGCAAAGGGACAAACAGGGCAACAATTATTGTTGGGCGCCTATTCGGCATTAAGCCGCCAAATTCATAATGGTAGCGTGAAGATGTTTACCCGTCATGATATGTTAGACATTGTCGTTATAGATGGTCGAGCGCGCGGAATTATTACAAGAAATTTAGTCACAGGGAAAATAGAACGTTATGCCGCCCATGCGGTAGTAATTGCTACCGGCGGCTACGGAAACGTATTCTTTTTGTCCACAAATGCGATGAGTTCCAATGGTTCGGCGCTGATGCAAGTTTACCGGAAAGGCGCTTTATTTGCCAATCCGGCGTATGCACAAATACATCCGACCTGCATTCCGGTTCATGGCGAATTTCAATCCAAACTGACGCTTATGTCGGAATCGCTTCGTAACGACGGCAGAATCTGGGTTCCCAAAAAATTGGAAGATGCGCAGGCGATTCGTGAAGGCAGGTTAAAGCCTACACAGATAGCAGAAGAAGACCGCGATTATTATCTGGAACGCCGCTACCCGGCTTTTGGAAATTTAGTTCCGCGCGATGTCGCTTCAAGAGCTGCCAAAGAACGTTGTGACGCCGGTTATGGCGTTGCCGGTACAGGATTAGCCGTTTATCTTGATTTTTCAGATGCCATCAATCGTCTGGGTAAAAAAACAGTTGAAGAACGCTACGGAAATTTATTCCAGATGTATGAAAAAATAGAAGCCGACAATCCCTACGAGACTCCGATGATGATTTATCCGGCTATCCATTATACAATGGGAGGGATTTGGGTGGACTATGAATTGATGACCACTATTCAGGGATGTTTTGCTATCGGTGAAGCCAATTTCTCCGACCACGGCGCTAATCGTCTGGGCGCGTCGGCTTTGATGCAAGGCTTGGCTGACGGTTATTTTGTTCTTCCTTACACAATTCAGAACTATTTGGCTGATCAGATCCAGGTTCCTCACTTTAGTATCGAATCGCCGGAATTTTCCGAAGCGGAAAAAGCAGTCAACGAGAAAATCGACCGGTTGATGAATATTCAGGGAAACCGTTCTGTAGATTCACTCCACAAAGAATTAGGACATATCATGTGGGAAAACGTTGGTATGGGCAGAACGAAAGCCTCATTAGAAAAGGCTTTGGTCAAACTTAAAGACATTAAAAAAGTTTTCTGGAGCAATGTCCGCATTCCGGGAGAAGCCGGTAATTTGAATACCGAATTGGAAAAGGCGCTTCGTGTAGCTGATTTTATCGATATCGGTTATCTGATGGCGCTTGATGGTTTAAACAGGAATGAATCTTGCGGCGGTCATTTCCGCGAAGAATATCAAACACCGGATGGGGAAGCGCTTCGCGACGATGACCACTATTCTTATGCTTCTTGTTGGGAATATAAAGGAGAAGACAGCGAACCTGAACTCGTTAAAGAACAGCTTGATTACGAATTTGTCCACAGACAGCAAAGAAATTATAAATCATAAATCAGTTACGAGTTACAAGTTACAAGTTACGAGTAAGGAAATTCTTATAACTTGTAACTTGTAACTAAACATAAATACAATGGAAAAAATAATAAATATAACGTTAAAGATTTGGCGCCAAAGAGGACCCAAGGAAAAAGGCGGTTTTGAAACCTATAGATTGGAAGACCTATCAGGAGGTACTTCCTTTTTGGAAATGCTCGACATCCTGAATGAAAAATTAGTTGGCGAAGGAAAAGAACCTATCGTTTTTGATCATGATTGCAGGGAAGGAATTTGTGGGATGTGTTCATTATATATCGACGGGCATCCGCATGGTCCCGACGACCTGATAACAACTTGCCAGTTACACATGCGACACTTCAACGACGGCGATACGATTACCGTTGAGCCTTGGCGTTCGGCTGCTTTTCCTGTTATTCGTGATTTGATGGTCGATCGGAAAGCTTTTGATAAAATTATTCAGGCGGGCGGTTATATATCGATCAATACGGGAGGCGCTCAGGATGCTAATGCTATCCTGATTTCTAAGGCTGCCGCCGATGAAGCGATGGATTCCGCTTCATGTATTGGTTGCGGAGCTTGTGTAGCCGCTTGCAAGAATGGTTCGGCAATGTTGTTTGTGTCGGCAAAAGTAAGTCAATTCGCTTTGTTGCCGCAAGGAAGAGTAGAAGCTAAGGCGCGTGCCGAAGCGATGGTTGCTAAGATGGACGAATTAGGATTCGGAAATTGCACGAATACCCGCGCCTGCGAATTGGAATGCCCGAAAGGTGTATCAATCAGCAATATCGCTCGTTTGAACAGGGAATTTCTGGCGGCAAAATTCAGCGATTAAAACTTTTGATATTTTCGTATTTCCTTTCGAAGTTCCCGCGCTTTATTTCCCGTGCATCTGTCTAATAAAGCCCAAAAGGCGGGACTGTGATTCATTTGGATGGTGTGGCAAAGTTCATGTAATAAGACGTATTCGATTAAATGTTCCGGTAATAACATTAAATAAAAAGACAGATTGATTGACTTTTTGGTTGAACAAGAACCCCAGCGACTCCGGCTCTTTCTTATTTTTAAGTTCGAATATTGAAAGCCGTGTATAAGAGCTAATTTCGCTAATTGAGCCGGAAGAACGGATTGCGCGCTTCGACGCAACGCAACTTCGTCGATATCCTGTTTGGGACGGGTGGCTTGCGATTGAATCTTTTGCAATAAATTTTGCTTATTCTCCCAAAGAAATTCTTTCGCCCGGGTGTAATTCCCATAAACCGGAACGGTTACTTTAACTTTTCCGTTTTGCAAACGAATGATATAGCGTTTGGCTTGTGTATTTCTTCGAAATACGACTTCTCCCAATTGCGGGTCGTTAATAGCTTTTACTTTGTTCACCATTTAGTAATTATTTAGATTTCATTGCTTTCAACCGTTCTAACCGGTGCAAAGGTAGCATAAAATTTCCGTTTGGGCTGTTTGTTTTCAATATACGAGGAAACAATTATTTATAGCTCGTTTATGTAAACCTGCCAGTAAATCAGGGACAGTTGATTATGAAGATGAACTGCGCCGGAAAGGCTACTCGAAAGACGGCAAACACAGTCAGCCTCAGGTAGTATTGGGGTTGTTGGTAAGTGCAGGAGGCTACAAATATATTATCGGAGGAAGAATCAAAAACGAGAGCGAAGAAATTAAACAATGGATATTATTATTCCAAAAAGAATAGAAGCACATGTTTGCATTTGCTTTGTGGCTTATAAGGTGTATAAATATCTCTTGGTTTAAAAGAGCGGGAAAAACAGGACAAACGGAAAGCAAAACTGAATGAATACGACCGGGAGAATCCCTTATAAAAAAAGACCCTTTGCCAACCGGCAAAGGGTCTTGATTAACTTAGGCGAAGTCTTTGGATAACGCTCTAATCTTTAACATACACTCTCGTGATGATGTATCCATTTCCGGCTAAGACCACGGCTGAACCTTGCATCTTAATATTATCTATATCTGTTTGAGTGATAACAATTTCAATATTGGTTTTAGACACATCGAAACTTGGTTGATTGGCACCGCCGTTCTGTGCCGCCCAGTTCTCAAAATCTATCCACCAACTTCCTGTCATTGCTTCAATTTGCCAATAACCAGCGTTTGGATCGCCTACAATATCAAATCCCAAAGTCTGTCCCGGAGCTAACTTGCTTGCATCTATCGGCGCTGAGGCGTCGGTATTCCAGCCCATCGGTTTGCTGTTTCCTGTCCAAAGATCAGTTTCTACCGCTTTGACTTCAAAACTCGGAGATGTATATTGCGTGCCGTCATAAGTGCTCATCGTAAATGTAACTGTCCCGGCTAAGGCATCTAACGGTACATATACTTCAATAAGCGTTTCCGTCCTCGATCCGTATTGCGTAGCTTTAGTCGTACCGCCTTGACTATTTTCGAAAAGAATTGATTCTACTAAGTTCAGCTTTGTACCAACAATGGAAATCATATTTCCCACCGTAACAGGAGAAGGCGTTATGGATGTAACTGCCGGTATGTTTGGCGTATTGATAGTGATTTGCTGAGTATACGTAATTTGTGATCCGTTTGTAGTAACTAGAACAAGATTACCGGTACCGGTAAGACTGCCGGTTGAGCTTTGAACTATTAATTGCGTTGCAGTTTGAGAGACAAAACCTGTAGTATCGATCGCATTTCCTACTAACTGAACACCGGTAACCAAATCAAGATCAGTTCCCTCAATTGTCAGTTTATCGCCGGCTATTATGGAAGAAGCGCTAACACTGGTAATAGCAGGTTGGACAAAATTCAATACGGCCGATTGAACCGACTTATTTGCCAATGTATTGAACGTAACTGCTCCCGGTGAAGCATCTATTGGTACTGATACTGTTATTGAGGTAGCAGTTCGGTCTGTAGCAATTGTACCGGTTGTACTTCCTCCGAACACGACGCTGCTGACAAGGTCTAAATTTGTTCCGGTTACAGTCAACGTTCCGCCATTTTTCACAGGATTGGGAGCAATGGAATTAATCGTTGGTACAACCATGATTAAAGAGTCGGCGGAACTTACTGCTAACCCTGAAAAGGCTAACAGTTTAACGTCTCCGTCAGCAGCGTTTTCAGGCACATTGACTTGAATTTCAGTTGCTGTTTTTCCTATATAATCCCGCGTTCCTACATTTCCTCCAAACACGACGCTATCTACCAAATCAAAGTTTGTTCCGGTAATAGTCAACAGATCGCCTGCTTTTACAGGATTCGGTGAAATCTTGGAAATTGTCGGTAGAACAACAACTAAATCACTATCAGAATACACCCAGATGGGAATGCCCACATTACCCGATGCATCAGGAATGATATCAGCTCCATTGGAAACAATAATCTTTCCTGTCTGGGCTTTTTGGGGAACAGTAACATCAATTTCTTGCCTGCTTTGGCTAATGAAATCAGCTTTAAGTACATGAACATCATCCCAAAAGATAATTTCTTCAATCAGATTTAAATAATCGCCTTCAATTTTAACTACATCGCCGGCTTTTGCCGTCAAAGGAGTAATAGATGTAAGGGTAATCGGTTCGTTAAAGACCAAGGCGGAAATAGATGTAATTTGTTGATTTCCGGCAGTCAACGTGATTACACCCGGATCTGCATTTTGAGGAATTATTATTCGGATTTCAGTAGTACTGATTCGTTTGATGTCGGAGATGGCTCCGCATCCCGGCAGAGTAACACTTTCCACTTTGTCCAGATTGGCGCCGATGATACGAAGCTCCGCTCCGCGCTGAATCGGACAGGGCCCAAATGAACGCAATAGAACTTCACTTCCGCCCAATTGGTTAGTATCTAATTTATCTGCTTTTTCACAAGCGGTTATAAGAGCTAAACTACTTATAACAACAAGACACATTTTTAACAGTGTCGATAATTTATATCTATTCATAATTATTTTTTTTATTTGTCAACAGGAACAACACGTATATTATCAATCCACATTTCAGGAGAACATGCAGTGCCGTTTACGCCTCCTTTATATAACATCATGGAAAGACCACCCCAAAATCCCGGGCCATTCACTGCTAATACAGCGCCGGAAGGACTGAACTTAAAGTTTGACATAGGAATCGTTACGGTTGTCCATCCGTCGGTCTGATAGGATCCGGGAGTTCCGCCCGATCCTGTAGTAGACCAAGGCATCCATAATCCGCGAGAATAAGTTTCGTCAGAATAATAGCCATTGGTACCTTGAGTATCCCATGAAGTAAATACTATTTGCAAGGCGTCATTCGACCATGGCGCTACTACATTGACCTCAAACTTGAGCAGCAAGTTGGGTATACTGGTTGAACTTGCGTCAAAAAAATCTCCTTGCGGTCTTCCATTAGCAACACCCCATAAGTTGAAAGAAAGGTGATCTTCGTCAGGCCAGTCTGTCGGGTTAGCCGTTAAATTACCTTTGAATACGACATAATTTCCACTAATTCCGCCATCTGAGGCTAAAACCCCTGAACGCCATCCTCCGTTTGCATTCAGATTATCCCAGTCAAGAATCATCCCGCGATCGTCTTTATATTGAAATTTGGAGCGGCTTGTTCCGTATAAACTGGTAACATTGATGTATCCTTTTATTGCACCCTGAGGAATAATAAAATGGATTTCGGTAGTATCAATACTGATAATATCCGTAACAGGAAGATTTCCAGCCATTTCGATTGTTAATGGAATGTTCGGATCATCAAGGAAATAATTGCCATAAAGAACGCCTTCAGTTCCTTCGGGTGCATATTCGCATTTCATAGAATTAACAGCAGGCGGAGGAACTATTGTTTTGAAGTCATAGCTGGCCGTATCGCCGTTAAATGCTATCATGTATATTTTATTGGTCACAACAGAAGGAATGCCCTTGGGAACATACACTAATAGCGTATGATCTGTAATATAGCTCGAATTTAATATCGCCGGTTGATCGTTGAAATACAACTGATGAATACTACGGAGATTATTTCCTACGAGGCAAATCAAATTATCCAAGTATGCTCCATCCATTAGAGAGTCGGCGAGCGTTGGATCTGTAGATCGCACATACAGCACTTCGGGAACTCCATCGGTGTGCTTATAAGCATTGGGATACTCATCGCAGGAGAAGAATCCTATACTGAGAATTGTTCCCAGCAGCACCGCGGCTGTCAAATTTTTATATAATCTTATCTTTTTCATATCTATGCTTTTTAATATTTATATTGAGAAACATCCTGATCTACGGGGTCTTCCAACAGGTGAGGATTTGATACAACATCCGTATTCGGGAATGGGAATACAAAAGATTTTAACTTACTGTCGTACATTGCAGCCGGATTTGGAATGGTCGGCGTTTTATCATAATAAGAAGTGTTTAAATCTAAAGTTCCTGTCGTGTATAACGAATACAATCCGTTGTAGTTGGATCGTCGTTGATTTTTTAATTCATTGATAGCTCCATCCGAATCGTAGTAACTCCGGCGAACATAATCGTTCCACCGGTCGCCTTCGCCGGCTAATTCTAAACGCCGTTGTTTCCAGACGTCATCCCATGTAATGACGGTTAAGGGAGTTCCTCCGGGAACAGCCCGCAAAAACACTTGATTATATGCATCTAATGCGCTTGGGTCGGAAGTTGAACCTGCGTTTCCGATTACTGCTTCCGCATAGATCAGATATACGTCTGCCAAGCGAAGCAAATGAGTAGCTAAACCTGTTGACATCCGGTACATTGGACCGCCTCCCTCTGCAACGTGATCGGCATTGTCGCCCACCAAATGTTTAACGCAATTGGCTCCTGTCGGAGATCGAACATCCTTTACCGAAGCGACATAATCCGACCAGTTAAAACCGCCTTTATCCCTCCAAAAGTAGTCATATTGGTCGCCCCACATCATCATAGTTGCTTTCCGGCGGGTATCCCTGTTGTTGCGTAACAAACTCAATGCGTTTTCGCCAAAAGCATCCTGCAAATCAACAGAAGGTCCTGTCCAATCTCCCCAATCGGCTGCAAATTCATCAAATCCCTGTGTTGCATAATCCGATTGCATCCCATTTTGTGCTGTCCAAATTTGGCTGGAAACCCACCGCCATGCAATCATGCTTTCTTCACTCATGTTATTGTGCAATCTGAAAATATCTTCATAATTAGGCATTAAATGTCTACCGCTTTGTTCAATAACCATTTTGGCATATTTTGCCGCATTGTTTAAATCATCCTGATTCCGGGATCCTGACATTCCGTAGCCTGATTTGGTCAGATACACTTTAGCTAACAGACCGTATGCGCAATATTTATCGATGCGTCCCGGTAGATTATGTTCCGGCAGCCATTCGATCGCCTGATTCAATGTCAAAATAATATAATCGTAAACATTTGGAATAGTCGCTTTGTACACCGAATTGTAATTGCCCGATGCAATCATTTCCGAATTATCATGAACGATAGGAACAGCTCCAAAAATACGTACCAAAAAGAAATAAGCCATTGCTTTCCAAACCAGCGCTTCTCCTTTTACCGTATTTTTAACATCTTGACTAATACTTGAGGGAGCTCTGTTCATACTTGCAACAACCCCATTGCAATAGCCATTCACCGACCAAAGCGAAGCGGATGCCAAATTCAGGTTTTCGTCGGAACTGGTAACCGAAAAATTAAGGTATTGACTTGCTCCGTAAATATTTCCCGACATAACTTCACCGGCTTGTATGAAAAAGCGTTGCATATCATACCAAGGGGAATTATAGATCGGATTTACCGCTGCGTAACACTGATCTGCCGTCTGATAAAAATTATCCACGTTAAAGCTGTCTTCAACCGGACGATTCAAAAATGTTTCACAAGAAGAGAAAGCAAATAGCAAGGACGTCATCAAACCAATCGTTAGTATATGTTTCTTTATTTGTTTCATTGCTGTTTATTTTTTATTAGTTAAAATGAAATATTTAATCCAATTATATAGATTTGAGGAGAAGGGTAACGTCCGTTGTCCATTCCATAGACATTGGAAGTCATTGTATTTACGCCTACTTCCGGATCATAGCCTGTGTAGTGCGTAAAGGTGAGCAAGTTTTGAATATTTGTATATACTCTCAAATTATCCAAATGGTATTTGCGTGTCAATTTTGCAGGAACTGTATACCCTAACGAAATATTCTTGATCCGCAGGTACGAACCGTCTTCGATATAGCGATCGCTAAAACGTTTATTTTGATTTGGATCACCATACTGTAGTGCGCGCGGCATCGTCGGATTATTTGCTAACTGTACATTGTCGATATCTTGAAACCAGTTCCAGACTCCATCGGTTCCATCGTAGGTTTTATTTGCATTGATTGGGATAAATTGCGCGCGATTGACAACGACCTGCAATTGGTTACGATTTGCTCCATCCATACCGGTTAAATTAATAGCTTGATAATTGAATAATTTATTTCCGTAAGTGCCTTGAAGAAATATACTCAATTCAAAATTTTTGAAACGGAACGTATTTGTCATTCCATAATCAAATTTCGGAAATGGCGATCCCAAGATAGTCCGGTCATAATCATCAATTACTCCGTCCGGTTTTCCGTCCGGGCCGCTGATATCTTTATATTTAATATCGCCTACCCAAACCGTATTGTACAGGTTGAAAGTACTCCCATCTTTTGGAAAGCCAACAGTATGAGGTGAATTGATTATATCGTCTTTACTTTTATAATATCCGTCGGTAACGAAACCGTAAAAATTGTACAGCGGTTGGCCTACTTGAGTTAGCGTAATGGCAGAACCCATTCCGCCCCATTGCGGATAACCCATAAGAGGTGGCGTACCCGGCGCTAACGAAAGTAATTTATTTTTATTGAATGAAATATTAAAATCCGTTTCCCATTCAAAGCGTCCTTTGAGATTGACTGTATTTAGAGAAAATTCAAGTCCTTTATTTTGAATTGAACCATAGTTGCCCCAAGGCGCCGCTAAAGCGGAACTGCCGTTTCCTTTAGTTCCCATATAAGATGGAAGGTCTAATTGCATCAGCATATCGCCGGATTTTTTGTTATAAGCATCGACCGTTAAATTGATTCGATCCCTTAAGAATCCCAATTCAAGCCCCAAATCCCATTGTGTTTGGGTTTCCCAGTGGATGTAGGGATTTGATATGTTGCTTTGCCGATATCCTGCTCCCAAGCCGGTAGGCATATTGGAAATACTCGCTCCCCATTTATAACCTCCAATTCCTTGATTACCGGTCTGTCCCCAACCTATACGCAATTTTCCGTTACTTAAAACCGTTTGATTTTTCAGAAATGCTTCGTTCGAAAAACGCCATCCTGCGCCGAAAGAAAGAAAATTTGCCCAGCGGTTATTAGGTCCAAAATTGGAAGAGCCGTCGCGGCGGTAAGTAAAAGTACCTAAGAAACGTTCATCATAATTATACGATTCTCGTGTAAAGAAAGAAACCAATGAATTACTTCCAAAGTTAGAAGATGATCTCCATGTTGTTGGATCTGCCAAACCAATAGCGTGTATGTCGTTGGAAGGAAGATTTGACCCCTGGCCGTATAAACCGTCCCAGCTACTTTCCGAGAGTTCTTCACCAAACATCAACGTATAGTTGTGCCTTTTGTATTTTCCCATATAAGTCAAGTGATTAATCACCGAATAATAATTACTGTTATTCTTTGTCTCATCGATAGTATTGATACTGTTGGCAATATCTCCGAAATTATAAGTCGGTAAGAAATTATTTTGTGTAGATTGGCTGAAATCGAAGCCTAATTGAGAATGCCATACCAGATTTTTAATTGGTGTGACATCAAGGTAGATGCTGCCGCTTAATTTTGTTCTGTTCAAATGGTGGGTTGATATTTTTGCCAATGCGATTGGGTTTACGGTAGAGTAATTTGCCGTGACAACGGTTGCATAATTGCCATCGAGATCATAAATCGGCATGTAGGGAGGTGTTGTCAAGGAATAGGTAAGCACTCCTTCATCTCCGTTTGCTAATGTGTAGTCTTCTGCCGTAGAAGCATACGCAGCATTAAATCCCAATTTCAGCCAACTTTTTAATTGTGCGTCTAAATTTGTACGGAAAGAGAAACGTTTGAAATCGGTACCGATAATGGTGCCTTCTTGACCTTGATAGCCTCCCGATACATAATAAGTCACCTTTTCTGTTCCTCCACGAGCTGATATTTCATGGTTTTGAGTCAATGCATTTTGGAAAATGGCATCTTGCCAATTGGTGCCTGTTCCCAACAAGGAGGGGTCTTTAAATTCCCCGGTAGTAAGTTGAGTAGGATCCGTGCCATATTCTTCATTAACCTCCTGAGCATAGCTGGCATATTGCCTCAAATTCATCATTTTCAGTCGTTTGGTTTGAATATTCATACCCACGTATCCATCGTATGAAAATTTAGCTTCACCGACTCTTCCTCGTTTCGTAGTAATGAGAACGACGCCATTGGAACCTTGCGCTCCATAAATTGCGGTTGCTGACGCATCTTTCAGAATTTCCATTGTTAAAATGTCGGCAGGATTAATATTGACCATGGAAGACGAGTAACCATACGGAGAATTTTGAGCTGAATTATCTTGTTTTTGCACAATTACACCATCAATTACGTACAGTGGCTCTGCATCGGCATTGATAGTAGCAGTTCCCCGCACGCGAATGGACACCGCCGAGCCCGGAGCGCCGGATGTCAAAACCGAATTAACTCCGGCAACATGTCCTTGAAGCGCCTGATCTAAGTTCGTAATAATCGAAGCTTTGATTTTATCTTCACTCAGAGAAGAGGAAGCACCTGCAATATCGCTTTTTCTCATGTTTCCATATCCAACACTGACGACAACTTCATTTAACAGTTGGGTGTCTTCAGTCATTGCAACATTTAATTTTTTAGTACTACCGGATACCGAAATTTGCTGTTCTTTGAATCCGATATATTTAAAAACCAAAACTCCTTTGTTGTCTGGGACAACGATGGAGAAATTTCCATCATTATCCGTTGCCGTCCCCAAAGCAGTCCCCTTCACAATCACACTTACTCCCGGCAAGGCAGAGTTATCCGTTTGTGACGTTACCGTACCGGAAATTGTAGTCTGTGCCATAGAATAAATACTGATGCAACTCACCAGCAGTAGCAACATTAATCTCTTCATTTTTGTCATTTGATTTTTTATTATAGTTATTAAATTTTTATCTCATAGTTATCAAATATTGGAATTCCATAAAAGTATTATTACTTGATAAAAATGGAAAAAAATTTTTGACAAAGATATTTAGTATTTTTCACATAAACAAATATAATTTTAACAGATAATAATACTTTTCCATTATAATAATAAGCTTTTTAACAATTAATCACCCGATTTCATCTTTCATTCTATTATTACCCCAGCCATAATAAAAAAAAGACCCTTTGCCAACCAAACCGGCAAAGGATCTTTTTTAAGAGCATCAATAAATTAGTTGAACCCTATTCTGTCGAAATAAACAAATTCGGGTCCGTCGCTCCAGCCCATGTCTTGGAACTGGACTTGTGTTACTGTGTCCGGAGAATCCAAATCGGATAAAGGTAGTGTGAAATCAGTCCATTTTCCTTCTACGACAGTAAATGGAACACTTGATCCGCCATTAATGGAAATTTGTATCTCTTGTCCATCGGTACCGGGTCCGCCATAGACTGAAAATTCAAATGTCGAATAAGAAGATACCGATACGCCGTTATTCGTGAATACGGCTCCACTCCAGCCTCCATCGCCATTAAAAGTAACCTTGCAAGACGCTGTACATCCAACGCGGACAACCTCTGAATTCGATGGATCGGGAGTTGTATCCAACCACCATCCGTATGAAAATCCATTTTGATAGCCGTTGTCATACATAGCAAGACTAAGTGGAGGAAGCGGCAAAATATCGCCTACGAAAGTAAGCATGTCTGCTGATACCACCGGAATTAAAGAATAAGGATATACCGTTACCGGTCCATAGCTTGCTTCTTCCGGCACTGTTAAGACAATCTCCGTAGCTGTTTGACTGATGAATGATTGAATCGTATCTGAAACGCCATTCATTAATACGCCGGTAACCAGATCCAGGTCTGTGCCTGTGATCGTCAATTCCCCTCCCCGTTCAACAGGATTAGGAGAAATATCGGTTATTGCAGGCAAAACAATATTTAGATTTTCCTCCATTAATAATGTCTGGGGTTTTACGCCGGCAGTATGGAAAATTAATTGCCCTGTTTGAGCAGCCAACGGTACGGGAATGACGAGTTGAGTCGCAGAAGTACTGACAAAAAATGTATCGGTAACTGTGATAATGTTAATCTTATTATAAAAATCAACACTTGTTACCCAATTCAGATTGGTTCCTGTCACGGTGATTGTTCCTCCGGGGCGAACATAACCTCCCTCTAAATCTGTATAAATAGTTGTAATCGCTACCGGAACGAGAAAATCGATTTCTGTTATGGAAGTAACATCACCCTCAGGCGAACGCAGAGTAACATAGCCGCGTTGAACATTTTGCGGAATTTTAACCCGAATCAAAGACGCGGTTTGCGATAAAAAAGCCGGTTGAAGGACACTATCACCTGAAAATACGATTTCGGTGACTTTGTCTAAATTATTTCCTATAAAACTAATCGTATCTCCTAATTGCACTCCTGAAGGACCGAAGCTAAGCAACTCTACTTTTCCATTGTTTTGCGAGTTCGAATTGTTATCATCCTTGCAGGAAACGGTTAATCCAGCAATCATAACCAGAGATACAAAAAGAAGAAGATAGGCGCTCTGTTTTATTTTTTTCATATTTTTCATTTTTGAAATATACATATTAATATAAATGATAAATTATTCCCTAATAATCGCTACCTGCCGGTTTAGGTATTGTTTTAGGTACAATACGGAAGTTATCGTACGACATATCACAATCAAGCGTTCCTCCTTCGCAGTAAACGAAAGCGCAAAAATACGTACCATCCGGAAGAACTTTCGGGAAAGAAGTGCCTGCAGCAGAAGCAAAATCTTCAAAAGGAATGGTAATTGTTTGCCATACGCCTTTGGTATCAATCGGAGGCATCCACGAATAATATACGCCGTCCGCACTTTGAACAGTCGGATCTGTCACCCACGCTCTTATTCCATTCGCATCGAATGGCTTCGTCGTACAAACCTCGAATTTGTAATAATATTGATTGGGATGAAGGATTGCTTCGTCCGGTATAGCGCAATAAGGAGCGCTCCACCGGGCAAACACTTGCGTCCACTGCCAACTTCCCATAGCCGCATTGATTACCCGTGTATAGGGACCGTTAATCAGCGGAGGATCGCCGTCTCCCGGATCTGTAATGATGGTACCATTCGTTCCGGGATCATGACCATCTTCGGTATCAAACCCTTCAATAATATTCCGGTTGTCGCGGAACCAAAAATCCGATATTTGCGCTCCAAAATTAGTGACAACAATCAATTGTCCGGGTTGCGCGCCTTCCGGCACTTTTACCGTAATAATGTTATTGGCTGAATTCACCGACAGGTTTTCTTCTCCATCATCGCTTGATACGGTTAATCCTCCGGTGAAGGTGACCGAAATAGGCAAATAAAAATAGCTTCCATGAATAGACGCCATTCCGCCGTCCGGAATATATTCACAATCCATACTACTGATAACCGGCTTGTTAATAGTCAGTTGAAAATCATATAGCAACGTAAAGCCATCAGAAAAAATAAGTTTCATTTGATTCGTAACAATCGTAGGCACTTCAGACGGCATATGAACTAAAATAGTTGTATTTGTAATAAAGGTTGGCGATAAAGCCGCCTGTTGGTCGTTAAACCATATTTCCTTAACATTTTGTAAATTGCCTCCGACAATCGCTATCAGTTCTCCTTGTCCTGCAGCTACCAAAAGCGAATCGGCAGATTTGGGATTCGGAATACGAACATAAGAAATAAAAGGAGTTCCGGTATTATTATCATTATTACTACACGACCAGTTACACAGGATTGCTATTATTGCGATAGCAACAAATAGAATTGATTTATGTATTGTTTTCATATTTACTATATTTTTAGCATTTATTGAGCATAATAATCTACTGGCGTATCTTTCAAATTGGGAGCTGCGGTGACTTCTGCCGCCGGTAGAGGCAGTAAGAAATTACCCTCGTTTGCCGTAGCGTAAGTTACTGTTGTCCATGCTGTTTTTATGAAAGTCCATTGAGTAGGGTCGGGAAACTTATCGACTTGTATTACAAAGAGACCTCTGTATTGAGAGTTAATGATATCGAACGTCTTTTGGGGATTCCAATAATGCAAGCTTACTAAATCGTACCATATTGTTGCTTCCATTGCAAATTCGCATACCCTTTCCTTGAAAATATCATCAAAAGTCAATGTGGTATGGGTTGGCGTAGGGAGCGGAGGTAATCCTGCCCGCGTATGTACTGCATTAAAATATTGTAAGGCGGTAGGATCACTGGTTTCCACTTGATTTCCCAATTCCGCTTCGGCGTAAATCAGGTATATTTCGGCAAGACGCATCATATAGGTATTATTGGGATAATCTTGGAAAGCCGATTGTCCTCCCACATCTTTGGGTTGCCCGATGAGGTATTTTTTTATATTGGCGGGAGATGCGCCCCATTGGTCGGAATAATCGCCATCGAAAGTACTCCCTAAGTTGTTATTTGGAAAAACAAAGGGCTTTTGATCAACGCCGCCAATTGTTCGCGTTATCTCGGGATATGAAAATCCGGGCATCATAAACGTTTCTTTAAGCCGTTGATCCAGCGTCCTTCCCCGAAGGGTATCGCCTGTATCCCCATATACGGAAAATCCGTCATACTGCGAAATCATCCAATAGGTGGCGGAAAAGTCGCCTCCCCAGCCATCGCCATTGCCGGTAATAGTTGGATTGGGAGCTATTTGTGAAACAGTAGAATTTGCAAACCCGTAAAAACCCGAGGGCATGTATACCCATTGCAACTCAAACAACGATTCGTTATTATTGTCATAAGGATATAAAAATAAATTACGATAATTGGATAATAAGGATTTACCGCTTAATTTGATTACCCTGTCCGCATAATATTTTGCACTGTCTAAGAACTGTTGGTTTCGCAGTCCTCCATCCGATTCAACTCCCGCTCTTGTTAAATAAAACCGGGCTAACATTCCTTCAGCCGACCATTTGGTTACCCGTCCGGTAGAATAAGGCGTTTCCGGCAGTTCTTCAACCGCTTGTCGCATTTCGGCGGTGATAAATTTCCATATACTTTGGACGGTATTTGGCTTAACGGATAGGGGATCTGCCAACAAATCCTGATTATTTGTAATAATGGGAACCGGTCCATAGTTCATTACTAAGTAACGATAGGCGAGCGCCCGCATGAAACGCGCTTCACCGATGGCATTCTCCTTAATATTGGGAGATACGCCGGATCCTGCGTATCTGTTTATGTTCGCTATTGCCATATTGGATTGTCCTATCACATTGTAGAAGGCTTCCCAAGCTTGTGCGTTTTCGGCAGCTTCGGGAGTGGTGGCAAACTTAATATTATCTTGCCAGCTATATTGCGACATAGCGCTTCCTCCTCTAAAATCGGCTAAAGCAAATGATGCTTTATCGTTAAAATCGAACCAAGCCAAACTGTATAATAAAGCAGTAGCTGACATTACCTGATCGTCAGTCTTGTAAAAGTTTGCATCCACGATAGCATCCAAAGGAGGTCTATCCAAAAAGCTGCTTGAGCAACTATTCAGCAAAAAAACAATCACAAGCGCCAAGCTCCAATTTTTTATATTTATTATTTTTTCCATTGTTTTACTATTATTACAGATTTGCAATTACTGAAAAAGTATAGATAGGCGTTAACGGATAGTGTCCGCCATCAACACCAATTGTTTGAGAATTATCATACACATTTTGTCCGACATAAGCGCCTACTTCAGGATCATATCCTTTATATTTAGTGAATGTGAATAAATTTTGAGCGCTCAAAGATAAACGGACGTCCCTTAAAATGTGCTGCCTGTTCATTATGCTGTTGGGAATAGCGTATGTTAAACTGATACTTTTCACCCGGATAAATGAACCGTCTTCCACCCATCGGGTAGAGAATCGATTCCAGTTTCCATTCAAATCCGTATCTGTTATACGTGGGATATTTGTATTCGGATTCGATAAATAAACAGACCCATCGGCGTTTGTAATCGGCTTGGCATAATTGAAAGCATCCACCAGCAAGTTTCCGCTCGACCAGACATTGTTTGTTTTGGAATTTTGCATGGCCAGCCAATTATAAATATCATTTCCATACGTAAAAGTAAGGAAGAGATTCAATGTAAATCCTTTATATGTAAATTCATTGGTAAATCCCCCGAAAAATTTAGGCCAGGGATTTCCGATAGTTGTTTGGTCGTTTACATCAATAATGCCATCCCCGTTTAAATCTTTATATTTTACGTCTCCTACCCAAATACCATTGCTTTGAGCTACCGGCAATCGATTTCCGGAATTGTCTACCGGAACGGCGCTGTGAGCGATATCATCCAGCGATTGGTAAAGTCCGTCATAAATATAACCGACAAATTGCCAGGGCGCTTGTCCTATTTGCGATATTTGTTGGAAATTACCCATCCACCAGGCGGTTCTATAGATTTGCGCCGACTGTGAATACAACTTCGTAATCTTCGGACGGAATCCCGATATATTAAAAGTGGAAGTCCAGGTAAATTCTTTGTTAGTAATATTGGTTGAATTAATAGTAAATGCCCAACCTGTATTTTGCAACGCCCCGATATTGACGGTAGGAGTACTGATTGAACCTTGGTCGACGACTCCCATATAAGCAGGTAACGGATTTCCCATTAGTAAATTATCTGTATTCTTCTTATACACGTCTCCTTCTATTTGGATTCTATTTTTCAGGAATCCCAAATTGAAACCTGCATTGTAGGTTACTGTTGATTCCCATTTCAAATCCGGGTTGCTGTAATTTTGAGGAAAAAATCCCGTTCCCACGTCAGAGGGACCTGAGTGCAAAGAAGAGTAAATTCCTCCACTGCCTTGGTTCCCGGTTGTTCCCCATTCCAATCTTAGTTTGGCTTCATTTAAAAATCTTATTTGATACCAGGGCTCTTGTGATATTCTCCAAGCAGCCGATGCCGCAGGGAAGGTTCCCCAACGGTTGTTGGGTCCAAAATTGGAAGAGCCGTCCGTTCGAATAGTTGCCAGCAACATATATCTTTCTGCATAATTATAATTGATTCTGCCCAAATACGAATCCTGCGCCCAAACGCCATGCCCTCCGCTATTGGCTGCTGTAGTCGGGTCGCCGGCATTCAGGTCAAACACATCTTCTGTAAGGTATCCTTGCCGTGAACCATTCAAACTTTTCCATGTAGACGATTGGGCTTCATGACTTGCCATGAGTTCTAAATTATGCTTACCAAACTGTTTGTTGTATTGAAGAAGTTCATTCAGGCTCCACCAGGTATTGAGGCTTGAATTATCATCAAATTCATTTGTAGTGTTAATTGACCATCCAATAGCATATTTCGGTTTATAATAGGTGCCATTATACGTATTGAGGTTGGTGTTGAGGGATGTTCTGAAAACTAAACCTTTCAATAGATCAATTTGGAGATTCATTCCTCCCGTAAATTGTCTTTTGACATCCTGGTTGGTAATCAAACTGGCAATTGCTATCGGGTTTGTCGGAACATACCGGTCGGCGCCATTCGCTAAATCACCTCCGCCCCATGTTCCATCCAAATTCTTAACCGGTACTTGGGGAGTTATTGATAATGCAGTAGAAATTAAACCTTCCGAGCTCGTAGTCAAAGTTTCATTGATTTGATTGTAGTTCATATTCAAACCGATGGTTAGCCATTTATAGGCTTTATTATCCAAGTTCAGCCTGAATCCATAGCGATTAAAACCGGAACCTTGTGCTATTCCATCCTGGTTCAAATATTCACCCGATAAAAAGTAGGTCAAATTTTCGCTACCGCCGCTTAAACTTAACGAATGTTTGTACATTGCTGATCTTCTGAATAATTCGCTTTGCCAATCGGTTCCTTTTCCTAATAAAGAGGGATCAAAAAATTCCCCTTGAGTGTTGTTATCCCCCTTATATTCATACTGAAATTGGGCATATTGCTGAAGATTCATTACTTGCAAATGCTTAGGAGGTTCCTGTTGTGTTAATTGATATCCGTAATTAATTCGTACATCACCCGCTTTACCCCGTTTGGTAGTAATAAGGATGACCCCGTTGGTAGCTAACGAGCCATACAACGCTGATGCCGCCGGCCCTTGCAAGATTTGCATATCTGCAATATCCGAAGGGTTAAGTCCCGAAAGCGGATTATTCCCTGATTGAGTGGCATCGGATGAACCTTTGATTTGCACTCCATCAATCACATACAAGGGTTCGTTAGTTCCATTGATAGAGTTAACTCCACGAATATTTACCGAAATAGCGCCGCCCGGTTGCCCTGAATTTTGCGTAATATACACGCCTGCCGCTCTCCCTTGAATCGCCTGTTCAAGCGTAGTATTCACCGTTTCATCGATTTGTTTTTGAGTGACAGTAGTTTGTGCAGTTGTAAGCGTTGGCCGTTTCACCGTGCCATAAGCTGTTACAACTACTTCAGACAAAGCTTTCGTATCCTGTTCAAGTTTTACATTAATAACGGTTTTTCCTTGAACGGATACCGATTGAGACAGATAGCCCAAATAAGAAAATTGCAGTACGACGCCTGAGCTACTCGGCAGCGCAATACTATAATTTCCCTTCTCATCAGAAACTGTTCCTATTGAAGAGGAGCCTTTGAGAACAATGGACACGCCGAGCAATGCTTCTCCGGAAGAAGCATCCGTTACTGCACCGCTAACTGTAATGCTCTGAGCGTATAGTTCTCCATACCCCATTAAAATAGAAACGAATAACAAAAAAAGTTTTAGATAATTCTTCATGTGCTGTTAAATTAGTGATTAATATCTATTTTTTCTCTACAATGTATAATTAAAAGCAACGTTTAAAATATACTACTTCAAAACCTTCATTCATCAAGCTCTTCAATTCATTTTATCCTTTTCTACCTGCTAAAATAAACGTTCTAAAAAAGTGTAGTCGTTAAATGAAAAAAACCGGCTCAAAGGTATTTAATATTTTTTATAAAAACAAATATAATTTTAATAAAAAATAATACTTTGTCGAAAAAATATTAGGGAATTTTAATGATTTAATAAAAATGTCGCTTCAGCCTTGCTATTCAGGATGGCTTTACCTTGTATAACGCAACAGTCTCGCCTTATACAAGGCAACGGTTCTGCCTTACGCAAGGCAAGGGCTCAGCCTTACGCAAGGCAGAGGGGTTGCCTTAGGCAAGGCTGGAGGGGTCAGTTACGCAAGGCTGCAACTGTTTCAAAATTAGGCTGTTTTTCATTGCGGTTTCGTTAGTGGATGTATGTCGGTAAAAATTTTTTATTCTATTACCCACCGTTTTATTCCTTTTTCTATTTGTGAAAAATCCACGCCGATTTTAACAATTTTCCGGTGATCTGCGGAATATGGAATGGCGTAATCTTTGCTGTTAATTTGCGTAAGTGCATCTTCTGCCGTTGCGTTGTCGTCCATTTTGAACTCGAAAACATAGATACTCCCGGCAGTTTTTACAATTGCATCGGCTTTGCCTTTGTTGTTTTTTACTTCGGTTTGCAAGAACTGTCCCATCAACGTGAAAAGTTGCCAAAAAACAAACTGATAAAATTTTTCTATTTGTAAGGCTTTTGGTATTGCGTCATAAGCAAGAGTCGATTATAAGTTCACAAATACAAAAGTAGTAAAAGTATTTGATGTTAAGAAAATAATGTTTAACAATTTTGTTATTTGACATTTATCTTGTACTTTTGTGCAGTTTTGTTAAACATTATTACCAGCCAAT
>Ga0123354_10000499_pt1 | contig 39416 bp, 27 predicted proteins | sample TergutLab28metaG_2_FD_97872 | JGI IMG/M metagenome (GOLD analysis project Ga0123354, IMG submission 97872) | Labiotermes labralis P4 segment gut microbial communities from Petit-Saut dam, French Guiana - Lab288 P4 | ecosystem: Host-associated > Arthropoda: Insects > Digestive system > Gut ... | reverse complement strand
TATTATTATTATTATTATTACAATATGCATATATTCCGCACCCTTGAAAACACCCCAGTTTATTGAGCCTGTAACATAAGTGTTAAATACGTATAGAAAATACTACTTTCACATGCATCAGACTTCTAAAAATATTTGTTACATGCTTTTATTTCGTTCCGTACGCAACACAATGTCGCGTCTACAAAAGAAATTGTAGGAATGACAAATATGGTCGGAATGATAAAGCAGGAGTTCGGCAACCCGAATCCCCACGGTTTAGTTACGTGAACTGCATGCGACAAACCAACGGAATCAACAGAAGCGAAAGACGTTTGTGGAAAGTAATGTAGAACGGCAAGATTGCGACGTACATTCAGACCACAAAACAAACTGCATATTTAAAAAGGAACAAAGTGTTTGTGACGCGCCAGGACGGAAGTACATAACAATGTAAATTAAGTAAACCACATTCTGAATTACTCCTTTGCGATTTTGAAATGGAGGTGCTTCTGTTTTACAAACATCAGCACTTTACTGGGTTATCAGCCAGACGATGGGTCAGGGTCTGCATCACTCAAAGTCTGGCAACGATGTACAAGTGGACATCGCACAAGAACTGTAAATTTTCCACTGTTTATTCGTTGGCCATTCCAGCCAAATAACGGTGTAACGTGCTTGTTAGATTTCCGCAATTTTTAATTATATAAAGATGTACTAAAAAGAAGGTGAAGTAACCAAAATAGTAATAAGACCATGATCCATAGAAGTGGGAGTTATTGCGCAATATTTAGGGTTCTCACGGCGGTGTTGCTGTTGTGAAATAGGGACTTCGAAACGTCGGCAAATATTTTCAATTCGGCATGTCACATCCCAGAATTTTGGTTCTATCAAGCCATCAGCAGCAACCTCAAAGTGGGGACGCAGTCAGTCCTTGGTATGTCGGAAACCTTCACATCTTGACGCGGCTGTTTGCCCGAGGACATTTCGTTGGATGCTAGAGACTGTGGATGTTCAAATGGGAAATAAATGGCCCTCATTTTATGAGGCAGCATTACGTTCTGAGACAGTGCAAGGCGGCTGGAATTCACCCACACTTTAAAAAACTCCCACACTCGATTAAATAGTATAAACGTCACTGCAGGGCGAAGGATGCAAAGATCCGAACGCGCCTCAATTTGACGTTTTATGTACTTTGTATTGTAGAGTGGTCATTACACCCATCACAACTCCCGATATGGTTCCATTTAAATTATCCGATATTCTCTTATTATGCGCCCTCTTGATTCATGATTTGCACGTTATCTGCTGTCGGCTTCTCTCTGATGTTTCTCATTCTGTAATAGCCGAGTTTCAACATGCTTTATGTTGGTGAATATTTTCCAGTAAATAGGAAATTTATTAACTATGCTCCAGCGTTTCGTAGTTACAGGTCTCAGCTCTGGAGTCTTCTAATGCATGGCAGTGCACTGGTGTGTTTGCTACAGCGTACAGCGAGATGAAGCAGCAGGCTTACTGTTCGTGATTACAGCCGGCTCTATAACTTGGTACACTGCCAGTCGCTGTCAAATCCAATAACAGTCTTAGTACATAAATTATGCACCTCAAATATTTTATTCTGTCTTCATAAAATATTACTGGCCCATTTAATTTGTCACTGTGCTCTAGCACTAATCTACAAAAATATATGGGGAAAGGTAGGCAGAGCTCCATGTACTCTTAATCTCAGTACTACATTGAGTTCCAGTTGTCATCTATGAACTACTGTCCATTTGCTTCCGGGGAAATATCTCTGTAACTACTCAGAGAAGAGCCTGTTGGAAACACAGGGTCGTCTGGACATGGTGACTGCAGAAAAATCCCTGTCTATTTTATTCGTTTTTATTTATTTTTTCAAGTACGATCAGATTCATTCAAACTATAATGCATCCGACGATACAGTTATGTGAAAACGGGATCAAAAAGGACGTAAAAAAAGCGTTGGTTGCCTATTTTAATGTAATATATCCTAGTAAGGGCCTGAAGAAATTAAGTAAAATCCCAAAAACTCCAGTTCGGGAACCTGTTGTTCCTATCGATATTGCAAGAGGTCACATGTAAGGTATGTGGCTTAAGCGTTGCTCCTTGAGCCAAATGCCGAGGTAACGAGTATTGTCCTTACCATAGATCGTTCTCCGGAATTTCAAACCTGTTCCGTTACTAAACTGCCCTACCTGATACATTATTCCCAAGCCCGCCACATACATTAATAGTGACCTTAAAAACAAATGAATTATTAAAATATATTTAAGCTTAAGTTATTTCCTTCTTGGTTAACTGCACTTTCTTATCAGAATAACGTCCGAATGGAGGTTGTCTGTAAATGGCAAAAATATAAGCAAGGAAGCACACGAAGATTTTGTCAGACATTCAGAGAGAAAGCGACAGCTTGGAAGACTTAGGCGTAGATAGGAGTACAATATCAAAAATTATACTTAAAAAAAACAGTGTAGAAAGAAGTGGAGAGGATTCATTTGCATCAGAATATAGAAGAGCTTCTTCGAATAAGGAATCCGTGAAATTATAAGAATTTCCTAAGCAACTGCATAACTACTTTACTGGTCAGTTGAACGTGGCTTTATGTATTCAGACAGAGAAGGAAAATTTAACTGGGACAAAAAGAGAATAAAATAGCATTCTTCCATTCTCAGTTATTATGCAAGAAATTACCAATCCAGTTATAGCCTTCCTTCTTGTACTGTACCTAGGAAATCTCTTCCCTCCTTGACTAATGCAAAACTAATTTTTTCACACGATAAGTCCAACAGATCTCCATCCTTCTCCAGCACCACATTTCAAAACCTGCAAGGTATTTCTGATCAAATTTCCGAAGTGTCAATATTTCAGCACCATAATAATCTACAATCATAACGAATAGTTTTAATAGTTTCTTTCTGAAATTTAAGTTTAATTTGCTCGTGAAGAATCTTTCTTGTTGAATGCTGCTTTTGCCATGGCAGTCCTGGGTTAATGTCCCGTGTAGGCTACACATTGCATAATTTGTTATGAGGTTATACAACTAGTTGAAACATTCTACATTCTCCACTTCTTTTTGATCCATCATAATTTTGTGACAAAAATGAAAAATAAACTGAATCTCAAACTGTACCCAAATTTTATATCCCAATATCATCCAAGCGGGGAAGTCATATTTCTACTTCAAAATATATTTATACAAAAACCGCACAAACCTGGCAGATGAATTCTAAAAGATTCACAATCTTATTTCATTCCAGACATTTCTCTTGCTTTCCGCCTGGGATATTTTCCAAGAGGGTGGGGTATTCTATAGTATTTTAGCCATTCTTCAAGTCACTTCTTTACTTTATATCATTTATCATGCATTCTCTCTATCCTCCTTCCATACTCTCCCCTCCACCCAGTTTCTCCAGCAACTTTGTTGCTCATCTTTTCGTTCAATAACTCTGCATCCAAGATGGCCGCCCAGGACCGTTTCTCATTGGCTGAGAGAACTGGGTAACGTAATCAATCACTGTCCTAAGCTAAGTAAAAGAAAATGAAAGAATACGCAAATACGTTTTGGGCAGATTCTATATTGCCGATAATATTAAATTTTTTATGTATTTCCAAAAATTAGAAAGAAGCAATTATGTAATTAGTCACTCGTTTTATACTAGTATAGTGTTTTAGTACCATAAATTTGGTACCTATGTGTTTCCTAACTCCATTTCCATGTATGTCAGTTTTAATGTCTTCGTTAATTTATACCGTTTTTGCATATTGTCGAGACCTATGCTGAAAATATGGACTGAGAAAATACCACCAAGGAGCACTGAATTATATTACACCACCATTTTATTACTCAATTTGTCGCGGAGGGAAATGCAGCATTGGTCCGGCTCGTAAACCACTGCCATCTTGCGGGGAGAAGCAACAACTACTACAACCAGACACCAGTCTAAAAAAAAGCAAAAAAGGGGAGGCTAGGCGCACGCGTAAACTACTGGGAAGGGGAGACGCCATTGATCGCGTCATAAAAATAAATGGAGGAGTTACATTAATTAAACAACTTATAAATCACGAAAAAATTACGCAACGTTGAAACAGACCGAAAACGGCAAACATGACCATTATAATGAAAAGAAGAGTAGTATTTAAATGCAATAGGTTATTTGTATTCCGTGTTCTATTTATTAAAATACGCACTTAACTACAGGCATACCTACGAATTAATAATCAGGAGAAATTGGGTATTTCAGAAAAAATGCTAAAAATGCTGGAAAGACAGGGTCACTATCAGGCCCATACGTTTCATGACTTGTCATGAACAATGGGCAGTATATATTACACAAAATCTACAGTACTTTCACACCCTAAATATAATTATGAGCACAATTGTTCTGAATTTGACAAGCGTTACAGTTGCCTGTAGCCAAATACATTACGTGAATTCCCGCAGTACCGTAAGCAGACAGTGGTGCTTTACATTAATGAACTGTTGTATTGGTGGCGATGAAGTAAGTCGGGTTGCTGAATTCAACAGTAATAGTGCCAACGCATTCCAAGTTTTATTCCCTTTACATAAATTACTGTGAATGCTGGTGTGGGGCGAGGTTTTCCGCACCCGCCCAGACGGGGACTGGGTCGCACCCAGCCTCCTATACAATGAGCACCGGGTACTTTAAGGCGGTACAGTGGCCGGGTCGTAGCTTTGACCACCAAACGCCATCTAGCGCCGACGTGAAAGAAGGAGTACAGCTACATATATAATCCCCCCTTCGCTTTCGTTTACTGTTCTAGGGTGAATTTTACCTTTACCTTAACATAAATTACTTCTTTGTTTAATTATCGATGTTGATATGTCAGCATCCAAACAATTGTGAATACCTACGAAAACCGTTAATAAGTAGGCCTAACATTTATGTACTGGTAAAGGTAAAGTGATCTCGTTACAGGCCCGGTGTGGCCCAGAGGGTGGGTAGAGGTATAGCTCTACTCTTCCATGACCGCGGCACTAGAAGGTGGTGAGTGGTCAGCAGCACGCCCCGGCCGCACTTTACCAACGGGAAAGACCCGATACCCATTTAACAGGAGGCTGGATGGGCCCCAGAGCCAGTCTGGATGGGCGGAAAATCTCGTCCCCATCGGGATTCGATCCCGGACCTTCCAGCCTGTAGTCAGTCGCTATATCGACTGAGCTACCCGGCCCACCATTTATGTATTGAATCGCATCAATTTTCATTACACTCTTACAAAGAGACCATGAATTATGAAAATAAATTACCTCCTCTTTTCAATTCGTCAGAATTAAGTTCCTTCACCAACTCAAATCAGACAAAGGAATGTCATAAATTAAACCATTTACCTTATAAATAAAAAAGTAATATTGCAGATCAGTTCACAACGTTCATAAAATGTCTGTCCTTGTTCTATACTTCGTTCCATAAGGTATTGAACATATGCACGTATCATTCAAATAGAGGTTAATGGATAATGTTTTACTAACAGCTGAAAGTGCGTTCGACCGCTTGAAAGACTCAGTTTAACCTGCAGTACCACGTTTCATCAGGACCTGACGCAAAGATACACGGTTATAAAGGGGCAAGACGTCCTCACTCTACGTTCATCTTTTAAATTATGTATTTTAAAATGTGAAAGACCTATTGTACGGGTTTCAAGCCCAACGGAAGTATTTGGGGCATGGGTGCACAAGTTTTCCAAAAATCTATGGGGCACTTCATACTCCACGAGTTGACTTCACACCGCAAGTCAATGCAAACTAAAATGCAATGTAAAGTAAGTAGAACAATATTTGCAAATTGGCATATGTCAATATCGATTTCGTGAAGCAAGAGACTTTTACAATAAATAAACACTTTTCCAAGAACTTGGTCTCCGAACACAGATACTGTAAGAAAAACTAAAATCCTCAGCACGATGTCAGATGTATTTAAGAATATGTCATATCACAAAAAAAACGCCCACATTCTTGAAATAATTACACTAGTTTTGTTTAGGTCTATAAACACTATTATCAAAATTTGACGTTTTGTTGACCATGCATCTCAGTATATTCATCTCAGTATTTAACCAAATTGATGCACAAAATTTTGTTTCACAATAACTTTTATTTCATGCCTCTACATGTTTCGAGCACATGTGCTTATCATCAGGAGATCAAAATTGTATTACACAGCCTCTGGTATCATCACAACTACCACATGTGTTCGAAACATGTAGAGGCATGAAATAAAACTTATTGTTAAACAAAATTTTGTGCATCAAGTTGGTTAAATACTGGGATAACTATTAACAAAGTCAACGGTTATTTTAAAAACATTTCGTTTTATATCGTGTAATCAACGTCCATTCCCCACAGGCAGCTCCGTTCCATATGCAAGCATAGTTAGACATTTAAGTATGAATATAGACATGAGTTACACATAAGTGTGTGAGTACTGATGAGTATATGCAGGTCTGCAATATCGTCAGTAGCAGCCAGGGCGAGAAAATGTGCGTAACTATATGACTCTATACATAAGTTATATTCTTATTCACCAGTCGATTATGGAATCGTGTTTAAATATCGTAGAACACGACTGCTTGCTTCAGTCAGAGTTCTAAGAGTTAAAACTATTTCGTCGTTTGGTTTTGTGCAGAGAGACCGCGTCATGAACGTGTCTATGCAAGTAAAAGTACAGCTCCACGCATCCTTAACCTAGAAAGCTGGTGAAACTGAGTGTTCGCCCAGAAAAAGAACACCCGGTACTCACCGGATAGGAGACGCAATTGGCACCGGATTCGGTCTAGTCACGTTATTCGTGACGGGAGAACTGGTCTCACCCAGGAATCGAACCAGGGCTGAACCCGCTTTAGGTCACTTTACTAACAGCTAACTTACTCCATTGTTCTTCATTGTTGAATCCATGTATGAGACTACTTGTGAATTAAACAGTCTCTCTGATAGCCAGCATATTGACTGCGGTTTTTGGAGGCTTCGCGATTTATTACTGTCTTTACACAGCCGGTTACTTGTTTAAGTCATGAACCACATTATTTCAATTTAAACCCTCATACCCTCCTTCTAAAACTACCTTTTAACATCTTACCTAACTTCACAAACACGACTACATCGTCCAAGGTGAAGCTTCCTTTCAAAATTTTCTTACACAAGAACAATACCTAAACCTAATCGACGTGTCGAATTTTCAGAGTGTGATGAGTGAAAATCGAGAGTTATTACATGGCTATTACGTCTTGTGCTTACAAATTACTTGCAGTACTTACAAATGGTCTACATGAATACAGATCTACGTATATTTACCTACTCAGAATGAAGTTCGGATTTTAAATTTGTCTCAATAAACTGGATGTAATTTAAAGCAGTGAGATTTTAGAGATGAAGTTTGTTGATAAAAATAAATATTTACTGTTCACAATTAAAAGGTAAAGCAGTCCCATTACAGGCCTGGAGTGGCCCAGAGGGTTCCAGGAAATTAAGGTTCCCAGATTTCATAACAACGGCACAGGATTGTGGTAAGGTTGTCAGCTTTATGCACCGGCCGCCTTTACCCGCAGTAAATGCTCCTGGTAATCATTTCTGTTGGAGGCTGAGTCGACCCCGGGGCCATAGTTCGATCGGAAGGATTTTATGTCAATGAAAAATTCCAATGATACCAGCTGGGTCCCCGTGCTACACAATATGGTACATAAAATCAGGGGTACACAAATTTTCTAAAATTTGGAAGCCACTTCTAGATTCTTGGTGCCAGAACAGTGATAGAACGGAAGTTGCATATTGAAGACACACAATTCCAAAGTGACACGCGAAGCTGGCTGTTATCTGGCGCTTTCTGCTCCGCGTGTTTCAACTGATGCACATTTTTGTACGTAAGCAATGACGCTAAATATGCTGAAAATATCACGCGTCACCGTGAAAACTGAATCGCCAGAGCAAGCAGGGATTGTGCATCCCTAAATAAAATTATTGTCGATGCTTAATAAATAGTGCACATTCATTTATTAAAGAACATATGTTTCAAGTGTCATGAAAATCTCAAGTAAACAGAGTGTGACCTAAATACAACGAAGCTGAATTATGGTAGTGGTTCGTTTGCACTGGTCTGTATACATAAGAGAAAGCTTGATAAAATCGGGTTCTCCCTAGCAGATGTTAAATCATTTTCCTATCTTGCAGACCTCATCACTAGCTGAGCCAACCACAAAAACTGAGAGGACACATAAATCGCCATCGGTGTCCAGCTTTTAACACAAAACAAAGCGACGTTCCCCTCTTCTCCTTACTGGGCCGCATGTTTTTCCCTTTTCGTGTCAAGTCAGGGTCGGCAAGTCTTTTTTACAAAAGGGAAGAAAAGAATTTAAAAAAAAGGCCAGATTCATGGCTTTGTATACTCCAACATGCAGGTTATTTCTTTCCTTTTCACAGTCCTTGTACAATTTGCTTTTCAACTTGAATGTTCCGCAAATGACAAGCGAACTCGTGTTAAACTATTTATAATTTATAATTTAAAGTTCAAGCAACGTGCATGACACATGTTCTTATATAACTGTAACAAATTACGTGAAAGTTTTATTAATACAACACGTGGTTCTACGAATTTAGTCTGCCTCGCAAGTTCCTGCTAATTATTGCAGTGCCAGTTCGAATTATTGTTTTCCTTTTTATACATAAAATTTGGCCGTAAAAACGTACAAAAAATATTGTATGATAGTAACAATGTAGTTGCATATACCATACCTTCACAACGCTCTCAGTTGTTTTCCTCAGTTACACACCTTAAAATTTTAAAGTATATCTGGAGAAGTCAGACTGACGTACGGCCAGGTTTAAATTCTACATTCTGCATTTCTCAACACAGTCTACAATTGAAATATGGTTCACAATAAATTCTTTCCTCCCTATATGGCCGAATGGTCTCTCTCTCTCTCTCTCTCTCTAAGGAAGCACATGGCGTTCTGTGTGACGAAGAAACTGGATCTTTACACATAATTTAATATAATTTTATTCTTCAATTGTCCATAAACATACGGAACTCTTCTGGTGATACCGACCAAGTTTGTTTAATTACCTCGAAAATTGTACAAAGTTTCTTTTCAGGACCTGCTTGCTGAGAAAACAAAAATGAGATAGCTCTAAATTTGGTAAAATCTCCGCAACAAAAATCAAGCACTTAAATTTTCTTAATCCCTGAAAAGCAAGTGATGTTAATATAAACTTCACCAACGATTTGTTCCTTAAACTATGCTACTTCATTACGCAATATATGAACATGTTAGCCATTTCCAGTGATTTAGTACTCTGCCCAGAATCCACATGTTTCGACCACGAAATTTCATGTGTCTCAGGATGAACTCAGAGTCAAATGACATATCAAATTAGGTCCATAGCAAGTATAATCTGGATGTACGATAAAATCTGCAAGAACTAAGGAAAGATGAAAACACAATATTAAAATGTTCCTTATAAAAATGTTGTGTGAACTCGAAAGGGTGCCATTTTGCAGACACAATAATAAAATTTCATATATCTTAAAGGCAGAACAGTTTTTCTTGATTTGATCTAGTGTCAGCTTCTGACTGTTACTAATTCATGGACTAATTAGTTCATTTAAGCTTTGAAACAGCGTCAGTAGATATACTCGGTAACAGGCCTACAGCCGATCCCTGTTGCTTTACGATTGCTGGGATCGGGGTTCGAATCCCGCTGAGGACATGGATATTCGTCTCTTGTGTTTGTTATGTGTTGCATATTTAGCGCTCTCTGCGAAGAGCCATCACTCGTTCTCAGGAGCACTAAAGGCTGTGCGTGTCGAACTGTGTGTGATATAGAGAACTCAACAATGAAGTGGCCTAGACCCGAGATGGGTTGTTGCGCCGCAGAGAAAATAGGTTTCTACCCAGTACGGCTTTCTTATACCTACATGAACAAGTAGTAAGATGTGAACATATCTAGGTGTATAAGAGCATTAACCTTCAAAAGGGCAGGTGTGGTTGTGGGGGAGGGGGGTTTTGTAAATAATACTCTAAAGGTTTTCGTTTATGATTTCTTCCGAATGCTGATTATCTTGTCAGATATCTTGTTTTCCTTCAATCTTTCCAAATTCCTGGAAAGTAAATTGAGACACTATCACTTCGTTCCGCTTCCGATGCAGGCAGTCATCATCCAAACATTCTACAGTATACAGCAGCTTCTTTGCAACCATAAAAAATATTTCGATTCATCACAGTCAAGGGACTCAGAAACAAAAAGCTCGAAGATATCACAAGGCAGATCTCAACAACGAACTTCATGGAGCAAAGTCCTGCTTGGTAAATCGACAGTTCCTCAGCCAGCCATTTGTCCTTATCTTGCGACAGATCAATCCAGTCCAAGACCTGATCAAAATTCTTGCAAGTAAATTTTAATATTATAATCCCACCTACGCTTGTATTTTCCGAGCTGACTCTTTCCCTCATAGTTCCCCGAAAAATATGCATTGTCTAAGCACTTGTCTACAGGCAGCCTGCAATTTTCAAAGGCCAAACATTTTGTTGAAAATATGACACTGTAGATGGAAGCCATGATGGAATAAAATAAGAATGGTGGGGCTCAGATGATGTTGGCAAGGTATGGAAGAATAATCTCTGGAGCAGCTGTAGGAATTTTAGTTGTGGAGGGAGAAAACTTTCACAACACAAAAAGTGGGAGGAGAGAAGAGAAAAACCGGCCCCCTAGAATAGAAAACAAACCTCATCCCTCTAAAGGCCACTAACGTGTGGTAGAGAAATAAATTACCACAACACAACTTCCTACTGTTGAGTATGTCACATTACTTCAAAATATAGATAGAATGGAAGACATATTTGTAGAAAAATATATCAGATCTAATGTAGAATTCTAAATTCGTGAATATGAAGAGAGGAATAACGTACGGCACACATCGGAAATTACGAAAGTAATTTTGTTTCACCCTATTGCAACAGAACCAGGGGTGTGATTTGGGTCGAGGTCGGCACAGAGGGTACATCAACTGATGACGTAGAAACATGGGAGTTACTGGGTTTGGAAAATGGCTTCCAAGTGTGTGTAAGTGTATTTATTTTTTTTATTACTTCTTTGTTTATGTACAAGTAAATATGTTGTTTCGAAAGTGTTCAAATCTCAGTCAAGACGGTATAACAGAAGTTGAAAACATGGTTTTTGCCATATATTTGACTTTTAATCTGTAATATTCTGGCACAGTATTTTATAAAAGTTTAACGAAAAACAATGTCTTATTTACCACGTCAAAAATGTCCTTAGTTGTTAAGGTTAATATAAATTTTTATTTGAATGTTAAAATTTACCTACATATTAAATTAATCCACTAGGTCCTTCAGTCTCTGAATATACGTGTATATAAGTTTACTATATGATAACCGAGTGTAAAATCCAACTAGATGCCACTTATTACTTTATTATGCTTATGTTAGGCTCAACATGTTTCGGGCACTATTATGCCCATCATCAGGAACTCAAGACGATATGTTGGTTAACACATAGGCCGTCTGGTTCTGGAGTTGCTGCTGGTTGGAAGTTAAGTGCAGGCAGGATGGATGAGTGTCCGGACCGAAAGCTCTAACAGCCTTCGGTCCGGACACTCATCCATACGCTGTACATGTCGTCCATAGTCTTACCTCCCTAAAGATGACAGGGATATATAGGGCCGAAACATGTAGCAGTTTATATAACGAATATAAACCATCTTACAATCACTTGGTAGTAAAGACTTTTGAACGCATTAAGTACAATATCAAATAAAAGGTTTTATATGTTTTAGACTTGTATTGTCACTTGTATGTTTGTAGGATGTAAGTAAATACATTAAACTGTTTCTGGACAGTTTCGTCGCTGCTTTTGTTGCTTTTATGTATGGAACGTGAACAATAAGCGTCTTATCTACTGCCGTTCATGGCCGTCCTTTTTATGGTTTGTTTACTTATAATTTTATAAGTGGTGGTTGATTTCAACCCAAACCAGAACACCGGCTCTCGTAACTAAATATTTAATTGCTTTCCTTAAATACTTCAGGTAAATATCGAAGTATTTCCTAGATTAGACCACGGCCACTTCATTCCAAATCCTTATAAAGCCTCTCTCCGTCAGTCACCCAACTATTCGGCACCATCTACTCAGATACTGACGTCATAAAATAAACAACAGCACACAGTGTCTTCTGAGACAAACTGGCCAGATTTCAAGAGCGTGTCCTAGGGGTCACTTGGGGCAGGAAGGGCGACTCAACGCCAATTTTGAGTAACGCGAGAGTGTAGTGCGATAAGGAATCTGGCAAGGAATATAGACTCAGTTCTCAACCCGTAATAATATCGAATTAAATTTTACAATAAATTCAAAATTTCCAAACTACAGGCCCTGCGACTTCATGCATACGGTAAGGCGTCGCTTCATTCAGTTCTACTAATTTTCATATTTCCTTTCTTTTTTTATGCCATCAGTGGCCATTATTATGCACTGTAACAATTACTGCCATGCTGCAGGTTTAGGGTTTAGTACAACATAGACTTCACGCAAACAGAGGAAGATATCTAATAGTTTTAATTCCGATGAACGGGGTGACCGCTCACTGATCCATTACTTCTGAACCAGCAAACTTTATAATTTTTTTTAAGTTAGCTCATAACCTCTCCGCTACGTTGTATCCACAACCTAATTTTCGGCTGCAATAGGCACATCATCCAAAGTGGTGGTTCAACCTCTCGAAAGCTCCTGTAATGGAGCAGCTTTAAAACAACCCTTACACGTAATATCCTTAAAGAGAAGTTCTGTTGAAAACTACTTAGTATTAATTAACGTGCATTTTGATACGATCATAACTAAGAATTTATTGTGTTGTTACAATTTTTGCGTGGAAATTAAGCCTTACACTTGTAAATAATGTCAGACAGCTGTCAACTCGAACAAATAACGGTTCGCGTTAATTGACATTGTCAGAACGACGTATAGTTCATAGAACGACACTCTTTCAAATAATATCCAGAAAACATTCCTGCAACCCGGCCAACTCGTCGCAGAACATTTTGTCTAGCAAGTTGGCAGTAATAACAGGCGTGAGCGTGGAAGGTTATTAGCCCTTAATTAATTTGAGTTACGTACTATACCAAGACTTGATTTAGAAACCTCAGTACAGTCGGTGTATAGATCGTCAGAACCTATCGTCTTTGAACTACAAGTCAAAAGCGGTAACGCTTGAATGAACTTTTTCAATGTCTAAGAACTGTAATTTTGTAAATAAAATCCATTTCAGTTATAGGTGGATTACGGGAAGCCTTTGTTTGAAAAGTTCCTTCTTCCTGCTACAGACACTATAACAAGGACTGTGGTCCTTGTTATAGTGTCTGTAGGATTTTTTTAGAAATTTTACAATATCTTGCCCTTGTACTATGTCGTTTATCTCTTTGTTCCAGCGTTATCTTTCTTTTATATTCTCCTGGCAATATTCCGTTCAAATATTTTGAGAGCGTTTATATTTTCTCTGAATGTGCAGCCATCTGAACTGTATAGATCGTATTCGGATTTTATATATATTTTTATTTGTTGTTTCAAACAGGACTTTTTCGCCTGAAACGTTTAATGTGTGCTAACTTATCGCACATTACCCCTTATCTTGCTAACGCGGAGAATATGGTGAGCACTTAATAATGCCAGCAGATGGCAGATGGGATTTAACTCAGCGTTAAAGGGTTAAACTCTTCTGGTCAAGAATCCTGATGGAGATTAAAGGCTGAGATCTCCATCTGACGACACTGAACAAAGTGGGTACACGATTACACCATGATATTAACCGTACAGCATTTAGAGTTCTCACATATTTCGAGGAATTTATGCATGTATGCTTGCAGCTAAATTGCTTTCTAATTCATTGTATTTCGAGCCCCTTAAAAAGAGTTTTCAATGGTACAGAACGTTGCACTACGTCGAATCTTGAAACAAGAGTAAATTGTAACTGGAAAGGACGTGTTAGGAAAAGGTTGTGGACTATTTTAAGATATCATTCTCGAATTTGCCTGGAGGAACTGACGTAAACCTCAGTTGGGATATACTATTTGTGGGCCGAGACGCGAGGCCCAAATATTCAGCATATCACTCAGCAGTGCTTACAATTGAACCTCCACAAACTGGTATTTTTGTAAGTACACCACTTAAGAGGGGGACCGCGGTGGCACAGTGGTTAAGGTGTTGTGCTACAAATCGGAAGGTCGCTGGTTCCATCCCAGCTGGTGTCACTGGAATTTTTTATTGATGTAAAATCCTTCCGATCGCAATATGGTCCTGCGGTCGTCTCAGCCTCTAACAGAAATGAGTACCAGGAGCATTTCCTGGTGGTAAAGGTGGCCGGTGCGTAAGACTGACAGCCTTACCACCATACTGTGCCGTTGTCATGAAATGTGGGAACCATAACCTCCTGTAACCCTCTGGGCCACTCTTGGCCTGTAATGGGACTGCTTTACACCATTTAAGATTCTGAAAATATCACGTAATCTACGACATTATCCTAACATTTAAACGTTCTTGATAAATTTATCATATATTAAAGAGGTGAGGGCTGGAGGTCTATTCCAAAATATGGCTTCAACATGTGTTCAAGAAACATCTGTGTATTCCACATTTTCAAATAATTATGAATTTTTCATCTCGTGAAAACTAAAATCCAACAAATAATAAATTGAAAATTTAGGTGCTCTCTCCAGCTTCAACTGATAATTTTCAGCAGGAAGTAAAGCGGTAGCCTTGCGACAATAGTTCAGTACACGTAAAGAATTTGAGGCTTTAAGCATACTAACGTATTTGGTTGAAAATCCTTATTAAGTGGAAGAAACAAAACGGTGTTCCCTCTGCTTGCGGTCAAAATAAGACTCGTTAAGTACTAGCCACTCAGACCACAAAGTGCATTGTAAATGAAGCTGAACTTCCATACTGTGCTTCATAACTACCTTGCAGACATCCGACACAAGTACCAAACATGTATTATCTAAAACGTTATTTTCTGCGCTGTTCATTCCATGATAAAGAAAACAAAAAGTAATATTTTCCGTGTGACATCACAGACTTATGTTTGAGAAGAAACAAATATCCACTTATCTGAATCTTGTAAATATATGGATATAATTCCTTCACATACTGTCAACGCTGTATACCCTGGCAAATAGATTCTGAGCATATTTATACTGAAACAGAAAAAAAATTGTTCATCTGATTCATTTATCCAGGTTTGTATTGAAGAATTTACAGAATTTTATATGGCACGGTCTAAGTCATTATTCTAGCGAAAAAACACAGCAAAAAAAAAGCGAAATATTTTTCACATATCTTGTTGATTTCTTTAAAATACGCAATCTAGCTAGAAAAATTAAAATTTGAATAGTGCCACAGGTACAAAAAGAGGGCGTATATGTCTTTACAGTGTAGGATGCAAACCACACGTTTGAAAGGAGACAAAGGAGGCAGCAGCACATGCATGTTAGAACCGTACGATAAACCTTTCAGAAGAAAAGCAGGCTTAGACACCCAGTCTGGATTCCGAATTGCACAGTTAACACAATAAAACACTTTTAACCTGAAGGTTGAGTTGCTCTGTTGAGCAAGTCTGCTTGCGAGTCAAGAACACGTGTGCCACAACCAGGTTTGATCGCATGCGTATCGTATATACTTCCGCTAGGATCGAGCGATAGGTCTTGCACAGGGTTCTACGTATTTAAATCATTGTTAGAATTCAGGCAAGTACACAAGAATTTGTACTCATCGGTTCACACAAGATACACTCGTAAATAAAAACTGGGGGTTTCTGAAACGTGAAATCACATAATCTTGTAGGTGGGTACAACTATTTCCCTGAAGAAGCCTACAAAATGCTCTTCCGAAACACCGGTAATTCAACCACAGGAATGGTGTCACGTCCCAGAATATCACCATCTGAACAGTCAGAGACATGAAAATCATAAAGCTTACACTTCAGTGGAAATTCATTTATATGGAGTGCAGCAGGACGTACAAACTGTTCGTTCTTAATTGCAATCGAAATACATAATAACATAAATCGCCATAATTTTTCCTAATGACCTCCGATGACGAAAACAGAAATGATTCTCTAAACGCTGGTTTGCTCGCCTTTCAACCACCTGACAGGGCTGATATCACGAGAAAGTTTTATTGAACTGAATCGCCGTGCAAATTTTCGACTGATCGTATGTGTTTGTATTGCTGATGACGGTAAGACCATGTCGAAACACGCATGGTTACTTTCGCATATATCGATACAAAATATTACGGAGAGAGATATGTAGTGGAAAGTAGCGCAGTCTACACTTTAGCTTTAGCGTATAAGCTGTTAAATGCTTCAATGTTAAAGGATGTAACGTTATTTCCATTTGGGGTAAATAGTCTAGCATAACACAAACAAGGCACTACATATACAACGTAACAATTTTTGCTGTTGAAAAGCAATAAGTGTTAAATAAATGTGTGTCTGAATTCTTGCCTTATTTATTCACCATGCAAATCGAATCTCTTTTAGTTGTTTTTTGTCATCTGTGGCCTGTCAGGCTCTACCATATTTTTTCACATTACCTCATACACGGAATGATTTTTAGAAATAAAATTATTGAACATGCAGTGTGACTTTCATTTTCCTCTGCATTAACCTGACACGTTTCCCAGTCTAAGAGGAACTGAGTGAGATATGATCAAGAATTTGTAGAGGTCTTCATATAATGCACCCATTAATCATGTCGGATTTTAGTCAAATTTGAATTTTCTCGACTGGTTTCCGACAAACTCTCAAATTTTATGTTCGGTTGACATTGCATCCTGGTATGATCCTTGCAAATAACCAACTTGACGCTCAATTTCATGTATGTTTATTTCTGCTCTCTACATGTTTCGGGCAGCCATGTGTCCATCATCAGGAGAATTATTGTATCAATTCGACACCTGGTTTATGTCACTCTGAAACAAGTGAATAGTTTAAAATTACTAATAGTTATGCCTTAAAATGAGTAGTGTTGTTCATGGATGATAAAATCTTGCTAAAATTCTTATATAAGTGATATTATTAGAGTGACTTGTTTTGGTTTGTATGATTGTAGAATTTTTTGGTGTTGTTTTTAAGCTTAATGGGTGTGTTTAACCATGATCTCTACATCGACAAAAATGTAAACACACCCATGAAGCTTAAAAATAACACCAAAAAATTCTACAATCATAAAAACCAAAACAAGAAACTCTAATAATATCACTTATATAAGAATTTTACCAAGATTTTATCATCATCTATAAGCAAAACTATTCATTTTAAGGCACAACATTTTGCAATTTTAAACTATTCACTTGTTTCAGAGTGACATAAACCAGGTGTCGCATTGATACAATAATGCTCCTGATGATGAGCACATGACTGGCCGGAACATGTAGAGAATAGAAATAAACATATAAATAAACATAAATTGTGCGTCAAATCGGTTATTTACAAGGAAATTCTCAAATATCAGACTTCATGTGCATCCGTCCAGTGGGAGCTGAGTTGTGTCATGCGAACAGACGAGCAGACGGACAAACGGAAGGGCAGACAGACATGAAGAAGCTAATTCGTTGTTCGAAAGTTTGTGAAAGCGCCCAAACACACACACACATATTTACTAAACATTTAATGACGAATTTTTCCCATTTGATTCAGCATTTTCGTAATAAACTTTTTTTTTCAGCGCATTAGAGATCATTCACACACAATTTTAATCCTGTGCTGCAAATGCCATAGCTACTAGCTACTTAATTCAAAGGAAACACCGTATGAACGTACGCCTACAGAAGTCAAGGCCGGCCCTCAGGCCCACTCGGCCTCCAATGTAAATGAGATATGGAGCTCTTTTCCTAAATTAAAACAGGCGGGTTGTAAGGCTGACCACACACTTCCATGTAAGGCCGATGTTAAGAAAATGTGACGATGTAAGTTCAACTATATATTTATTTTTACAGTCCCCTGAGAGGACGTCTTTTTGGGGAGCAAAATAATTTGTACCCTAATAAAAACTTGGTGCAGGTGGGGTCGGGAACCTTCTCTGCCCCAAATCGCCTAACTCCTTCCTTAGCTTTAATTCGAAAACATCAAGTTATTACTGCATTTCATATCAATACAGTTCAAAATTCACTACGTCAGTGAGACCATTACAGTTTTGACCTCAACACTTCTGTACGCACATATCCCTTTACGTGAAACATTAAGAAACAGTCTCTGTACGGTAAAAGTCCGGAACTGAAACAAAACAGAATCAAGTCTGGTAATTCGAGTCACGATTCATCATTCCTCCGCGTTCAACTGTTGTTGTACAGTTGAATGCATAAGTAAGTTTGTATCAGTTGTTTTCTATACTTAGATTGGAGAAAGACATGGAAGTAGCTATTTGTATCTAAGCACTGATTCTAAACACTCCCCCCACTGCTGTAACGGGTTTCAAAACAATGCTTTAACACGTATACAAACAGACACACTGCCAAATAAGCTAACAGTTTGATGGATGTTTATGATGCTACAGCTCCTGAGTACAAACCACTGAAAGATATACGTGAGGTAATTTTGTACGTTGAGAAGAATATAGCGAAATCGGATATCGGAAACAACTGTTATGGGTGATAATATAAGAATAATGGAAATGTGCAAAATCTTAAGATTAGAACTGAACACACATATATAACAGTAACGTAAAATAAATATATTCTACATCAAAACACTTTATTATCCAACAGATGCAAAAATATATAATTCGTAGATATAATTAGAATTATAAAATATTTAAAATTCGCTCCCAACATGTTTCGGATCACAAGGGAGCTCCCTGATGATGGATCCCTTGTGATCCGAAACATGTTGGAGCGAATTTTAAATATTTTGAATACTTTATAATAATTCTAATTGTAGCTACGAATTATATATTTGTGCATCTGTTGGATAATGAAGCGTTTTAATCGTCACTGATGCACGGTACAAACATGAAGATATTTTATCTTATTCTCTACATATGACTTATTGAAATGCACATCACTTTTAAAACTTGAGAACTCCAAATTTTATACAGTTCAAAGGGATCTTTCGCGTCATAGTCCCAGGCTTACTTTTTTCCTTGAGTTTACATCCGCTGAATATCCTTGCAATAGTGACATTCCGAGATTTTCTGCATCCTAGAAATTTCTTAAATAGAAACGGACAATACAGACAACACGGTAAGAAGCTACAAGACTACACTACACCAAAAAGAGTAAAGGAAAATGTTGAGCTACTGTCAGCTTAAATCTGCACTGTCTATCATAAAAACCGCGAGGAGAGTCAACTGGCACCCACCCTCTCTCCTCTCAAAGTACATCGCTTGTTTTCCGTCCTCGTAGCGGTCCATATCCATAAAACAGGGTAGAAACCACTTAGTTTTCCAAAGAAATATATACAATATTGTTAAAACGGAATGTTTGGAAGGAAAAAGAAGCTAACAATAACGTAATAAAACCTCAAGGTTCTTCCTTCAACAAGCAAAAGCAAGCACAAAGAGGATCTGGCGGATTCTTAAAAAGCTTCTAAACTTTTTTTGTCGCTGTGCCATATGAGCATTCAGTTATTCATTTCCTTTCAAAGTAAAACAACCTTCCAGGCAAAACTGGCACTTTTCGTTTTAAACATAACTTCCGTCCATAAAAGTACTTTACCGTTTCGCTAACATTTGTTCTTTCGCATTCTAGTAGGTATCTTTTCGAGGATAATGTACTTTTTTTAAATGAAAGGAATTCTTACACAGTCGGACTGCTATGAATGTCTACATCTACCTACAGTAAACATAAAATTTACCGAACTTGTAACCGCAATTTTCAGGTAACGTTACATTTATACAAAACAAACTTAACACATTTAGCGGAGAACTATGAATATCTGCAGCCGTCTGCAAGTAAAAGTGACTGAAAAAGATTACAAGTTCTTGTTTGTATTGTGATTTTATGTAGGTACAAATGATCAGCTTATTAATCGCATTAGAATTACTCGAAAAGAGAATAAGCAAAGCAACTCTCATTACAAGACAGACAAGAAGACAATAAGCTGGTTAAAACTGTAATACTTCTGGCTTGTATATGGGAGATAATAATTTGCAATCTAACAGTAATGACCATTCTGACTGAGATGTTTTGAGGTCTTCCTCAGCCCCACCGGATAAAATTGGTAGAGTGTTTGATATTAGGTTCTACGGCTTGTTCCTTCCACATTCCTTCCAATTCATTTCCTATTTATCATTCTACCATCTGATGGTTTATAACCTAAGTTAATCTCAGCGATCTTAATTATACCACACATCGATAAATAAAAAATGCAGTTCGCGCTATGTATGTACCAGTATCTCAATCTGTACATAATGGACAACTGGTTTATTATATTTATGTATAGTAAAATTAGTCCCTAAAATAAAACCCAGTAGAGTCACTAAAATAATTTTCAACACGTGTGTATGAAAAAAATAAATTTATGAAGCTGGAAATTTGCAATATTGACAGCTTCTTCAAGTCGCTTCTCAAAGCCATAATTAGATATCATAAACAAATGTTGACTTCCTAATAACAGGACTACAATTATTATAGACGAAAAACATACAGCAGAGCCCTTGACGTAAAACTGATCGTTGTTCGAAGTTCAGCTTTTATGTGATCCTAAAGTCAATTTCGCGAAAACGAAAGAGTATTCCACGAAAACTTACGTTAATCACGTTAATATCCTGGTTCTTTACGACCGAATTTAATATTATACTCCTCAATTACAGCTTTTCTTCCAATGAATAAAGGTACTTGACAACTGGCACTCTTCTCCATTCTTTAAGTCTTAGGCAATTCTCGTTTTCCCATTCGATATAATGACACTATACTAAGATTACAAGTATTTAATGCAGAATTCTTCCTGGGAAGTTTACAATAGATTAGTCCTACCCCTAAGTGCACACAAAGGGCCATACACTCAACCATTTGAACACAGTCCAATTTCTCACACGTTAAATCTCAGTCCATTTTGATATTATCCAAACATTTTAGGGCCTACAATATTTTGAAATGAAAGTGCAAAATTTGTTATGCACGAGTCAGACAAAGTCAGAAGATGAAATCACTGTCACGCAGTACAAAGGCGGACAGTTTATTTACGTGGCCCTTAGGTGATTGTGTTTTCCGGTGTTGCCCCTTGCGACACTAAGCCCTTATGAACACAATGTCTGTTCTCTGTGTTAAATTTGGTAGAGCAAAATCTTAGTTCTCGTAAGATAAAACGTCATCTACATTATGCCTACGTTTTAACTCGTACTTCGTAGAGAACACAGCGTTGTCTGCATGGGGTTTGTATTGTTGGCTATGCAAAAAAAACGACATTATTTGAATAAACAATAAGAAATTTGTGAGTATGGAAGTTGTCGTAGCGGTGTAGACGAGAACCCCGTCCCCCTGGGATATCACGTTGTCACTGGGTAATCGAAATCCGACTTTCGAGGAAAGTTATTGTGTATATATTCAAGGGTTAGAATGTCCAAGCATAATTAAAAATTCAGTTTTGACATTCTGATAGGGATCCTATTACCCGCAGACTCAGCGTCATATCCCAGAAAAACTTAATCCTCAAATATGAAATTTGTTACATATTTCACCTTAGTCCATAAACGCTTATGACAAGACGAACAGACGTGTAATAATATTACCCCACACAAGATCTGTTGCGCCTTCTGGAACGTCCATTCCCAATTTGAAGGGAAATTACAACATGAAACGGAGTGCTTCTTACAAATTTCGTTAAGATTCTTAGTCGTACATAGGATCATGAAAGATTTGCTATATTAGGCCTACCATATTTAAAAGTTCGAATTTTAGTAATCTTAAAATGTTTTAGGGGAAAATTTTTTATGCATTTCTTATGTATATTCCACGCGTTACATGCCTCGACCATTTCGCATTCTTAGATTTCATCATCGTATTCATATAGCATGCAGTGTACAAATTAGGATGCCTCTCATTTCTCCACTTTCTTCTTATGTCTTCTCTCTTAGCACAGGCAGTATTCATAACGCTCAATCTCCGTTCTACATTTTATGGGACAAAGTCTAACACCCATACCAAACAGGTTTGTTATATAATAGAATAAAAGTTACAATTCCTTTAGTTTAGAAGTCTTTTGAAATATAGAGTCAACAGAAATGTCGTCTCTGTAACTGAGTAATGAGACAAATAATCTGAAACGCAGAAGGCAATGTTGAATTTTAAAGAAGGGTAATGGGCTATACCGAGAGATATGAGGACCGACAAAAGAAGCAAAGGAAGAAAGAAAAGAAAGAGCAATTGGATTTCTTTCTTCTAGAAAAGGGCAGAGTGTTATTGAAATGACGATTGAGTGTGGGCTGCGATGTATACCAGATGGGATGGTCTAAGTGGGGTTACAGTGGGTTTGACAAAGACAGAGAGATCGAATGAAGATTTGTGTGAATGCGCACAATTTCCTTCTACTATCTCTTTCCTTTTTACTTTGTGAGTGTATGTCCGAACCTCAATTGTGAGATTGCATGTCATTCATCACTCTCCCTGAATCTTCTCTTTTACATTTGAAAGCGACTATCCCGTCATTTACTTCACAATTCGTTCTTCGTGCTACCTCTACAGCCATTACCCACCTTACCAGAACTGTGATTGATATACCCTGCCAATGTAGTGGTTTCCACGCTCCCAATTGCTATTCGGTGCTAGGAAACGCAGACATGAGGGGCCAAATTCCTTTTTGTTTCTGAAGTGAAAATGTAAGAATGTATATGCACTCGGGTGCAATTGGAGAAGTGTCTTTAAAATAAGAGTCTTACGCCGCTTTACTAATGCAAGTTACGGTTTTCTAGAATGTGACAGCGTGTACTTTAGTGGGTTTCGTATAAACGTACTGTCTCGAACTTCAAGGAAAAAAGGCGACAGTACCTTGAGGATAGACAGAATTTCCTCCGACACTCTGGGACCTTTTTACATTATTACATGGTATCGCACTGCAGAAGGCGGTGTTATTCAAAGCACGGTTTATTTCACTGTTTCAGGGTGCTGGAAAATTACATCAAGTGTCGGTTGCAACATCGACTTTCCTGATGAATATTTCACGGAGTTTCCAGCAGTCAGTCACAAATGCTAGGATATTATTACATTAAATTATATGCATAAAGGTTTCCTTGAATTATATCTTTCGGATTCATTTTTCAAAGTCACCACACTGTGCAGAATTATTTAGACTGGGTTACTGACAGTATATACAATGAACAACAAAATAAATAACAGATATTTTAAAGAACTTCTGTTTCTAAAGGGCTTATTATAGATACCAGATGAGAAGAAGCTACGTGAATTTTAAGCTTCACACTAAAAGGAGAAGATGGTTAGCTTCATACTCGGATCAAGTTGTCTCTGTATAACATCCGGTAAGAGCTATAGCTGTATTAGGACTACGCCTAAGTCCCAGAGCACATCTGAGAGTCATAGTTAAATCCTATCCCTGTTAAAAAGCGAGTCTACTTTGTTCGGCTCGTAATTAGTCCCTTTACCAACTACCGAGATTAGTGCGGAGAAAGAATATGGAACATCAATGCAAACTGAATAAACATCAACATATTAAGTTCCTTCTTCTAACAACATCTTAGAAGAAGGAAAAATATTTTAATAGTTTTAAAATGGAACGTAATGGATCAGAATTTTAATATCTCAACTCAAGGATTGTTTGACCGTGCATCTTCCTCACATGCCGTGCGGCACCATCCGCACCGTACACACGACCCACGCAGTGGCTCTCAAGACACCATCCATCCAAAAACTCGGTGCAGAAAACCATATGCTGCAACTCAACATCTAATGCTCCTGATGATGGGCTTATGTACCTGAAATATGTCGAGCTAAGAATACATAAATAAAATTACCTAGTTGCATTAAGTTGGCATTTCACTTTATTTCATTTTAGTACCTGAGTTGCTTTCTCAATATGAACCATTTCCCATCTTCATGCTAAACAATCTGTTAATGATAGGCATGGAAATGAACATGATTTATTTTGACAATAATACAAGCGGTAAACTGAAGAATAAGAACCAACTAGATGCTACTTCTTGTTTTATTATATTTACGATACGCTCAACATGTTTCGGGCACTGCTATGCCCATCATCAGGAGCTCACGACTATAGTTTTGATTACCACACGGTCCGTCCGGTTGTGTAAAGATGCATGAGGTGGCGTTAGTGTAGGTTAAGGTATTTGTTGTGTGTGGTAGGTGCGAAGTTTTGCAGTTTTTTGTCAAGTAATTAGCACTGTAGTCGTGAGCTCCTGATGATGGACATAGAAGTGCCCGAAACATGTTGAGTATATCATAAACATAATAAAACAAGAAGTAACATCTAGTTGCTTCTTATTCTTCAGTTATCACAAAGATGCACGGTCCAATACACATTAAAAAAGAGGTACAGTTTACGTTTCAAAGGGCTGTCGCAATCGTAGGCCTATTGTGTTTACTGACACTCCAGGAAATAATGTTAAAATTTTAAAATAAAAAAAATATCGTAATGTATTTAGGCCAATTCGGTAGATGAAATATGCATTTAAAAAAGTCATTGCTCTGCTAGAGGACGGACAAAACGATGATGATCAACAGGGCTATGCCAGAGTGGTGTGACAGATATTGCCTATGAGGACTAAGTAATATATTCATTCACAAACTATAGAAAATTTTATTTCTCTCCAGCCTTCAGTCCCTCACGAAGGGATTGCAACATCAGTTTATTCCTCAATAATAATTTCAGTAGAATGATTTCAAATTTAAAAAAATGTACCTGCAACCTGTATTCCATAGGTCCAATCCTTCTGTTTTTTATAAGCATACACTCATTTAAATGGGAAAAGTTATTATCGGAAATTTAAATATAAGTCTTATTAAATAACAATACACAAAATAGAAAAATTCTCATTTCTAACATAATTGTTAAATTTTAATGAAATAGAAATTTTTTGTGGTGTTTATTATTTAATATTTGGTTTATATAATATTTAAAACAAATGAATATAATTTATTTATTGTTTACGTTCTCTCCTCTTCCAAGTTCATTAACAACAATACTTTTGTAGAGTCTGTAATTTAATCTCATCATTTCTATTCATCTTAAATTCCTCCTGAACGAGAAGAAGAAAAGTAGTTAGTCGGAGAAAAGAAGAGTTGGTTAGAAGGGGATGAAATTGGGAAAGATGGTGTAAAATATCCCATTATTGTTACGTCGCTTTCCCTACCCCTTTTCACACGCACTTCATACTGTAGCGTCCCCACAGAATGGAAGCTTTCCTATAATAGTGGGTACAAGAAGGAGGACTTGCTTGAATAGAACGATGGCGTTTTGTGAAATTAAATTCTTATCGATCTGAACCACCACCGAGAGAGAGAGAACTTCACTGTTCTGATACTGGGGATTCTTCAGCACGCTGCATCTCGGGCAGCCAAGATAACTGAACCCACACCACCATTTCCACCTTAGCAGAATAGAGGCACAGACACAGCAAAAGCGTCTTAACTCATAAACCATCTTCAAGTCTTTTAAGTTCCAGTAAACTTAGACCAAGCACGAAAAAACCTGAAATGGAATTTATTACTAAATAGGCAACTATAACAGGCCATTTACACCATAGCTGCTTCCTCAGCTTTATTGTTCTGTTTGCGCTTGTGTTCCCAAAAGTTACAAAATATTTAACTAACAACGTTTTTTAGGAGCTTAATAACATAATCGGTCAAATTATGCAGTCGTGTATAACTTTGTAATTTGTTTAAATGTCATATTATACTCGTATATTTCATTGTTACAATCAGGTTCCGAAGAAGAGAATAGTGAGTTTGACAAATGTTCGCACAAGTCTGTGTGGTATATGTAATATAATGTATATGAAATATATATGTAATATAATGTATAAAATATATGAAATCTGAAATAAATTTGCTTTATAAAGAACATATAAACAAACTAAAGTACAGCCATCTTAGCTAATTATTCTTCTCTTTGTTGAACAGACAAACGAAACAATGAAAGGAATAATGTGATATCTGACTAAAGTCACTTATTTATTTATTTACATAAGCAAAATACTGAAACTGTGATTGTTAAAGTTTACACAACCCACGAAATTTAATATGCATGCGTACATTTGGTAAGCGGTTTGTATCAAAGCGAAATAGGAAGAGTAAGCTTAAACACAGGACATAATGACCCTATGCAGCACAGTGGCCGAACTGTGTAGTACTTGCTTTAACACTACACACTTCTACCCCATGTATTTATATGATTCTTATGACTAGTAAAAACAGCACTTATGAACAACACTGACTAGTGCTTCTAATTGAGAGATAGCGTCTTTCTATGCAGTAAAAAGTAAATCTGTTATATTATTTAGATGAATTAAATGCTTAAAAACATAAAACAAATGGGTAGGAAATTTTTCCTTAAGTGATGCCAACGCAAAAATTTTGTATATGTTTGTACAGTAGCATAAACACAAACTTATTTATTTCAGTATTTAACCAACTTGATGCTCGAAACATGTAGAGGCATGAAATAAAACTTATTGTGAAACAAATTTTGTGCATCAAGTTGGTTAAATACTGAATTAAATATACTGAGATGCATGGTCAACAAAACGACAAACCTATATTTTTGTAAATATTCTAAATTATTTCGACTTAATGAATAAAGGACTGTGTTACCCAAATTGTACAGATCTTTATATAAACTCTCTTAAATTTAAAAAATATTTATTTCAGGAAGCATTGAGTTCTTTTAAAATTACACGGCTTGCTGACAAGATGTACTGTAAGTGACTTGAAGAGAAAGATATTTTTAAGAGTCGTTTCGTGTAACTGAGAGCCACAGGATTTTTTGACATGATGTGGGAAGTTCGGCAGACTGCCATATTTTATCTCCCTCATCTGTGATTTTTTTATTTATAATTTCTGTCTTCCTTACATATTTACGTTGTCATTGGCAACTCGCGCTGCATAATGTGCAATTAGTGAATGATAGTGAAAAAAGAGAGGTTTTCAAGGAAGGAAAATGGTCGTGGCATTGTTGTTTGCCTGACGTGACTGAGAAAAACCATAAGAAACTCTATTTAATATATTCTGAAAGCAGTAACTACTTGAAACGTTTTTCCTTTACGATAGACAGTAAATGTGAAGAATTAGAAAGATCTGTTTCGTGTTTGCTGTAGCTTCTCTTAGTGTCAGTTTCAACAGCACTAGCTTATATTCATTCAAAAAAATAAAATAAACAGAAGGCAATGAGCCAAATAAAAGTAAATCACGGAGCCTAATTGTAACATATTGGACTCAGTCGTACAACGTTCAGTAAATTTCACAATAAACATGAGATTATACTTTCAGAAGACTAATTGTAACAATTAGGTGTTTCTCCCTGGATGAAGTGTATATTGTCGGTCTTCATTATTTTGACTTAATAAAGAAATACATGGTAATACGCAACGCCATCAGTTAAGATTCTACAGACCATCATAAAATAATAGGTAGATATCTGTCGGAATGGGGCTCTACTATGAAATATTGAAACCGAGTCTCTCATTACTCAGCATAAGACGCACACCTAGCCACTGCTCCACAACACATTCCTACACAACATGATATGCTGCCACAACACCTCGTTTGCAAATACCAATTGAACTGTGAATACTGTAATATGACTTTAGCAAGGAACTAAGCTCCCTGATGATGATCTGAAAAGATCGAAACATGTTGGTGTGTTTTAAAGTGTTTTATATGGAATTATATGTGCATTCGTTGGTTGATAAATTGAAATATTGAAGCTGCATTTCGTTTATGTTACACTGTATTAATCTGCAAATAAACAATACAAATACTGTCTAATTCAAAATTATTTCTTATGGCCTTTCTTATAACATCCAACATACAGCAAACCAAGAATGATAAGACCAATATCGTAACCAACATCATAGTCGCGAGCTCCTGATGATGGACATAATAGTGCCCGAAACATGCTGAGCCTATAAGAAATACAACAGAATAAAATTGGCATTTAGTTGGTTTTTTACTCTTCAGTTATCTCCACTGTAAGTTACATCACATCCTCTTCCTCCAACTTTCGTTCCAGCTTATTGTTTATTATCCAAAAATTCGATGTTGTTTAGCATCTATTGCTCAGTAAACAGTTCAGAAATCTTATAAAGATAACGGGGATTATTCGGAAGAAGCACATAAGAACCTGAAAATTATAGATCTAACATCCGGTACTACAGATATAATAATTTATTTTGTTGTGTGTAGCTACTAAAGTAATAGTAGATGACTCTAAAATTTAGTTACATAACTCTGAAACGTATGTCCTTTTTCCTTTAGCGAAACGTCAAAGTTGTGTGAAGGATGTTGCGGGCAACACTAGCACAGGGCGGAAACGGAGAGAGAAGTATTTCGTAACAAGAATGGGAATAAAGGAATGTAGACTGGCGAGATATAGGAAAGGGAACGAAATGCATTTATATACTGGTAGGGCTGCATGGGGTGAAGACGGCGTGTATTTTATGCAGTATACAGATCTATAATAAAAAATGGGACAGGGGGGCGAGATGCCACCCTGAACGGCGAGATATGAAGAGTAGAAAGAAATAATGAGATTTCTGTTTTGCACAACTGGTAGATTTGAAGGAGGTGCTTTGAAAGAACATGAACAGCATTTATAGTGCAATTTATTGTTGTCAAGAGTCGTCTGCAAATTGTAGGCTATTGGAAAGAAATTAAAGACGAAAATGACTGTAATCCTTGTGGTTAATGCTCCTGTGTGTGATTGTGTGTGTGTGTGTGTGTGTGTGTGTGTGTTCAAAAGAGAGTGCGAGCGCACCCGAATGAAATGCTACGAACATGATTCTGTAAAACTTTCCTTCAAATTTCATTTGATATTATTGTATGTCCTCCAAACTTGAATATATGGTGTCAGTTTATTCTATTCAGAGCTTCCTGTACAACACCAGACGATGAATCTTGTTTATCTATTTTTGTCTCTATACCGCCGTTTTAATTAAAATGTTTCGGCATAATAATATATTCTGTTATCATTATTCTAATTTATTTCAAGACAAGGCAAAATACAGTAGCTGAACCAGCGTTTTATTGGTTCTTTACGTAACTTTAATGAATAATCAATATCATTATAATGTCGTCAACAAATTTGTTTCGTAAATCCGAGAGAAGATTTTTTTTTAATATATAGATTTCACACGTCTTACAGAATTAATGGTGTTGAATAAATTAGATAATTAAACTAATTTCTCATTCAATCAACGAATAGCTTAAATGTGGGAAAGAAAGTCATATTTATTTGAAGGACAGAACAATACGATACATATTGTGCGAAAGGTTTCGGAGGTAATGCACTCCAATAAAATATTCATCAGGAAACAAGATAAGATTCCTGAAAATAGTCTACATATTTTAGTGAGGTCAGCTGTGGCAGTGGAAACGGCAGCCGTGTTGTGGTAAGTTTAAGGAAAGTTGTTCAGTGTCAAGTAATATTTTCTTGAAAAGTAATTCGAGTTACACTCCTTTCCGAATAGTCACTGTTTTGATAAAGCAAATGGTTGGTAGGTTAATACAAAACCAAAAAAAAAAAGTTCATTCTGTTAGTTATAAAGAAATTAAGGGAAAATTGTTTTCTAATAAAACAATGTTAAAATATGATAGAATTTAGACTAATCGTTTAATTTGGAAAATTGTAAGACTTAACCCAACTCCCAGATTTTAGCTTCGTCGCGTCTTTAGGCGAATGCGAAATGGGGACTTCAAAATATACATCGAATTGTAAAACCCAGAAGCGCAACATTTTCGTCTTCTTCACATCGACCATAGTTTAATATTCAAAATCACGATCATGTTAAGATTTCCACTTGACCACTTAAAAATCTCCTGTCAATAATAGTGTCTTGAAATAACCTAGCACAGCAAGCGGTGAGGTAATCAAATCGGTCTGCCTTACTTTAATTGCAGAAACTGCACTGAATATGTATTTTTGGAGAGGCGAGGATTAATAAGTACGTAAAAATAATTAAATTCTGTGTGTTTTTTTTATTTATTCTAGAAACCTTGATAATGAAGGCACAATGTTCCTCGGAGACTCTTTTTCACCGACAGTACTAAAGGTTGTAAAACACGAAATACAGCCATCTGACCAAATTTATTTCCTAACCTCTCAGAGTTTACATTCCCTTCCGCGCAAACCCAGACAGCGCAATATGTATCAGACATACATCATAAAAATAAACACGCCCACACACGCAGGCGCACGCACGCACGCACACACACACGTGTGTGTGTATGCGTATATATATGTAAATGTGTATATATATGTGTATATATATCACATTATTCAGAAAAATAAACAATTTTTAGTCTGAAAATTAAGCCATGCTAATTGCAGAGAACAGGACTATAAGCGGAAGCTGTAAAAAACACTTAAATAGAAAGTTCAGACAGATTTAATTGCATCTTACGGTACAATCTTAAGGAGACATTCGCCTGCTATAACTAAAAATAAAAAGAAGTCATGATACAGCAAGTGGTATTCGAAGTTGGAATATCAGCAACGTAAATTCACGGCAAAGAGTGTGCCAGATTAATTAGGGAAAGTAAACTGGCTATAATTGCACACATTTGCCTACGTTAATCAATATTTTGTCTGTGACCTAATAAAAGTAATGTAAACGAAAGATTACTAGCAAACACAAAATAAAATTTTAAAGAATTATAATTTTCGGTGCAGGTTTGATAAATATAAAAATAACAAAATATTGACCGAATGTTTTAACATTCAAAGACAATATCAATTTCAAAACACACTGACCGGCAACCGGCAAGTAAACTAATTTAAGCCTATATTATCTTTAAAATTATTTCCAGATATTGCAATTTCAGGACTTCAACAATTGTACAAGACACTCTGTTCAGCATCCTCGAAGATTTAAAAAAAAGATGGGAGACACGGATGGAACAGGGAGTAAATATACAGGTGCCAGTAATTCATCAACAGCTAAAACAATTAACCCTGAATGCAACCCTTCCTGTAATAGTGAAAAAACATTTACAAAACAGAAAACGTTAAAAAACAACTCACTATTAGTCCGTACCCAACAACTGTTAGAACTTACTTCTAACATGATGTTTTGTTGATTTTCCACGCCGATAATATTGATGTATTTGACCGCGCAGTGTAACAGTTCTCTTACTATTCTGCTCGTCCGATTACGGTATGAAACACTTCATTAGCTTCATAAACAATAAGGATCAGTTGTTAAATGAAATACAATATCGTCACCGCTATTACCACTCGTCACTACGTTTCATGACGCACGAAACAGAAAGTTCCACACACAATATATAGGAATATAACCGGAAAGAGTAAGATTTTCAAGCAAATATTATATCACCTGCAAATATCATACCGATATTTGCAGGTGTTTCTCTTCCCTACAGCTGTTGTTGTATTTACACTGTAACACGAACACAAATTTACCTTTTTCTAACGTAAATTAAATTTAAAAAAAATACCCCAGAACATTCAGTACCTTAGTTACAATTAAGGCAGATTTACTGGCGGCAGCAAAACACTGAGGTTTATAAAACCAAATATCAAGCACACACTTTTCACACGCCAACAACACTGTCGTCCGCGCCTCACTCTGCTTCAGTCTACTGTAACGTACTGCATCGTGCTCCATACTGCAAGTCGTACTTCGTTTATACATTTCATTCCTAAACTGGTTTATAGGGGAGGGTATGGGTTTGGGTATGGGTTGTATAATGTCTACCAAAAGCTGAGGAGGGGGATTTAGGACATGTTACCGTCCAACCAGGATGAGGGGTTGATGGGTTACAAAGGGAGTAGTTTCAGAAAAAGGAAAGGTCCATGACGCTTACAGGGATAATGATGATGGGGCACAGAAGATGGAGCGAGATGAACGTTGCCTCTCGTAACTCGTTCTCCACGAAACAACATGGCGTTAGAGACCATCACAGAAGTAGTTTTCAACCAGCACGTGTTAGAAGTTAAAATATTCTAGGCTGTAAGGCTGTGTCACTGTGTGACTGGTTCCCGACGTTCCATAGAATCATGGTGCCTTCATCGACAAGGAAGAAACAGTACTTGATAACAAGTGAAAGGGTTAAAGGCCAGTACAAGAAGGCTTAAAACTATGTGCAGCTACCTCAGCTTGGAATTTACCATTTCCTAGGGCTATATTTATCCGATTTAGCAATATTCTGAACACTTGTACGAATTTCCTAGCATGGCAAAAATGCAGTAAAAATTTCGTTGCCCTAGTAAACGATTTGATTCTGACAGATAAAGCTATGCCATGTAAGCTTTAAACAGGAAAGGGTATCGTACCATTCCGCACTATGTAACAGATATTTCAAAAGTTAATGCTTCTGACAGATTTTCGGGATGTCACCGTTTCTATTCCAGGTCTCTCCATCAACTATCCTCGATAAGGGTTCTCGGTGTTTTACTCATCCTTTTGAGGCAGATTTCTGGACAGTAATTCAAATGACGTTCAAAAGCTTCCCCACCACACCCCCCCCCCCAATACCCTTTTTACTTCAGTCTTCAAAATCGACCTATTTCTCGATACTACGTAACCTACGCTAACCTAACCTAAACTAACCTAAGTTAACAACAGCCATCTGTATATTTAAAAATATAGGTAATAATGAAGTTTCTTTTTAATGTCATCCATCGAACGCATCAGGTAAGTCGTATTTGTCTCCATTATCATTTGGAGACTCCAAAATCAGTCTCCACATGGGTGATAGCATCAGAAGACGTCATTTAATATAGTAGCCGCCAAGGCTTCCAGTCATATATTTCACTGAATTATCTCCCACGGACTTCGTTCTAACGCTATCTCCCTAGCACCAAACTCCTACACAGCGCTAAACCACAGGTAGCTTTATACGTAGGCCCTTCTACATTATATTTCGCAACAACCATTGTTATATTCCACTTTAATTCCCGCAATATATGCAAAGTCTGTGGGAAAGCCCTCCGGCTTATATCTACAAACACTACCAACCACTAAGCTACCACACAAAATGGATTCCAATCTCAAAACGTTTTGTTTGATTCAAAGGTTACCCGTCCTGTTTATCTACACCAATCACACCCCCTCATTCCTGTACATTCACAACACAGGGGCGACCCTCCCTCCAGCTGCAGTACCCCCTTCACTTGTATGGTTTCTCCTACAGGCGATTAACCTTTGCGTGCCATTCCAATTATTGTAACTCTGTTGTGTGTGTTGTTTCCATTGTAAACACAAGTCCGTTCGTTACTCTGATTTACGAATATTCCGGTTTAATTTACTTCACTCAGGGCAAGGGGACAGTTACTTTGATATGTCCAGTTAAAAGATTTAATTCAAGTAAAAGTATTTCTGATGTGAATTAATTTGTCAGACTGTCTAAGTCATGCCAGTCCCACATGTATCGTCATACCACTTTTATCCCATCGAATTCATTGGTTTTTTCTATCTCTGAGAAAGCCAGTATGCTAACTGGATCGTATCAAATCAAATCAAATCGGATCTGGTTCACTTGTCTGAGAACAGTTCCTGCACTGTGACAAGCGGGATACTATAGTTACAATATAAACTTTCTCAGAACCTACGAGAAGTTTTCAGAGCTGTGAATCTTTTTTAATTAACCTTATACTATTAAACATTTATTAATAAAAAGAATCAACATAAGTTGTTGAATATTCAGGAAACTGGTTGAATAGATTTTATACATGAAATCTTATATTGGGCGGTGCACTGAACAAAAAACACTAAACATGTAGCACTCAAAACGGGGAACGTTCCAAGCGGCTTCCACTGTGCGTATAAATTTGAAATCCGCCGCCGTATTAGACATAAATTTCCAATAAAAATAACACGTGATTTGAAATTAGTAAATGTGACATGTACAGTGCAAGATCATGAGAGAATGACAAACACAAACAGAAATTGTCTATCAAACATTATAACATATTATAAACAATAAATTTTTTACCTAGAAACTTGCTGCACATTATTAATTTTCCTTAGGGGTGGGGGGAGAATTTTATCAGGACGGCGCGCATGTTTTTGCAAGTGTTGGTAGCCATACAAAACTCTAAAATGTTACTGAATAATGCTTTGGATTTATTTCGCTTTGTCGGTTGTAAATTTACCGTCCGGGTTTCAGAATAGATCAACCGTTCATACGAGTCACAGAGGGCTTAACAGGAATGCAAGCAAGCGATAAAAGCAACAAACGAAAGTAACTATGCAAACAGAAGTGCATTATTTTACTTACCTACTTCTGTTGTTTATATAAAATTGCGTTTAAAGATTACAATATCATATCGTAAAAAATACGAAATTGGATTTGAGAAAATATCGTTTGTTGACATAACTAGCACTAACTGAATGCCCTTTTTTGGCCTAATTTATACACCGAAAATAATATTTCAGTAATACTTATATTACCTTAGGCCTAGTTTATTTTCATAAACACAAGCAAGAAATAGGATTTTGGAGAAAACTACACTGATTGAATGTTACTGTTTATGGTTTATAGTACTCAACCAATACATTTATGTTCATGAAACTTAGTGTGAAGGGCAGACACTGAGATCACTCTCACCTTTACTCTTCAGTTCAGTATCAGTTCTTTGTTTTGTCTCTTGAGGCGGTTTGCATGATTCAAAACCGTACGGCAAATAGACTAGGTCTCCTTCTGTTGTGTTCCAGAGCAAGTAGACGACAGAACAATTGCAACAAGGCGCACAATCTTACGGTAGTAACATTACCCTGCAGTCTCTCTGAATTTAGTTCAGGTGACGTTGCCTTTAATATATAAGCTATTAATTACAATTACATAAACACAATCAGTGGCTTGCAGGGCCCAAATCGTGTCAGGAATACGAGACTCTTTGCAAAATGTTTTCACAGACCTTTGTTTCACTTAATTTAGTCAAAGATGCCTTAAATAGATGAGGTTAGAAGAACATTATAGTTATAGTATTTAAGGTATATAACGGAGTGTTTTATTCGCACCCACTGATGTCGAATGATAAACAGAAAAATCAGTGACGCTTCTGACTTGTAAATGTGGACTTTGATATCTACTACCCTGTCTGTAGTTTCCATAGTGCTCCTCAGCTGCACCGGACAAACGTTGGGATAGAACCATAAATGAGGACACTTCTGCTTTCTTTGTTATTTTTTCCAGTACATTAACCAACTTTCGACAGCAGGCTTACCGAATCTGATCTACTAAGTTCGCCTCCAAATAAACTATATGATGATGATGATGATGATGTTCATCATCATCATCAACAACATGAGCACTGTCATGCTTTAGAGGACTTTGAACACATGGCCGCTTCTACTTTCAATATAGCAATCGAGAATTCTCTTGAATGGGTATCTTGAGTTCCTTTAGCCTGGTGGTTGATAATTCGTAAATGCATACTAGAAACTTATCTGTCCATTCCGCAAATATGTTGCATCAATTCATTATTATAGTTCTTTTGTATTTCACAAAATTGATGGTATTTTAAATTATTTTAATCTCGTAGTTTTTTTCTGAGATCATTTTGCGGGTTTCCTAAAACAATTTCACATCATTTCTCGTTGACATTAAAGAAACAAACCCTGAATGATAAGTGAACAAAGAAATGGATAGAATATCAAACAGAGTGGTCGTGCCTTAGCTGTAGGTGATATGCTACCTTTTGTCTCTTGGTATTTCCCATAAACAAGTAAGAACCCCAGCCATGTTAACCAGTCTCCAGGTCGATATTGGAACATGGAGCTCCCAAAATCAGATACAGTTTTAGCCCATTTGCATACGTCTTTCAGTGCTGTCATACGAAACTTGTCGTATCAATAAGACAGACGTAAATTCCACCCAACAAGAAATCTAAACTAACTGAAACGTTTTAGCTAAAATAGGAGTAGGTAGGGGGAACAACGAATCATTGACTACAAGAGAAAATGCGTGGTGAAGAATATTCAATTTGTAGAACACAAGACAACTGGTAATTAAAAGTCCATGAATAATAGAACACTGAAGATTGAGCTTAGACAGAAGGCCTTCTGTTTTCATATCTGATATGCAGACTGTTACAAAATGCAAGCAAAATTTATACAAATCAAAGAACCATTTTCCGCATCTTCTCCTTTCAAAAGCTGACAGAAGTTCCGAGCTTTCCACAGAACAAGAAAAAACGTGAACAGACAAAGCTAAGAGAAAACTGAAAACAAATTTCCTACAACTCATTATCTGGTCTTTTATTTCTAACGTCAAATCTTACCCACCACCACCACCAACCCCCCCCCAACCCCCCCCAACCCCCCAAAAAATTCTGGAAAATTCAAAATACACAAAACATACTCCACAAGTGGAATATGAATAAGGTCGACTGATACAGTCATTAAATTCTGTGCTTGATATCAGGCTTCCGCCGCGAAATAGATGAGAACTGCGCTCTTTTGGGTTAATACGCAGCGAGTAGTGGCAATTTTTGACTGACCTTTCAGGAACAACCTATTTCTCCCTTCTTCAAGAGGAGGGTAGTTCTCATTTAATACATTTTGTATGATATATAGTATTCTGCACAGAAACAAGTACCTTAGAAACAGAAGACAGGTTTAATTAAAACGTCGGAATTGATCAATATCGACTGAGACAAAACAATAGTAGGCCTACTTTGGATTCTATAGGATGACGTCTGATACTAGACAGTCATATGTCTTCAGAATGATGCTGAAAAACTGTATCAATTTGAAAGAGCTAAGTTTACTGCCGCAGGGACCACACTTCTCTGCACTGATGATGGCTCTCGTAAGCCAAGTTATCTTTTACAAAACTTACATCGAGAGTGCACACATAGTCATAACACACTGAACAGGTCACCGCACAAACCAAAACATAGAAGGCTAGTAGTTTTCTAACCCTTTAATTACTGACAGGATTACTGCATTTATTTAACGAAAATCTTCCAGTATCTACATGTGGAATTAGGATGTAGATATTTTGTAGGCTTCTAGAATGATGGTACAAGCAAACAGAAATGTATATAGTACTACAATGTAACCACGACACATTTCTCTCTCTCTCTCTCTCTCTCTCTATATATATATATATATATGAAACTGAAATAAAGCATTTCTCAATTTGAGGAAGGTTTTTCACCTTTTGTACACTGTATACATTTTAACGTTTATCGCTGTCCTCAGTTCGTCTATATTTTTAAGAATGCGAAACAGTTCAGTGGTAAGAATCTACTTTTTCTCCTCTTGAAAGCGTCCATAAAAAGTCCGAGGCCCATCCTGCCACCTGTTCAATTCATTTCCCTGTGTAAAGGGGTTTCAGCGTGAAGCTCATCAATAATCCCATTTTGTGTCGAGGTTAAAATTGGTTGGAGCTATACTTCCACTCCCTCCTGTGCCACCATGTCGAGCACAGAGACAGTTTGGTAGTGAAATCCTGCAGTGCAAAACTTGCTCAAGGGCTGCACGGTGCCTATTCAATTCTGTGGTAGTGCATAGTCTATATACAGCTACGTGAAAATCTTAAAACTTGGTGTGCAAAAGTCAATATCTTTCAGTAACTGTAAATCGTGCACAAAACATACATCCGTTCTCAGAAGATGACACCGCAACACTGAGCAATCACTTGCTGACACTACGAGACAACGTACTGATCTCATCTTCAGAGGTCGGAACGCCCATATATTTGAAAAGGTGACCGATATGTTATCTCGAAAGGTCGGGAAGTGATTACCGGCGACGGGGCGTTGTAGCCCAGAAACTTCACTTTTGCGAAAACCTGAAAACCCGTTTGCAGACTACAACTTCCAAGGTTATGTATATTAACCTTTTGACGCCTAATGTCAACTATAGTGGTCGTACCGCACCGCTAACCTCTAAAGTTGCATTTTATATATTTATTCAACAAATAGAGGTACTGAATAATTTAAACATTAGTATATACTCTCCGTTTTTTTCTCTTCAAAATTCAGTTTGTTTCATAATTATAACGTATTTGGTTCCTGTATTATTCACATTTTATATACAGGATGTGCACATTTTTATATACAGGATGTGCTAAGATTTAAAAAAATAATTTCGGCGCCAAAACGTTAAGCAGTCTTCTTTCTTTCCATTCTTAAACCCCACTGACTTCCTGTTCACAACTCAGACATAATCGGATAAAAATATGATGATTAGTTAACACGCCGGCTACTGACGTACATCAAAATCGTAACGCATTACCGTAGCAATATCACTGACAGTCAGGTTAGATTACGTAACTGTTAAAGTACATGTATAGCTATACAGAAATCATAGTAAAATAATTAAAGTGAATACAAAATGAAACAAAAGTGTTAACGTTTAATCACTGTTTACATTTTCATAGTTTTGCAAGATTACGTGCGTAATCTCATAAAAAAGTAAGATCTATATCTCTTTGTCTTTTCAGCTCATGACGGATTCTTGTTATTTATTGGACTAAAAAACTACGACCTTCTGCTCGATAAACCTGGAGGGAGGGAACAACTTGAAAGAATCGTATATAATTGCGATCATAATATTAATATGAATTGTAATGACACACGTTGCGAAAGTGTGAAATTAACTCTGTTGAGTGTTTCTTAGTGGTGTCTTTAATTACAGGAATTTTTGTCAGATGTTTTGAGTCACCATCCACCCATACTAGACACATTCTTAGTCTTGGGACCCCAGGAGTCAGAAGTAAATTTAAATTCAAGAATCGGTATATAGATGTTAAGTTTAACGAATTCATGAAATGAAGATAGAACGTACTGTACATGAATTGAAATACTCCCGCATGACCCAGAGTTTAGTAGCGACTTTTCTCATGGATCTTATAACGAGGGTTAATCTTCATGATCCCGTAAATCGAATTTTTCCATGTTTTGCGAGTTATTCCATTCAATCTAAAATAATTTCGGCGCAAAAATAATAATATTATTTAGTGAACTGAAATTTTTTGAGAGGGTGGAAAACTTGGTGGTCGATGGTCTGTGTCCTTTTAATAACAGGACGGTCATAACGACATTGCTACAATGTCACCATACGTGCAAAAAATACACACACACACACATATATAATATATATATATATATATATATATATACATACACACACACACATATATATATATATACATACACACACACACACATATATATATATATATATATATATATATATATATAAGGTAAAGGTAAAGTGATCCCGTTACAGGCCCGGTGTGGCCCAGAGGG
>Ga0123354_10000498_pt1 | contig 39457 bp, 54 predicted proteins | sample TergutLab28metaG_2_FD_97872 | JGI IMG/M metagenome (GOLD analysis project Ga0123354, IMG submission 97872) | Labiotermes labralis P4 segment gut microbial communities from Petit-Saut dam, French Guiana - Lab288 P4 | ecosystem: Host-associated > Arthropoda: Insects > Digestive system > Gut ... | reverse complement strand
GTGTACGCAAATTCAAATCTATCAAAGTTTCAGGGAAAATACCGGTAGAACGATGGACAGATTTGTTTTCCGGATTTGTCGTTCCATTGAAAAACAATGGATTGGAAATTGAAGTGTCGTTTAGGGCAAAAACAAATAACCTTAATCCTCTGGAAGAATCCTCACAGGTTTATAAGATAGTGAAAGAATCTGCTAAACAGTTAGGATTGGATTTGGATGAAGAAGTGTAACAATTTGTAATAAGACACAAATAGAACTTATTTATAAGTTTGTACCGTTAAAATGATAAAATGCTGACATAAAAACAATTATATTTCCTGCATCGGAAAGTGAAAAACTTATAACATACAGTAATGATAGAATTATCTAAAATTCAGAAAAAAGTTGCTCGTGAATTGATACAACTCGGGCTTCAACGTGAATGTAAATCATTTACAGATATAATTACAAAATTTACCAATAGTCCGGAATGGGAAACAGGAGATTCGCATGAACTTTATCTGAAACTGTATAAGAAAGTTACTTCTTTTGATAAGCATATAGGGAGACGATATAATGATTTAACCGGTTCGCATTATCTTATGGCTGTTCTCGGACTTTTCTATGATGAAGTGTTAAAACCGGAAGATATTGCTCGTTTTGATATGGATGTTCAAAATGAATTGATAGGAATGAAAAATATTTTTGATAATGATTAAGATAATTATTTATGCCAAAAAGTAAAAAAGAATTTATAGCTCTACTCGCTAAGCGAATGAATGCCAACGAGGAAACTACAAAGCAATGGATTGAGGCTTATACCGATACGCTTATAGACATTTTTAAAACAGGAGAAGGCATAACGATTGACGGATTGGGAGGTTTTTATGTTGATAGAAGGCGAGATTACACTGTTTTCAAATTCAATCCGAGTCAAAAAGTCAGATATTATTTGGGTTGGGGTTCAACATATAAGGAAAAATGAGAAATTGAATAATATGTACCTCGAAACAAACTTATCAAAAATCAAACAAAAGGCTGCCGAAAGGGAAGATGAAAACTATCGATTTAGAACATTTTTAAAGGGTAAAGACAGCGACAAAGTTGATGAAATTGTACATCACTTACATAAAGAAATTACTCAGCAAATTGATTGTAAGCTTTGTGGCAATTGTTGTATTCAATTAAAACCACGACTAAATGAAAAAGATATTACAGTATTGGCTCAATTGGAAAAGATTTCTTTTGAAAAATACATGGAAGATTATTGTGAAAAAGATTTTGGAGATATCTATCTAAAAAATATTCCTTGTCGCTATATTGATGAGAAAAAATGTAGTATTTATGAAAATCGTCCTACGCAGTGTAGAAAATTTCCTTATACTGACAAAGAAGGATTTACTTCTCGATCGTTGGGAATGATAGGATTTTATGAAATCTGTCCGATAGTGTATAATTTGATGGAAAGATTAAAAGCGGAAATGCGATTTCGTCGTTAAAATTTTGCCGGATACAGAAATAAATATTAACGTTTGAGAAATATGAGTAAGATCTCAATCCGTTTTTTTAACGACAAAGAAGTGCGAGCCATTTGGAACGAAGAAAGTAACAAATGGTGGTTTCATGTCGTAGATATCGTTGCCGTTCTTAATGCTCAAGACGATTATACAAAAGCAAACAATTATTGGCGTTGGTTAAAGCGAAAACTCATCAAAGAGCAAAATCAACTTGTGAGCGTCACTCACGGTTTCAAATTCATGGCTTTGGACGGCAAAAAACGTTTGGCTGATACGGTTGATAGCGAAGGTGTTATTTCTCTTGCCAAAAATTTCCCTAATAAAAAAGCCTTAGAATTTCTTGACTGGTTTACATTCAGCGATAACAGTATTGACGGACAAAGCAAAAAAAAGGCATATACTCTTTTTGAAAGTAATCTCATAGATACAGATGATATCGGTACAATAAAAAGTTTAAAGCAAATTCACGCATACATTTTTGGCGGGTTATATGATTTTGCAGGACAAATACGGCAAAAAAATATTTCAAAAGGCGGTTTCCAGTTTGCAGTAGCTCACTTTCTGGGTAACACATTGAAGCAGATTGAACAAATGCCTGAAAATACATTTGAAGAAATTGCCGATAAGTATATGGAAATGAATATCGCCCACCTATTTATGGAGGGCAATGGGCGAAGTACGCGCATTTGGCTTGATTTGATACTGAAAAAACGTCTTAAAAAATGTGTGGATTGGAGTAAAATTAACAAAAATGATTATCTGAATGCAATGGTAAAGAGTTCTGTAAACAGTACAGTATTAAAGAGCTTGCTGAAAAATGCCCTAACTGATGAAATCAATAGTCGCGAAATGTTTATGAAAGGAATAGATTACTCTTATTATTACGAGGAAAATTAATGTCAATTAGATAAAAAGTAGTAAACTGAAATAATATGTATTCTACGAAACAAACTTATCAAACATTTCATAATTTCATTCGTTCAACTTATATTTGTAACGCATAAAATAAAAAAGATATGTCAACAAGAATTGAAATAAAGAACTTTAAGTCAATCAAGCATATTGTTCTAAAAGATTGTAAGAGAATAAATCTGCTCATTGGTAAACCAAATGTAGGAAAAAGTAATATATTGGAAGCATTGACGGCATTCAGTTTGCCATATTCTCGATATATAAACAACAAATCACTCCAACAGTTTATCCGTTGCGAGAATGAATCTGAATTATTTTATAACGGGGATATGTCGAAAGACATTGAAATACAAACAGAATCAGATAAGTTTGTTTTCCAATCAAATAAGACAAGTCACATATCGCGGTTGAACGGTTTTCTAAATGGAAAATCGGTTGTTGAACTTTCCGGCTTAAAGATTAAGCAAACAGGTTTTGAAATGCCAAATAAAGGTGTGAGAAGTTATTTCTTTCCCTCTCCGTTTCAATTTGAAAACACTGGACTTAATTTTTTACAGCCAACAACGGGATGTAATCTATCTGCAGTAATGGATTCACTTGAAAATACAAAGAAAGAAATTTCGGATATTCTTGCTTTATATGGGCTTAAACTTTCTTTTGACCAAGCCAGTCAGCAAATTAAGCTATTTAAAACCGTTTCAGAAAATAGTATTTATTTGGTTCCGTTTAATTCGATTGCAGATACTTTACAGAGAATAATGTTTTATAAAACAGCCATTGCAAGTAATGAAAATGCGATTTTAACTTTTGAAGAACCAGAGGCGCATTCATATCCTCCGTATATTTCAAAAATAACAACCGATATAATACATTCTGAAACCAATCAATTCTTAATCACAACGCACAGTCCTTATGTGCTAAATGAATTTTTGGAAAACAAAAAAGACGAACTTGGTATTTATCTCATTGACTTCAAAGATGGAGAAACTATGGTAAAAGGATTAACGGAAGATGAAGTAAATAAGGTATATCAATCCGGCGTAGATTTGTTTTTTAACTCAGCAATTTTCTTGAAATAAATGAATGGATTGACAATTATACCGGAATGTTATATTGATACTTGCCTCACTGAAACAATCACTTCGTATTTTGATCAGTTTAATCACCAAAAAGGCTGTGGAACTGTAAGCAAAGTGATGCGAGAAAAATTTGGTGATAGTTTTGCGTTAGGAATTATTGATAAAGATAAAAAGGAAATTCCCTATTTACAGGAGTTTGATTTGGTTTCTTTTAAAGATTCATTATATTTGTACAAGCACAGGACGAAACCCCATTATATCATTCAGATTACTCCAGCGATTGAGAGGTTTTTCTTAAAAGCAGCGGAAGAAAAGAATATAGATATTACGGTGTTTGGACTTCCCATTGGATTAAAAGAACTTACTAAAATAACAAAGCAGATATCGGATAAAAATGAAACTGATTTTAAAACGTTTCGGCAACTATTTAAAGAACTGTCTGGTGCTTCTGAATTTGTTAAATTAGCAAACTTGATTCAATATCTCGGAGGTAATACGTATAATGTTGATATTAAAGAGCTTAAAAGAATAATGCGTGAGTGAATATTTTGTAAAAAGGAAAACTTAATGTATTAATGTTTGATATTTCAAACAAAATTCATATTTTTGTGCGCAATATAAAACATTATGAAGCGCGAAAAATATATGCTATTGCCTCGCCTTACAAAGATATTGGAAGAATTAGGCGAGGATATTAAATTAGCGCGACTTAGACGGAAACTAAGTACCGAGCAGGTCGCCGAGCGGACGGGTATTTCCCGCTCCACGCTTTGGCAAATTGAAAAAGGCTTACCGAATGTATCAATGGGCTATTATGCGCAAGTGTTGTTTGTGTTGGGTTTGGAGAAAAATCTTACCGGAATGGTTGCTGATGACGTTCTGGGGCGTAAATTGCAGGATGCGGAAATATTGGTAAAAAAGCGTGCTCCGAAAAGAAAAACAACAAAAGATGAATAGTAACAAGGAAATATTGGTTTATGCCGATTGGGATGGCTTGGAAACATCTCAATTCATCGGAACACTGTTTTCTTCGTATTCACGAGGAAAAGAAATTTTTTCTTTCGAATATGACAAGAATTGGCTGCAATCATCTTTTGTACAGGAAATAGACCCTGATTTGGGACTTTATTTCGGCATTCAATATTTGCGTGATGAAAAAAGCAATTTTGGCGTATTTCTGGATTCTTCTCCAGACCAATGGGGGCGAGTGCTAATGGACAGGCGCGAATCTATCCTTGCCCGAATGGAAAATCGCTCGCGACGAAATTTGAATGAATCGGACTATCTATTGGGCGTTTTTGACGAACAGCGAATGGGCGCTTTGCGTTTCAAGGAATTGGCAACAGGCACATTTATGAACAATAATCCGAGTTTTACCACCCCGCCTTGGACTTCCATTCGCGAACTCGAACAAGCAAGTTATCAATTGGAGAATGATTTGATAGAGGATGATTCTGAAATTCTGAAATGGTTATACCTGTTGCTTGCTCCCGGTTCTTCATTGGGTGGAGCGCGACCAAAAGCAGGTGTCAGGAATATAGACGGCTCACTGTGGATTGCCAAGTTCCCAAGCAAAGAAGACCGGTATGACGTTGGCGCATGGGAAATGATTGTAAATGAATTAGCACAACTGGCAGGATTGAATGTAGCTCAAGCGATGGCAAAACCGTTTTATGGCAAATACCATACCTTTTTGACTAAGCGATTTGACCGGACAGATACCGGACAACGATTGCATTTTGCTTCTGCCATGACGTTATTGGGTTATACCGATGGTATAAATTTCCAAGATGGCGCAAATTATTTAGAATTAGCTGAATTTATTACGCGGAAAGGCGCAGGATTGAAATTGAATATCTCGGCACAAGATAATTCGTTGGACTTAAATTTGGCAACCGAAGTCGCTCCTTTTTTTAGATTAACGAATGACAAGGCTACCGTAATTATTCAAAATACGGTTAATGTCGTATCAAAGTGGAAACAATTCGCAATGAAATACAAACTGTCAAGAGATGAACAAGATAGAATGAGTTCGGCATTTAGAACGTAAATACAGAAATAAGCGGTATCTTTGTTTCCTCAAAGTGTAAAATAAAATTGCAACAATTAGTAAAATGATTTATTCTCAAAGTGTAAAACAGCTTGCAAATGAAATATATTAAACGACTAACGGATATTGAATTATCAAACAAATTGGAATCCTCCGGCGCTGTATTGATTCGAGGAGCAAAAGCCTGCGGAAAAACAGAATCGGCAAAACAGTTTGCCAAAAGTATTGCTTGTATTGATATCGATGAATCAGTGTCTGAAATTATGTCAACGAATCCGAAGCGATTACTTCTGGGCGACACACCGCGTCTGCTCGATGAGTGGCAAGAGCAACCAAAACTGTGGAATTTGGTGCGCCGCGAAGTTGACGAGCGTTCTCTTCCTGCCCAATTCATTCTAACCGGTTCTGCCAATCCCAAAGAAAGCATTAGAATGCACTCCGGCGCAGGACGATTCACAACACTTGACATGCATACTATGTCGTGGCAGGAATTAGGCTTTTCTTCCGGGAAAATCAGTATGAGAGAGTTGTTTCGAGGAGCAAAAATTGATATTTACGACGAGGCAATACCGCTGGAAGTGATTGTTGAGAAAATTGTAATCGGTGGATTTCCAACTACTCTAAACAAGTCTGTTTCTCAGGCAATAAATATCAACCTCGGATACATTGATTTACTTGCAGAAGTGGATATGAGCCGCGTTTCCAATATTCGTCGCGACCCGATAAAAGTTAAGAATCTGTTGCATTCCATTGCCCGCAATACAGCCACACTTGCCGATGCTGCAACCTTTGCCGGTGATATTCACGAAAAAGAAAACAGCGACATATCCCGTCCCACAATTTATGATTATTTAGACAGTCTAAAACGATTGATGATTCTGGAGGAGCAACCTGCATGGTCGCCGCATTTGCGGTCGGCTGCAACTTTAAGAAAATCGTCTAAAATTCATTTCACGGATGTTTGCCTGTCAGTAGCTGCTATCGGAGCAGATACAGATTCGCTTCTCAACGATTTGAAATTTACCGGATTTCTGTTTGAATCGTTGGTGACGCACGACTTGCGCGTTTATGCACAGGCAAATGATGCAAAAGTGTTTCATTACCGCGACTCCAACAATTTGGAAATAGATGCCGTTGTTCAAAAACGCACGGGCGATTGGATTGCATTTGAAATTAAACTCGGTACCGGACAAATAGATGAAGCGGCCGGAAATCTGAAAAAAATGGCTACCCTTATTGATGGACAAAAGACTTTTGCTCCCAAGTCACTCAATATTATTACCGGAACAGGCATAAGTTATACGCGCAATGACGGTATCAATGTGATTTCACTTGCCTCATTGGGAGCATAATTTGCGGTTTTTCCCGAATTCTTCACATCGTGAAAGTGAACTGTGCCGGACTCGAACCGGCGACCCCTACCCTGTCAAGGTAATGCTCTGAACCAACTGAGCTAACAGTTCTAAACCTTACTTAAAATCTGTATCCCAAAGTTACTAATCCTTTGAGTGTTTTATTGGTGTATGTGCCTTGAAAAGAATCTGCCGCAATTCCGTCGCCTTTGACGGGCTGAAAATAATACAGATCGTCGTTCTGAGTTCGCAGAACTAAGGCAAAGTCGCCGTAAAACTGAGGCGTGAATCGAAATCCGAAGCCTGCCGTTATGTAATTTGCAGAGTTGGAAAGCACATAATGAGGAATCGTTCCGGCTGTCGCTACATCTTCTCCTAATGCTGTAATATTCTGTCGATACGGATTCTGCGCCCAAGCATACCCCACGCGACCGGAGAATTGAGGCGTAAAGCGAAATTCGAAACCGGCTCTGACCATGGAGGTATTCTTATAGTCGTCATTTATTTTGTTATTAGCATCTTTCCAATCGTTTCCGTTACTGTCTTTCAAGTTCATGGCAGAATAGTCTGTATTCTCATAATCCAGACTCAGAATGGCTTGTGCACCCAGAATTGCCGCAGCGCTGAAAGTCCAACTTCCCGGTGTACGAAAGTTGTAACTACCGTAAGCATCGCTCGGAGTGCTTACTTTTGTCGCCAAGGCTCCGTTATCATCATAAATTCCTCTTGGAGTTACCTGTGCCCCATAATAATCGGTCATGGTGTACCAAACCGGGGAGTGGTAGGATATTCCCAAACGCAACACATCGGTGGGTCTGAAAATTACTCCCGCCTTCATTTGAATGCCGGAGCCTTTTGTCTGCAGATAATTATTTAAACTGAACCCGCTTCCCTTTACTTCCAAAAATTGTTCATCATAAGTAGAAGACATCTCGTATGATAATTCGGTTATCGAAAGGGTAGCACCCCAATAGAATCTGTTTGAAATGTTGGAACCGATCGTAAAATCATACGATTCGACTTTCCCTTTTTCCGAAACCATCAGTGAAGGACTTACTTGTTCTCCCGGAAGCAATATAGGGTAAGTTGTATAGGCATCGTTTGTTCCCGATAACGGATTGATCAGATAACCCTGCCACCCCAAGATACTTAACCAAGGCAAACCGGAATTGTTATACAGATCATTATTCGAATCCCAAGTACTATGACTGATGCCGTTGGTCAATTGCACAATGTAATCCGTCAGGGATGAATTCATGGTCGATCTCGAAGCACTGTAGCGTTGGTCGAAACTTTTTATCCGGTTGTAATTGAATCCGAAATTCAGCGAAAGCATACTCCCTTTTACCAAAGGATAATAACTGATGTAGGAAAGATTATCGAAAGAAAAGGTTGTACCGCTTTCACGGTTCGTTGCACCTTGAATTAGAGGCGAAGTTAAACTCATGTTGGCTACAACTTCCGAACTGCGATAGATTCCGATTCCCGCCGGATTAATCGCTACCCCCGTAACATCTCCGCCCAATGCTCCGAATGCACCACCCATGGCTTGACCGCGAGCGGTTCCCGATAAATCGCTGCTCGAATAACGATAAGCGTCTATTTCTCCTTGTCCAAACGATAAGGCACATGCAAAGAGCACTATTACAAATAATAGATTCCGTTTCATAGTAACAAATTTTTATTTCGTATTTACCTTCTACCACCGCCGCCCGACGATGAACGACTGCCGCCACCGCCGCCGGAATAACTACCACCACCGCCGGAAGAGCTTCTGCTGCCGCCTCCTGATGAGTAGCTTGAGCCGCCGCTGTACGAAGAAGAACGGGTAGAACTGCCGCTGTTGTAACTGCCGGAAGACGAACCGGAGGAGCGAGTAGTAGAATAGGATCCGGACGAACCGCTGCTGCTATTGTTGTTTGAGCTTTGCGGTGTTGCCGGACGGGTTCTTATTTCGGAATTAACAGTTCCGCCGCTGCTTTGACGGGATGAAGTCGAATTGTTGTAACGGGTCGATTCACCTCTCGTGTATGAACCGTCGTTCCTGTAGGAATTTCCTTGTCGAGTGGTCGTGATACTTTCACGAGAAGAACCTGCGGAGGACGAACGGACTCCCGAACTCGATCGGGTAACATAATCGCCGGGGCGCGTAGAACTTCGACTACCGATAAAGTTGCTTTGGCGACCGTTGCTGTAATAGCTGCCTTGACCATAATTACCTCCCCAGTGTCCACCGCCTCCGTACCATCCGCCGTAATTCGGACGGCCGTACCAACCACCCCAATAACCGCCGTAATACCAAGGGCTGTACCATCCGCCGTAAAACCAGGGGTTATACCAGCCTCCTCCATAGAACCAAGGATCATACCACCCATAGTACCAAGAATTGTACCAACCTCCGTAATAAGGGAAACGATATCCGTAGGAGGGATAATACCAGGGACTGTTCCATCCGTATCCGGCATTAACATTAATGGATATGCCGGAAGAATTCGGTTGGTCGAAATCCAATTCATAGGTACCGCCATCGTAAGAAATGTTCACATTATCGGCGCCTACGATGGTTATTTTGGACGGGTCATGGAATTTGACGATTCTTTGTGTTATTTCTCCGTCTGTATATTGTTGATTGCTCGAGTCGGAATCGCTTACGGGTTCGTCAACATAAGAATCGTCACTTGTATAACGTCTGTTATATTCGTCCACATCTCTCTCGTTTGAAACCGTCGCTGCTACTACGACCGAGTTAGTTTTTGCCGGAACGACAACCTCGCTTTTCTGAGATTCAGCCGGCTGATTTTTGGAGGAAAAATACACATCATCTCCAAATGCGTCGTTTTGTGCCGCTGCAGATATCGCAACAAACATCAATGCAAACAACACATAGCTTTTCATTGTTTTCATAGCAAATTTCCTTTCAATTTAGTGAATACTCGCACTCGTTTTTATTATTAGATAGAAAAAAAGAGATGAAGTTTAAACGAACCGTTTTTCCCTCAATATCTTTTTTCCGCATACAAAAATAATAGAAAAAAACAAGAGAAACAATTATTTCTTCTATTTTAACTAAAAAATCAATTGATGTAGTTATCCGGGTATGGACATTTGCAGGCAAGCTCTCTGCTTAAATTCAACATATTTTGACATTTTACATTCAAATTTATTCTCTTTTTTCATTATTGAATCGAATCGCTGTTTTTGTAGAAAAAATGTTGTATATTTGCAAATTCGGAAAACGCGCCGGAAGATTCGGACAAGAAAAGATCGAGAACAAAATAATTGAAACAAACATTTTTTATTATACATTAAATAATATCCGTTTTATGAAGTATCTATTTAGATCGCTGCCTGTATTGGCGGCATGCATTATGTTTACAAGCTGTATGACGAAGAAACAATTTGCAGCCATGGAAACAGAATACAATGCATTGAAAAAAGATTATCAGCAATGTCAATTACAATTGACAGAATGTCGTACTCGCTCGTCAAGTCTTGATGAGAGATTAACCGAGGCTCAAAAAAACAACGATCAACTGCGTTCGGACTTAGCCAAAATGCAAAGATCATTGAACATGAGTCTTAATCAAAGTTCTCAGGGAAATGTGAACATCGCAAAGTTAGTGGATGAAATCAATTCATCCAATCGTTTCATTCAACATTTAGTACAAGCTAAAAATCAATCCGATTCGTTGAATATGGTGATGATAACCAACCTCACCCGTTCGCTCACGCGCGAAGAAATGCAAGGCATGGATATTCAAGTATTGAAGGGAGTCGTGTATATTTCTTTGGACGACAGAATGCTGTATCGTTCGGGAGACTATCAAATCGGTGATCAAGCGGGGCAAATTCTTGCCAAGATCGCTAAAATCATCTTAGACTATAAAGACTACGACGTCTTGGTGGAAGGAAACACCGACACCGATCCGATTTCTCGTCCCAATATTCGCAACAATTGGGATTTGAGCGCTTTGCGCGGCTCTTCCGTTGTTCAGGCATTGCAAAACAACTACGGGGTTAGTCCGCAACGTTTAACTGCTGCCGGACGCGGAGAATATAATCCGATCGCGAGCAATGATACATCCGAAGGAAAGACGCGTAACCGAAGAACTCAGATCATTGTTACTCCGAAATTGGATCAGTTTATGGAGTTGATCGATCAAGCGCCGCAAAATACGTCCGATACGGTCAATTACTAACAGGCAGCATATAAGCGATGATCCGCTTTTGCATAAAAGCAGGTAATATATGTTTTTGTTCACGTATAATTTTAACTCATAGATAATCGGTTTACAAATAACGGGCTTTATCGGTTTAGCGATAAAGCCCGTTAACTTTTCCCGCAAAGACTACGGAAATAAATTTCACCCTTCACTTTTTTGATTCATAAGCTCCTTTTGCCTTAATGCCCTGTTTGCCTTAATGTCCTGCGGGAAAAGTAATTTTAAACGGTACTCCCTATTGAAAATGTGATGAAACCACACTCGGCTGTAACTATTTATTCTTCTGCCGGAGCTTCGTCGGGTTTTACTTCTTTACCATCTTTGTCGAGTATAACGCACTTTTCGCTCGCGTCTGCTTTATTTACCAAAGTAACTTTCGTTAACTCGTTTTCCGCATTGAATTCCACTTTCTTTACATCGAAAGTATCGCCTGCAAGGTTTTTTACAGATGCTTGAATAACATCACTGAGATCCGTCAGGGCTACTTCTTTAAAGTCACCGGCTGATACAACTTGTTCCGTAGGAACAGATTGGTTTTTAGATGCGCATTGAGCATTGGTAAATGCTATACCTCCAACCAAAAGAATTGCGAATAAAATAATCTTTTTCATTTATTAAAATATATAATTAGTAAAACATTTTTTTATCATTTCAAAATATAGTATCGCAAGAGGTATGCCGATTTTTTATTTAACTATGTAATAAATTGTATATAATTACATTGTAACGATACGGGTAATTTCAACAAGTGTAGAATTATGTGGAATATCGTGGAAATTTCTTTATCCGGATTATAGAATTATCACTATCTTTGCATTATGACAAAGGACATTGAACACAGGATTCGCTTTAAGGCGGTTATTATTTATGTGATAGTTGCTTCTGTTGTGATAGCGATGACGATATATCTTAATAACCTTCGCAAAAACATCCTTTCTCAACGTATTGAAATTGAAAATCAACACACCCTCCTATCCGTTACCAACGATTTGATGTTCTCGGTGAGTGAAGCGCAGTCATCGGCAAGCCTCTACTTGTCAACAAATAACCAAAAATATTTCAACAAATACATCAAGTTTATCGACACTATCGAAGAATTAATTGATTCCATTATAAAAATTAAACCGAACTCGGAAGAGAAATTGTGCCGAATCGAAACCTTACTTCAAGAGCAAGCCCAAAATATCACGGAGTTAAATCTTGAATTTGCCGAGAAAAATCCCATTGCGAATATCCGCGAGCGACTTCAAGCATACTCGCCTGATTTGCGGGAAGATACTTTATCTGCTGTAAATGTTAGAAGTGATACGGTACTCAATGAATCGTCTCACAAAGGACTTTTCCGCCGGATAAGCGAGGTGTTCAAGCCAAGTAAAGATTCCAGCAAAATTGTTGTAATTCAGCGGGTAGATACTATAAAAAGGACGGTAAACGACAGCTTAATTATACACGAAGTCAGCGATATCACAAGAAAGGCGCATGAAAAATATGAGCAATATATTATGAGGATTGAGAAGCAAGTCGGAGAACTTATGATTTACGACAAAGAGATTGCAGGAGAAGTGTCAGCATTACTTTTGGAATTTCACAAAGAAACGCTCGACTCATCGCTTTCAATGATTGATGCCGGCGAAAATGCGGTAAAGCGCAACTACATTTATTCGACTATCGGAGGAGTTTTTGCGCTGGTACTAATTCTTATTTTTATTATCCTTATAATTACCGATATAAATCAAGGTCGAAAAGCTCGGCTGGCATTGGAAGCGGCAAATGAACGCACTCGCCAAACGATGGAGAGCCGTCATCAATTGCTGCTCGCCGTATCGCATGATATTAAAAGCCCGCTCAATTCGATTTTGGGTTATCTTGCATTGATGAAAAACGAGCCGAATGTACATTCAATGCAAAATTCATCGGAGCATATCCTTTCGATGCTTGAGAATCTTCTGGAGTTTTCGAATCTCGAACAAGGCGCTCTGCAAAAGAGCATATCGGACTTCAATCTTCGGGATTTATTCGAAGATATTTACGAAATGTTTCTGCCGTTGGCAAATCAAAAGACTCTTGCTTTTACGTTTACAGCCGACAATATACGAATCCGAACCGACAGAGTAAAGCTCAAACAGATTGTAATAAACCTCGTATCGAATGCGATAAAATATACCAAAACCGGATCGGTATCGCTTGAAACAACCTTCGATAAAAATGAGTTGATAATTGAGGTTAACGATACGGGCGCAGGGATTCCCGACGAAAAGCTGTCCGAAATATTTAAGCCCTTCATCCGCATCGAGGAAAATAATGCCTTGGCAGCGGGAACAGGCTTGGGGATGTATGTTGTCAAAGGACTTGCGGAACTTCTCGGTGGCGAGATTAGTATCTTGTCAGAGGTTGGAAGCGGAACGACAGCGATCATCACAATTCCCGCCGAACATTCTCTGAATGAAATACCTCGGGGAACCAAAAGAATTACGATTTACGACGACGACCCGGTGATTGTTAAAATGTTGTCGGATATGCTTCTGAGATTAGGTCATCAAGTGGTCGATACCGATTGCAACCTCATTCTGACCGATATGGAAATGGGAGACATTTCGGGGTTTGAAATATTGCATAACGCAGGCTCCGTTCCGGTTGTGGTTATGACAGGCCGCGCCGATTTTTCAACTGAAAAAGCAAAAGAACTCGGCTTCGACGGATTTCTGGCAAAACCTTTTACGATAGAATCTTTACGTGAAATCGCAGGCGAAGGCGAGATTCTCGATGAACTCCTCGGTGATAACCGTGATGAGATTATGGCTCTTTTTCGAGTTTCGATCGAAGAAAATTTTTCAAAACTCAAGCAGGCGCTTGCCGATAACAACTTCAAACAGGCGCAATACGCCTGCCATAAAATGTTCCCTATGTTCGCCCAAACGGGACTTCCGACCGAGGAACTTCGAAAAATGGATGCTCACCGCAACAACGAATATGAAGTCTGGCGGGAAGATGTAGAAAAAATACTTTCGATCAAAGTTTAATTCCGTGTAACTGCATTTTATTATAGAGCGTCTTGCGATCGATTTTCAGAAACTGCGCCGCTAAGGTTTTATTACCTCTCGCTTTATGCAGCGCCGCTTCAATCTGTTCTTTTTCGTTGTTGGGATAAAGCGCCATATCTTCGCACTTTGGCTCATTTAAAACCGGTAAATCGTCGGGGGTTATTTCGTCACCCGAAGCAAAGAGTGTAGTACGCCTCACAACATTGCGAAGTTCACGGAGATTACCGCTCCAATGATGCCTTTCCAGCAGACCGATTGCTTCAGGAGTGAATCCTTTGATATCCCGCTCCAACTCTTCGTTTGCTTGGCGTAAAAATTCTTCGGCGAACAGCTTTATATCACTTTTTCTATCGCGCAGAGGCGGAACAAAAAGCGAAAACTCATTGATACGATGATATAAATCCTCACGAAAACGCCTCTCGGCAATGGCAAGTACCAAATCTTCATTGGTTGCGGCAAGTATCCTTACATTGATGGCAACATCTTTTGCCGACCCTACCCGACGCACTTTTTGTTCCTGCAAAGCCCGAAGTAATTGAACCTGTACTTCGTAATGCAGATTACCAATCTCGTCCAAAAATACCGTACCGCCGTTTGCCTGCTCAAAAACACCTGTCTTATTATCAATCGCCGAAGTAAACGAGCCCTTGAGGTGTCCGAAAAGTTCGCTTGGAGCAAGCTCTTTCGAAAGACTGCCGCAATCGATCGCAATAAAAGGTTTATCTTTTCGAGGACTGTTATCGTGAATCATTCTTGCAGCATACTCCTTACCCGTACCGCTCTCACCGAGAATCAACACCGACATTTTTGTCGGAGCCACCTTTAAAATATGAGCATACATCTGCCGCGCAAGAGCGCTGTTGCCGAGAACAATTCCCTGCGATAGTTTCTCTTGCTTGAATTGCGGTTTCACGCGTTCGCCGGATTTAGCCAAAGCCTGCTCTATCTTTTCTTTGAGTATGCTTGGCACAATCGGTTTTTCGAGATAATCTTCAGCGCCCAATTTAATGGCAGTCACGACACTTTTAACCTCTGCATAGCTTGTCATTATGATCAGAGGAGCAAATATATTTCTGTCCCTCGCCCATTGTAAAAGCGTTATTCCATCGCCGTCGGGCAACCTCAGATCGCTTAAAATAAGATCATATCCGGTTTTTTCAAGCTCCTCTTTCGCTGTAGCAACTGTTAAGCGTAACACGGCTTCATAACCCGTACGCTCAGACCAGCGCTTAATCATGGTACCGAAAGCGACATCATCTTCAACTATCAGAATCCTGCGTTTCATTGCACAAATGTAAGACATTTTATGCGATTTACTCGCTTTCATTGATAAAAATTGTACCTTTGTCGAATCGGGTCAAATAAAAGGAACAATGAAAATAGGAGATAAAGTACGATTTTTAAATGCGGTCGGCGGAGGTATTGTAAAAGGCTTCAAAAACAAAGATATCGTTTGGATAGAAGAAGAAGACGGATTTGAAACGCCGGCTCTGGTTCGGGAATGTATTATCATTGAATCGGACAAGAAAACACAAGAGAAAGCTCCTCAACCCGCGCTTAGCGTGGAAATTCCTAAAGAAGAGGAAAAGTATGAAGCCGCCGAACTTCCGGGAAAAGAGCGATTGAATATTTATATAGCTTATTTACCGATTGATATTAAGTTGATAGGCAAATGTCCTTACGAAGCTTTTCTGATTAACGACAGTAATTATTACCTTTTCTTCAATTACATGAACCGACAAAACAATGCATGGAACAGTCGTTTTGCCGGATTGATCGAACCCAATACCCAACTTTTCATTGAGGAATTTTCCAAAGAACAGCTCAACGAATTGGAGAGAATTTGTGTTCAATTCGTTGCATTCAAAAAAGATAAATTATTCAGTCTGAAAAACGCGTACAGCGTGGAGCTGCGTATCGATGGAGTAAAGTTTTACAAATTGCATTGCTTTCGAGAAAACACGTTTTTTGAAGACAATGCATTGATTTACCCGTTAGTTGTCGAAGACATTCCCGAACGGGAACTGTTGATTTCCGCGTCCGATTTGCAAGAAGCCATCACTCAAAAAGCAAAAGCCGACAGTTCATACCGCCAACCGGCTCCCGTGAAGAAAGATAAAACTCAGCCCATCATTGAAGTCGATTTGCATATAAATCAACTGTTGGATTCCACAGCCGGTATGAGTAATACAGATATGTTGAATGTACAATTAAATAAATTCCGCCAAACAATGGAAGAAAACAAAAATAGAAAGGGACTAAAAATAGTGTTCATTCACGGAAAAGGAGAAGGGGTGATGAGAAATGCACTATTATCGGAACTGAAATCGAAATACAAAAACTTTCCGGTGCAAGACGCCTCTTTCAAGGAATACGGATTTGGGGCAACAATGGTCACTATAAGATAATCTTCCGGTTATTCAGTCCATCAAATCGCGCATAATACTGTCTGAAATAAAAACCCCTTTCCGCGTTAACCGCAACCGGTTATCCTCGTAAATCAATAAACCGCTCACCATCGACTTTTGGGCTCGTTGCAAGCATCGGGTTTTCCGCGAATCACCGAAGAGCGCGGTCAATTCGTTCAAATCCATTCCTTTCATCATTCGTAAACGAGTAATAATAAAATCATTATATTTCGTTTTCTCATCTAATATTTCAATTTCACAACCGGAAGTCCAATAATTCGGCACAAGCGTTTTATAATTCCACTGTCGGCTGAAACCGTTATACGAATGAGCCGATGCGCCGATACCCAAATAATGCGTACCGTTCCAATACGAAGTATTGTGCCTCGATTGAAATCCGGCTCGGGCGAAATTCGATATTTCATAATGTTCAAAACCGGTTGCCGTCAGCATATCCGTTAGTATTTCAAACAACCGGTTGCTCATTTCTTCATCAACCGGCGTAATACTTCCTTCTTTCAGCTGTTTATGAAGCTCGGTCCCTTCTTCGTAAGTCAAATGATAGGTGGAAATATGCTGCACCTGCAAATCAATCGCTTGGCGGAGAGTTTCTGCCCATATTTTCTCATCCTGACCGGGTAAGCCATACATTAAATCAATGCTGATATTACCGTATCCCGCTTGTTGCAAACGTTCAACCGCTTGAATAGCCGATTGAGCATTATGACGCCGATTCAGCAGTTTCAATTCCCGGTTGTCAAAACTCTGGATACCCAAACTAATCCGATTGAAAGGAAAAAACTTAACAATCGACAAATAATCGGGAGTTAAATCATCCGGATTAACTTCCAATGTTACTTCACGATTTTCATTTTCACCAAAAATGGAGTACAGAGCGTAAAGAATTTTTTCGAAGTCGGAGAATGATAAAACGGACGGAGTGCCGCCTCCGAAATAAATCGTCTCAACCGGTTCATTCAAATAATCTTTCCTCTCATATAACTCTTCACAAAGTGCATTGATATACCGTTCTTTTTTGCTGCTTTCGGTAGAAGAGAAAAAATCGCAATACGAACAACGCTGTTTACAAAAGGGAATATGGATATAGATACCTGCCATAAGTTACAGCAAAGGAAAGAAATTTTTTTTATTTTACCGGTTAATTCTAAAAATATTTCGTTATATTTGTGTCCTGATAAAATAATACCTCTGTAAAATGGTAGAATATATCGAATGGCTCAAAAACCACATGCTTACTTGCCCGAGCAAACATTTTTTTCGGATTGATTGTCCCGGATGTGGTTTTCAACGAAGTATTATAGCTTTATTGGAAGGCAATTTTTCAAAAAGTTTTCATTTGTATCCTGCAACGGTTCCTATTCTTTTTTGTTTTATTTTCACAGCCTTGCATTTGAAGTTTAAGTTTAAGTTCGGGTCGGAGATTATCAAAGGCGCTTTTATTCTTTGTTCGCTGATTATTATTATTTCTTACGTACATAAAATATTCACTCACCAATTAATTTGATCAATATGGAAAATAATTATGATTTAAATGCACCAAAGGTGGAACTTCCAAACGCTACCGTAGTTTTGGTTTTGGGGATAGTTTCTATAGTTACTTGTTGTTGTTATGGCGTTATTGGAATTATTTGCGGAATCATCGCGTTAGTATTAGCAAAATCCGCAACTTCTCTTTATATTTCCAATCCGGGGAAATATACGGAAGGTTCTTATAAGAATATGAATGCGGGAAAAATCTGCGCATGGGTAGGGTTAGGTCTGTCTGCGCTTTATCTCCTCTTCGTAGTATGGCTGATTGCTACGGTTGGTTTTGCCGGACTTTCCGATCCGAGCACATTTGAACATTTGTTTCAATAAATAATAATCCCCGCTCGGCACAAAGACGCTAAGCGGGGCTTCTTATTTTCTAAGGTAATAATTCTCACTCGGTTTTATTTCCGTTGAACTCTTTTATATCCGTAAACAGCCAAATTGCCCAATTCTTCTTCGATGCGAAGCAATTGGTTGTACTTAGCCATACGGTCGGAACGGCTCATCGAACCGGTTTTGATTTGCCCGGCATTGGTTGCCACGGCAATATCGGCAATTGTTGAATCTTCGGTTTCACCCGAACGGTGTGAAGTGACGGTAGTGTAGCCGGCACGGTGCGCCATTTCTATAGCATCCAGCGTTTCGCTCAACGAACCGATTTGATTCACTTTAATCAAAATCGAGTTTGCGCAACCCATTTCGATTCCTTTTCTCAGAAAATCAACATTCGTAACAAACACATCGTCGCCTACCAATTGGCATTTGCCGCCGATTTGATCTGTCAACAACTTCCATCCGTCCCAATCGTTTTCGCTCATACCGTCTTCGACGGAGTCGATCGGATACTTGGAAATCAATTCGTTTAAATATTCGACTTGCTGAGCAGAAGTTCTTTTTGCTCCCGTAGCGCCTTCAAATTTCGTATAATCATAAATGCCGTCTTTGTAAAATTCGGAAGCGGCGCAGTCTAAAGCGATAGTCACGTCTTTACCCGGTTCATATCCTGCATTCTTGATTGCCTGAAGAACCGACTCCAATGCATCTTCCGTTCCTTTCAATGTCGGGGCAAATCCGCCTTCGTCGCCGACAGCCGTACTTAAACCTCTATCGTGTAATACTTTTTTCAAAGCATGGAACACTTCTGCACCCATACGTAATCCTTCTCTGAAACTCGAAGCGCCCACCGGACGTATCATAAATTCTTGAAAAGCAATCGGAGCATCGGAATGGGAACCTCCGTTGATGATATTCATCATCGGAACCGGTAAAGTATAGGTATTGGTTCCTCCAATGTATCGATACAAAGGAATATCCAAGTAAGCTGCGGCAGCTTTGGCAACCGCCAATGAAACGCCCAATATAGCATTAGCGCCTAAATTGGATTTGGTTGTTGTTCCATCCAACGCAATCATCTTCTTATCGATGGCGCGTTGCTCCAATGCACTCATTCCTAATAACGCAGGAGCAATTTTCGTGTTGATGTTTTCAACTGCTTTCAAAACGCCTTTTCCTCCGTAGCGTTTTTTGTCTCCGTCGCGCAATTCCAGCGCTTCATTTTCACCGGTAGAAGCGCCCGAAGGAACTGCTGCCCGTCCAATTATTCCGGATGCCAAAAGCACATCCACTTCTACCGTAGGATTACCTCTTGAATCTAAAATCTCTCTGCCTGTAATTTTAACGATTTCCATAAACTTGTTTCTGATTTTTTATATTTTTACATTAATAATAAGTAATCATTTTTTCTGCAAAAGTACAAAATAATAAAAGAGTCTGCAAATACTTGCCAATAAAACAAAGACTTATTTTTTTGTTTAAAGAATAGTCAATTACCTTTGTTGTTTGAAAGAGGAGGATTCTTTTCCGGTCACAAAACGAAAAATTATTTCAATTAATAAAGATATAAAATAACATCTTTTACTAAGCCGGAGCGACTTTTTATGTGGTTTTAGTATATGAAAAAAGAGGCTTTGGAAATAGCCTCTTTTTTTTAGTCTGCGCTTTATTTTGTTTCTTCCGTTTCAGAAGCTTCCGAAGCTTCTTCAACATGATCTGCTTGCTCAATCGATTCAATTTCCGGGATTTTAGCAACCGGTTCCACCGGAGCTTCAATTACGGCTTCTTTCTTTGCAACAGGAGTTTTGGGCGCTTCGGTTTTAAGTGATGAAGATGCATCCGATTTTCTCCTCGAACGACGTGTTTTTGCTTTAGTCTGCGATTTTTTATCTTTTAGCATCAATTCATTATAATCCACTAATTCGATAAAACACATCGTCGCATTGTCTCCCAAGCGGTTGGCTGTTTTAATAATACGGGTGTAACCGCCGGGACGGTCGCCGATTTTTTGAGAAATATCATTGAACAATTCCGTTACGACGTATTTATCACGCAAATTCTTAAAAACAATGCGCCTTGAATGGGTGGTGTCTTCCTTACTTCTTGTAATAAGCGGTTCCACAAACCGGCGGAGTTCTTTTGCCTTGGCAAGGGTCGTAAATATTCTTTTATGCTTTAGCAAAGAAACCGCCATGTTCGAGAGCATGGCATCCCTGTGAGAGTGAGTACGACCTAAATGATTGATTTTATTGTTATGTCTCATCGTTAATTATCTTTATTCTTTATCAAGTTTATACTTTGTGATGTCCATTCCGAAAGTGAGGTTCAAATGTTCGAGCAGATCATCCAATTCGGTTAATGACTTTTTTCCGAAATTACGAAACTTCAACAAATCGTTTTTTTGATATTTCACCAATTCACCTAAAGTTTCCACATCAGCGGCTTTCAAACAATTCAACGCACGCACCGAAAGATTCATGTCGGCTAATTTCGACTTCAGCAATTGACGCATGTGAAGAGCATCTTCGTCAAATTCTTCGCTCACTTCTGAAGCTACCGGTTCTAAATGAATCTTTTCGTCGGAGAACAGCATAAAGTGGTGAATCAATATGCGTGCAGCTTCTTTTAACGCATCTTTCGGATGAACCGATCCGTCGGTTGTAATTTCGAGAATCAATTTTTCGTAGTCCGTTTTTTGCTCTACCCTGAAATTTTCAATCGTATATTTCACATTACGAATCGGCGTAAAAATCGAATCTATGGCGATTTGATTAACCATATCAACTTCCGAGCGATTTTCTTCGGCAGGAACATAACCACGACCCTTATCAATGGTTAACTCAATATTGAAATTGGCGCTTTTATCCAGATTGCAAATAACCAATTCCGGATTTAAAATAGTAAAACCCGCTAATTGCTTGCCTATATCTCCCGCAACAAATTTGACGAGTCCGGAAACGTTAATTATTGCCTTTTCGTTTTCAATCGTCTTAACTACTTGTTTGAAACGAACTTTTTTAAGATTAAGTATTATTCTTGTTACATCTTCTATTACACCCGGGATAGAGGAAAATTCATGATCAATACCGTCGATCCGGATAGAAGTGATTGCAAAACCTTCGAGCGATGACAAAAGAATACGGCGAAGGGAATTACCGATGGTGATTCCGTAACCGGGCTCTAATGGACGGAATTCGAATTTCCCGTAATGGTTGTCCGCTTCCAGCATTAATACTTTATCGGGTTTTTGAAATGTTAGTATCGCCATTGTGAACTCTTTTTTATTTAGAATACAATTCTACGATTAACTGTTCTTTAATACTTTCAGGAATATCGGCTCTGTCGGGAATATGCAAAAATTTTGCGCTCAACGACGGAGAGTCATATTCAATCCAAGGATATTTGCTGTGATTTACTCCCGAAACACTGTCATGAATGACTTCCAAAGATTTGGCTCTTTCGCGAACACCCACGATTTGTCCCGGTTTTACCAAATAAGATGGGATATTGACAACACTGCCATCCACTGAAATATGACGGTGTGAAACCAATTGGCGGGCGCCTGCTCTTGATTTTGCCAAGCCCATACGATAAACGATATTATCTAACCGAGACTCCAGCAACTGAAGAAGTACTTCTCCCGTGATGCCTTTCGAGCGTGAGGCTCTATCGAATAATCTGCGAAATTGACTTTCCAAAACACCGTAAGTATATTTCGCTTTTTGTTTTTCGCGTAATTGTATGCCGTATTCGGAAGTTTTCTTCTTTCTTCCGTTGCCGTGCTGACCGGGAGGATAATTCTTTTTGCTCAACACTTTGTCCGGTCCGAAAATCGGTTCGCCGAACTTACGCGCAATTTTTGTTTTTGGTCCAGTATATCTTGCCATTTTCTTTATTATTAATTAAACTCTTCTTCTTTTGGGTGGACGGCATCCGTTATGCGGAAGCGGAGTAACATCGACGATTTCCGTAACTTCGATTCCTGCGCCATGTACGGTGCGTATAGCCGATTCACGACCGTTACCGGGACCTTTCACATACGCTTTCACTCTTCTCAGCCCTAAATCGAAGGCAATTTTTGCGCAATCTTGTGCAGCCATTTGCGCCGCATAAGGCGTATTTTTCTTTGAGCTGCGGAATCCCATTTTACCTGCCGAAGACCAAGAAATGACTTGTCCTTCGCTGTTCGCTATGGTAACAATGATATTGTTAAACGAAGAGTGGATATGCAATTGGCCGTTTGCATCGACTTTTACAACTCTCTTTTTAGCTACAACTGTTTTTTTTGCCATTTTATTTTACTTATTAATCAATTATCCTTTCGTTGCTTTTTTCTTGTTGGCAACGGTTTTCTTACGTCCCTTACGGGTTCGGGCATTGTTTTTGGTGCTTTGTCCTCTCACCGGCAAGCCGATGCGGTGACGAATGCCACGATAGCAGCCGATATCCATTAACCGTTTGATATTCAATTGAACTTCTGAACGAAGGTCGCCTTCTACTTTGTATTTTCGAGTGATAATTTCACGCACGATAGTCGCCTGCTCATCTGTCCAATCTTTTACTTTAATATCTCTATCAACTCCTGCTTCTGACAGGATTTTGTTGGATGAACTGCGACCTATGCCGAATATATAGGTTAATGCAATTTCACCTCTTTTGTTTTGGGGCAAATCCACCCCGACTATTCTTATCGCCATTATTCAAAAATTTAGCAAACTAATAACTTATCCCTGACGTTGTTTAAATTTGGGGTTTTTTTTATCTATCACATACAGACGCCCTTTTCTCCGAACGATTTTCGATTCGGGTGAACGTTTTTTTATTGAAGCTCTTACTTTCATATATTCCTATTTTTATATCATTTATATCTGAATGAAATACGCCCTTTTGACAAATCGTAGGGCGACATTTCGACTCTTACTTTATCTCCCGGTAGAATTTTAATATAATGCATGCGCATTTTCCCCGAAATGTGTGCTGTAATTTCATGTCCGTTTTCCAATTCAACACGGAACATTGCATTAGATAAGGCTTCTATTATAATTCCGTCTTGTTCGATAGCCGATTGTTTAGCCATATAACCTGTTAATTTTGTAAAACTTGATCTATTAATTCAAACGTCGATAAAATATCTGCTTTGCCCGGACGAATGGCAACGGTATGTTCATAATGAGCGGAAGGTTTTCCGTCTCTTGTTCGAACCGTCCAACCGTCTTTTCCGAATCGCACATTTTTCGTTCCCAAATTTATCATCGGCTCAATGGCAATACACATGCCGTTTTTCAATAAAACTCCGTGTCCTTTTTTTCCGTAATTGGGAACTTCCGGTGCTTCATGCATATCTTTGCCTATTCCGTGTCCGACTAATTCTCTAACGACACTGTAACCTTTGGTTTCGCAATAAACTTGAATCGAATGAGCTATATCTCCGATTCGTTGCCCCTCAACCGCATGCGTTATACCTACATATAACGCTTCTTTGGTTGTTTGAAGCAGTTTTTTTACTTCCTGCGTTACTTCTCCGACTTCAAACGTATAGGCTGAATCACCGCAATAACCATTCAATTTTACTCCACAGTCAACGGAAACAACATCACCGTTTTTCACCGGATAAGTTCCCGGTATTCCGTGAACCACGTTATCATTGATTGATATACAGAGCGCATTGGGAAACCCTTTATACCCTTTGAATAACGGAATCGCCCCATGATCCAGTATAAATTCTTCAGCTATTTTATCCAATTGCAGCGTTGTTACTCCCGGTTGAATATGTTTGCCTACTTCAGCTAAAACTGCGCCAACCAGTCGGTTCGCTACCCGCATTAACTCTATTTCTTCGTCGGTTTTAAGATAGATCATTGAATTACTTAATAGATTTGCCCCGATCGTCCTTTAATTCTTCCGGACTTCAGCAAACCATCGTAATGGCGCATCAATAAATGGCTTTCCACTTGTTGCAAAGTATCCAGAACAACCCCGACTAAAATCAATAAAGAAGTTCCGCCGAAAAATTGCGAAAATTCCTGTTTGATACCCAAAATATTGGCAAAAGCAGGCAAAATAGCCACCACTGCAAGAAATAACGAACCGGGCAACGTGATTCTCGACATAATTTCGTCAATGTATTCCGCCGTCTTTTTTCCCGGTTTTATTCCCGGTATAAAACCATTGTTCTTTTTTAAATCTTCCGCCATTTGTTTGGGATTAATTGTGATTGCCGTATAAAAATAAGTAAACAAAATAATTAATGCTGCAAACACGAAATTATACCAAAAGCTGTAGTGATCGGATAAGGGGGCAAATATTTTATACAGTAAACTTTCCTGATTTGCCGATCCGAATTGAATCAACGAAACCGGAATAAACATAATCGCTTGTGCAAAGATAATGGGCATCACATTGGCTGCATTCACCTTTAAGGGAATATATTGGCGAGCGCCCCCGTACTGTTTATTCCCGATCATCTGCTTTGCATACTGTACGGGAATGCGGCGCGTTCCTTGAACCAACAAAATGGCACCCGCTATAACGACCAAAAGAAAAGCGATTTCAATCAAGAACATTACCAAACCGCCGGTTGCTTCTGCAATTCGCGAAACAAATTCTTGCGATAAGGCATGAGGCAATCGAGCCAAGATACCCACCATAATGATGAATGAAACGCCATTGCCGATTCCTTTATCGGTAATCCTTTCTCCTAACCACAGTACAAACATGGAACCTGCGGCAAGTATAATGGTTGAACTGAAATTAAACCATAATCCGCCGGGGATAACGGCGCCTGATGCCTGACGCATCTGTACATTTAAATTAACCAAATAGGTCGGCGCTTGAAGCAGCAGAATAGCTACCGTCAAATACCTGGTATATTGGTTTATTTTTCTTCTTCCGCTTTCACCTTCGCGCTGTAATTTTTGAAAATAGGGAACCGCGATAGCTAATAACTGAATAACAATGGAAGCAGAGATATAAGGCATGATTCCCAAAGCCACGATTGAGGCATGAGAAAAAGCGCCCCCGGAAAACATGTCCAGCAAAGACATCAAGCCTCCCGCCGTTTGTTTTTCCAGGGAGGATAACGAAGCCGGATCAATGCCCGGTAACGGAATAACCGATAAAAAGCGGTAAACCGTAATCAGAAGAAGCGTGATGAGAATTCGACTTTTCAAATCCTCGATCTTCCATACATTTTTTATCGTTTGAATTGCTCTCATTCTTTCATTAGAGTTTTACGGTTGTACCTCCTGCATTAACTATGGCTTCTTCGGCTGTCTTGGAAAAGGCGTGTGCCGTAACTTCCAATGCGGAAGTAACCGCACCTTTTGCAAGAATTTTGACTAAATGCTTGGAAGACACAACTCCGGCCTCTACCAAGTCTCGGATGCCGATTTTAGTTAATTGCCGTTCGTCTGCCAGTCGTTGCAAAATATCCAGATTAATTGCTTTGTATTCAATGCGATTGATATTCTTGAAACCAAATTTTGGCAGGCGTCTTTGAATAGGCATCTGGCCTCCTTCGAAACCGATTTTTTTGGAATAACCCGATCGTGATTTCTGTCCCTTATGACCTCTGGTTGAAGTTCCGCCCAAACCCGAACCGGGTCCGCGGCCAATTCTTTTACGGGTTTTTCTCGACCCTGCTGCGGGTTTTAAATTTGATAGATTCATATTTCTACTGATACTAAATGTTTTACTTTCTCAATCATTCCCCGTATGGCAGGATTATCGTTATGTTCAACCACACGACCCATTTTCCGTAAGCCCAAAGCGTCTAAGGTGCGCTTTTGGACTTTGGGACATCGGATACGACTTCTCACTTGTTTTATCTTTATTGTTGCCATTTGCTTTTCCTCCTTATCCATTAAATACTTTATCTACAGAAATACCACGGTTTTGAGCAACCATAGCCGGATCGCGCAATTCGCTTAAGGCTGCGATAGTCGCTTTCACCAAATTGTGAGGATTGGACGATCCTTTCGATTTAGCCAACACGTCGGTAATTCCTACACTTTCCAACACCGCGCGCATAGCGCCACCCGCCTTCACTCCCGTACCATGGGTTGCAGGCTTGATAAACACCAGAGCGCCGCCGAATTTGGCAACTTGCTCATGAGGAATGGTTCCTTTATATACGGGAACTTTTATCAAATTCTTTTTAGCCGCTTCGATTCCTTTCGATATGGCGGCGGTTACTTCACCCGCTTTGCCTAAACCCCAACCGACAATACCGTCTTCGTTTCCGACCACTACGATCGCTGCAAAGCTGAATGTACGTCCGCCTTTGGTAACTTTAGTTACACGGTTGATGGCAACCAGCCGGTCCTTTAACTCCAAGTCGTTTGTTGACTTTACTTTATTATTTATTGCCATAGTTTATATTAAAATTTAAGTCCGCCCTTACGAGCGGCATCTGCCAATTCTTTCACTCTCCCGTGGTACAAATATCCGTTTCGGTCAAAAACCACGGCTTCAATGCCTGCCTCTTTCGATTTTTGGGCAATCTGTTCGCCTACTTTGGAAGCGATTTCTTTTTTAGGCGCTTTTTCGGTGATTGCCAAAGAAGAAGCAGCAGCCAAAGTATGTCCCGTTTGGTCATCGATAACCTGAGCATAAATTTGTTTGTTGCTCCTGAATACTGTCAACCGGGGACGTGCGGCAGTTCCTGAGATATGCTTACGTACCCGTTGCTTTATTTTGATTCTTCTTAATTCTTTTGTTGTCATACTAACTCCCGATTTTTAAATTATTTACTTGCCGATTTTCCGGATTTTCTGCGAACGACCTCGCCCACAAAACGGATACCTTTTCCTTTGTAGGGTTCTACCTTTCGGAAAGAACGTATTTTAGCGCAAACTTGTCCGACCAACTGTTTATCGTACGATTCGAGAATAATCATCGGATTTTTGTTACGTTCGGTTTTTGTTTCGACTTTAATTTCCGGCGGTAATTGCAAAAAGATGGGATGGGTATAACCTAACGAAAATTCGAGAATATTTCCCGAATTGGTAACGCGGTAACCGACTCCGACCAATTCAAGTTCTTTTCTGTAGCCTGTCGATACGCCGATCACCATATTGTTAATCAAGGCGCGATACAAACCGTGAAAAGCGCGGTTTTGACGTTCATCGTCGGGTCGGGAAACAGTTATAACATTATCCTTGACTTCCACTTTAATGGATGGATTAATCGCTTGAGATAATTCGCCTTTCGGTCCTTTGACCGTAATAACATTGTCTTTTTGCGTTACGGTAACTGTCGGCGGGATGGTAATGGGTAATTTTCCTATTCTTGACATACGTTTTCCTCCTTCATTAATAAATGAAACACAATACTTCTCCGCCGATTTTCATGGTGCGGGCTTCTTTGTCTGTCATCACTCCCTTGGATGTACTCAATACGGCAATACCTAAACCATTCAACACACGCGGCATCTCTTTGTAGCCCGTGTAGCGGCGCAAACCCGGCGAAGAAATCCGCTTGAGGATTTTTATTGCGTTTACTTTATTCACAGGGTCGTACTTTAAGGCGATTTTAATCGTACCTTGCGGACCCTCCTCCACAAACTTGTAATTCAAGATGTAGCCTTTGTCAAAAAGGATCTTTGTGATCTCTTTCTTTAAATTCGATGCCGGAATATCCACCACTCTGTGTTTAGCTTTGATGGCATTCCGTAATCTTGTCAGATAATCTGCAATTGGATCTGTCATATTTATTTTAACAATTAAATTGATTCCGACGGATCGGAACAATATTTAACACTCACTCTCGATTTTAGGCGGGAAAAAATAATTTATCCACTGAAAATCAATCCGTTTCATCAACGTTTTTTTATAAACCGGTCACAAAAGGGAATGCAAAGATAATAATTTTTTTGGAAACGTTATAAATACTAAGAGAAAAATTGATTTTTTAGCAAAAAATATTTGGATCACGGTTACAGCGGGGAATAATATAGTCCGACTTCACTAACATTATAGTCCGACTGCACGACCATTACAGTCCGACTGTATGAACACTACAGTCCGACTACACAAAGGAAGATTATTTGTCGTTCTTGATTTTATAAGCAGAAGGATGTTTGTCGTCTAATACTTTTCCCGTATTTGTAAAGCTTTGTATAGATAATCGCAAGGCTCACAAAAACTTCCACTGCATACCCAAAGAAACACCATCATCAAGATAATTCTTCTTTGCATACTTTGCGTCTTCTTTGTGAACCTTGCGATTATAAAAAGGCTTTCCAAACGTTTCGGACAGCCTCTCAATAGGATATTATCGGACGACTACCAGCTCGCTTTTTTAACCCCCGGTATTAAACCGGAAGAGGCCATTTCGCGCAATTGGATACGGGAAATACCAAATTGGCGAACGTATCCTTTGGGGCGACCCGTTATTTTGCAACGATTATGCAAACGAACGGGTGAGGCATTCTTTGGTATTGCCTGCAATGCTTCATAATTGCCTTCTTTTTTCAATTGCGCTCTTTTTTCCGCATATTTGGCAACTAATTTGGCACGCTTTACCTCACGCGCTTTCATTGATTCTTTCGACATACTAATCTTTTTTGATATTCTTAAACGGTAAACCAAATTCTCTCAAAAGCGCGTATCCTTCTTCATCCGTTCGCGCAGAGGTTACAAAGGTGATGTTCATTCCCAATATTTTAGTAATATTATCGATATTTATTTCGGGGAAAATGATCTGCTCCTGAATTCCGAGCGTGTAATTTCCTCTTCCATCGAGTTTACTTTCAATTCCTTTGAAATCACGGATACGAGGCAAAGCGATGCGAATCAATCGTTCGAGAAATTCGTACATCTGCTCGCGACGCAAGGTAACCATAACGCCGATAGGCATTTTCTTGCGGAGTTTAAAATTGGAAATATCCTTCCTTGATACTGTTGCAATCGCTTTCCGTCCGGTAATCGTTGTTAATTCCTGAATGGCAATATCAATTAATTTTTTATCCGCCGTGGCGGCGCCTAATCCCTGATTAATTACAATTTTCTTTAATGCGGGAACTTGCATTATCGAAGTATAATTAAACTCTTTCATCAAAGCGGGAACAATTCTTTCCTTATATGTTTTTTTCAGATTGGCTGTATTATCCATTATTTAATCTCCTCCCCCGATTTTTTGGAATAACGAATCAACACTCCTTTTGCATTCTCTCTCCGACCGATGCGGGTAGGTTTACCGCTTTTGGGGTCTAAAACGTTCAGATTTGAAATATGAACGGGAGCTTCTTTCTTTTGGAATCCTCCTTGAGGACTCTTTGCATTCGGTTTAACCGATTTCGACACCATATTGACGCCTTCCACAAGGGCTCGATTTTTGCTTACGAGCACTTTCAGTACCCGCCCCGTCTTGCCTTTATCATCGCCGGTATTGACATAAACCGTATCGCCTTTTTTAATATGTAATTTACTCATATTGTCTTGAATTATTAAAGTACTTCCGGCGCTAAAGAAACGATTTTCATATTCACGGCACGAAGCTCTCGCGCTACGGGTCCGAAAATGCGGCTGCCCCGGATTTCACCTGCATTATTCAGTAATACGCAAGCATTGTCGTCGAAGCGGATGTAAGAGCCGTCGGCACGACGTATTTCTTTTTTCGTTCGCACAATAATCGCTTTGGATACAGCGCCTTTTTTAATATCACTCGATGGGATTACACTTTTTATACTTACGACAATTACGTCTCCGACCGAAGCATAACGTCTTCTCGTCCCCCCCAATACCCGGATACAAAGCACTTCTTTCGCTCCGGAATTGTCAGCTACGGCAAGTCTTGATTCTTGTTGTATCATAATTACTTAGCTTTTTCTATGATTTCCACTAAACGCCATTTCTTGGTTTTGCTCAACGGACGGGTTTCCATAATTCTTACGGTATCGCCGACATTACATTCATTTTTTTCATCATGAGCATGGAATTTTTTCGTTTTACTCACGTATTTTCCGTAGATAGGGTGTTTTTCTTTCCATTTCACGGCGACGGTAATGGATTTATCCATTTTATTACCTGCAACGACCCCGATTCTTTCTTTTCTTAAATTTCTTGTTTCCATCCGGTTGCTTATTTATTTTTGATTTCTCTCCAACGCAATTCGGTTTTCATCCGCGCAATTTGTTTACGCGCTCGTGTAATTGATGCCGGATTATCCAAAGGAGAAATGCTGTGATTGATTTTCTTTTGCTCGTAAGTTTTTACTTCAACTTCTAATCGTTCTTTCAATTCCGGAGTCGTTAAATCTTTGATTTCTGCAATTTTCATACCGCTTTACACATTTTCGTTGTTAAAATCATAATCGCGTCTTACCACAAATTTTGTTGTAACAGGAAGTTTTTGAGCGGCAAGCCGTAAAGCTTCTTTTGCCACTTCGAAAGTAACTCCTTCTACTTCAAAAATTATCCTACCCGGAGTAACGGGAGCAACGAATCCTTCCGGTGCTCCTTTTCCTTTTCCCATACGTACTTCTGCCGGCTTTTTTGTGATCGGTTTGTCGGGAAAAATCCGCACCCAAACCTGACCTTGACGTTGCATATAGCGAGTAACGGCAATACGCGCAGCTTCAATCTGGCGTCCCGTTATCCATTTGGATTGCAACGTCTTTATTCCAAAAGAACCGAACGCCAAGCTGTTTCCCCGTTGGGCATTGCCTTTCATCCGACCTTTCTGCGATCTTCTGAATTTTGTTTTTTTCGGTTGTAACATCTTTATTCTAAATTATTAATTATTAATTATAAATCATGAATTTGACATAATCATTCATAATTTATAATTAATAATTCTTATTATTTCTTTTCTCTTGAGCGACGATTTTTCCTGTCTCCTCTATCGCCGCGACCGCCACGGTCTCCTCGTTCACCTCTTTCACCGCGATTGCCTCCCGCATCTTTCGATCCGGAAAATTGCGGAGCAAGATCTTTCTTACCGTATATTTCGCCACGACAAATCCAGACCTTTATTCCTAATAGTCCGACTTTTGTCAAAGCTTCGCCTAAAGCGTAGTCAATATCTGCACGTAAGGTGTGCAAGGGGGTTCTTCCCTCCTTATACATTTCCGAACGAGCCATTTCCGCTCCGTTCAAACGACCGGAAATCTGGATTTTAATTCCTTCGGCGCCCATCCGCATCGTAGAAGCGATGGCAGTTTTGATTGAGCGGCGATAAGCCATTTTACCTTCCAATTGACGAGCGATATTGTTGGCTACAATTACGGCATCCAACTCAGGACGTTTAATTTCAAAAATATTGATTTGGATTTCCTTATCGGTAATCTTTTTCAATTCTTCTTTCAATTTATCGACTTCCTGTCCACCTTTACCGATGATAATACCCGGACGGGCGGTACATACGGTAATGGTTACCAATTTCAACGTACGTTCAATCACAATGCGAGATACACTTGCTTTGGCGAGACGGGCATTCAAATATTTACGGATTTTGCTGTCTTCATACAAAGTATCGCCATAATTGTTGCCTCCGTACCAATTCGAATCCCATCCTCGGATGATTCCTAAACGATTACTTACCGGATTTGTTTTCTGTCCCATTTAGCGCTTGATTTTGTTTTTCAGTTTTTGTATCTACAAACAATGTTACGTGGTTCGAGCGTTTTCGCACGCGATATCCTCTTCCTTGAGGAGCAGGCCGCATCCGTTTCAACATCGTCGCCGAATCCACATATATTGACGTTATGTATAATTCTCCGGTATCCGCTTTTCGTTCGTTTTTCTCTTCCCAATTGGCAATTGCCGAACGAAGCAGTTTTTCTACTCTTGCAGAAGCTTCTTTATTTGAATATTTCAATACGCCCAATGCCCGGGATACTTCCATTCCGCGAATCATGTCTGCTACTAAACGCATTTTACGAGGAGAAGTCGGTACACTCTGCAATTTTGCAAAATATTGTTTTGTTTTAGCTTCTTTCTTATGTTCTGCTGTTATTCTTTTTCTTGCACCCATAATTAAAATTACTTTTTCTTGTTACCTGCATGACCCCGGAACTGACGGGTAGGCGAAAATTCGCCCAATTTATGACCAACCATATTTTCCGTAATGTAAACGGGAATAAATTTATTACCATTGTGAACGGCAAGTGTATGTCCTACAAAGTCAGGCGAAATCATTGATGCTCTTGCCCAAGTCTTTACTACGGATTTCTTTCCCGCATCATTCATAGTCAGAATTTTCTTTTCTAACTTGACGTTTATATAGGGTCCTTTTTTTAATGAACGACTCATAATTACTTTTGATTAATCAGGTTATTTTTTCCTTCTTTCAATTATGTATTTGGACGAATGCTTCTTAGGCGCTCTTGTTTTCAAGCCCTTTGAATATAATCCTTTGCGAGATCTCGGATGTCCTCCGGAAGCGCGTCCTTCACCGCCGCCCATCGGGTGATCAACCGGGTTCATTACAACGCCCCGTACATGCGGACGACGTCCCAGCCATCTGGTTCGTCCCGCTTTACCTGATTTTTCCAAAGCATGATCCGAATTACCTACACTACCTACGGTAGCTTTACAGGTTGAAAGTATTTTCCGCGTTTCACCCGACGGCATTTTGATGATGGTATAATCTCCCTCACGAGAGATAACCTGAGCAAATGCACCTGCAGAACGAACCATTTTTGCTCCTTGGCCCGGTCGCAATTCAATATTATGAACCACAGTTCCGAGAGGAACGTTTGCCAAAGGAAGCGCATTGCCGATTTCAGGCGCCGCTTCTTTTCCCGATATCACTGTCTGGTTAACTTCCAATCCGTTAGGAGCAATGATATAAGTTTTTGCTCCGTCGGCATAATACAGCAAGGCAATGCGAGCCGACCGATTCGGGTCATACTCGATTGTTTTCACTGTTGCAGGAATACCATCTTTTTTTCTCATGAAGTCGATAATACGAAATCGGCGTTTGTGTCCGCCGCCGATTTGGCGCATCGTTCGATGACCTTCGGCATTACGTCCTCCCGATTTCTTTTTGCCGACAACAAGCGATTTTTCCGGTACAGTAGTCGTGATTTCACTGAATGTACCGATAATCTTGTGTCTTTGCCCCGGTGTCGTAGGCTTTAATTTACGAATTCCCATTAATTCTTATAAGTTTTTAAATAAATCGATTGTTTCGCCTTCTTTTAATGTTACGATAGCTTTTTTGAATGCGGCTGTTTTACCGCTGATGGTTCCCGATTTCGTGTAACGCGATTTCCGTTTGCCGTCGTAGTTCATTGTATTGACTTTCACGACAGTGACTTCATACAGGTTTTCAATGACCTTTTTAATCTCTACTTTATTGGCATCGGGAGATACTCGAAACCCCACACGATTGGGGAACTTTTCGGAAATCCGGGTTTGCTTCTCGGTAACAATAGGTTTAATAATAATTCCCATAGTTTGTTTCCTCCTTTAAAAGTTATTTATTGCATTTACCGAACTTTCCAAAAGCACCAAATGAGCGGCATCCAACACTTTGTAGGTGTTAAGTTCGGAAACGGTAGTTACGTTCATCCGTTGTATATTACGCGCCGATAAATAAACGGTATCGTCGTTTTTCGGAAGAACAACCAATAATTTCTTATTTTCTATATTCAGATTCTTAACTATGGCTAAAAATTCTTTCGTCTTTGGAGTTTCAAACGTAAAATCTTCTATCACGGTGATTGAATCTTCTTTCACTTTATACGATAATGCCGACCTGCGAGCCAAAGTTTTTTCTTTCTTGTTGAGTTTGAAACTGTAATCTCTCGGCTTGGGACCGAACACTCTGCCGCCTCCCACTAAAACAGGAGATTTAATATCTCCGCGGCGAGCGCCTCCTCCGCCTTTCTGGCGGCCCAACTTACGGGTACTTCCCGAAATTTCGCTTCGTTCTTTGGCTTTTGCTGTTCCTTGTCGCTTATTAGCCATATATTGTTTCACATCCATATAAATAATGTGATCGTTCGGTTCAATGCCAAATACACCGTCTTTCAAAGTTACCTTTTTCCCGGTATCTTCTCCTTTTATATTATATACGCTTATTTCCATTATTTATTTACGATTACGATTGAACCTTTTGCACCCGGAATAGAACCTTTGACTAAAATCAAGTTATTTTCAGGCAATAATTTAATTACTTCCAAGTTTTGAACGGTTACTCGCCGGTTACCCATTTGACCTGCCATACGTGTTCCTTTGAATACTTTGGCGGGATACGAACAGGCGCCGATAGAACCGGGGTGACGTTGACGGTCGCTCTGACCCAAAGTCGCTTCCCCAACTCCACTAAACCCATGACGTTTTATAACTCCTTGGAATCCTTTTCCTTTCGATGTTCCGATAACATCTACATAAATATCTCCGTTGAAGAAATCAACAGTGATTACATCTCCGGGCTTATAAGCCCCTTGTCCTTTGAACTCAGCCAAGTGTCGCTTGGGTGTTACTCCTGCTTTTTTGAAGTGTCCTGATTCAGGCTTAGTGGTATGTTTTTCCTTCTTATCCTGAAATCCTAATTGAACAGCTTCGTAACCGTCATTTTCAACGGTTTTCACTTGAGTAACAACACAAGGACCTACTTCGATAACAGTGCATGGAAGATTTTTTCCATCAGCACTGAAAACGGATGTCATTCCGATTTTTTTTCCAATTAATCCCGGCATTTCAATTATTAATTATATTTATTACTTTTGCATTATAAGTCCCCCTTGCGGGGATTTAAAGGCTTATACTTTTATTTCCACTTCTACGCCGCTCGGCAATTCCAATTTCATCAAGGCATCAACGGTTTTAGCTGTGGAACTGTAAATGTCGATTAAGCGTTTATACGATGATAGTTCGAATTGTTCGCGTGATTTTTTATTCACAAAGGTGGCGCGGTTTACGGTAAAAATACGTTTGTGTGTAGGTAAAGGAATAGGACCGCTAACCACTGCTCCCGTTGTTTTCACTGTCTTTACGATTTTTTCTGCCGACTTATCAACCAAATTGTAATCGTAGGATTTTAATTTAATTCTAATTTTTTGGCTCATTGTTTTTAGTTTTATTTATTAAACTGTGAATTTTAAGAAAAGAGCCATTTCCTCTCTTAAAATTTCCATCTATTTATGCCCCGTTTTTTTCAAAAATGCACAAAAGGGGCTGCAAAGTTACGAATAATTTGCGAAATATCAATAAGACATCCAAGAAAAGATTGAATTTATTGAATAAAATTTTATTAAAAGGAGTTTTTTAAGGAATCGGAAGAGAAAAAGCCGGGAATACTGCTTAGCAAAATTCATAAATTTTAAGGTACAATTAACGGATGGAGGACGCCAAAGCATACCATAAAAATCCGCTTCGGACCACATAAGCACCGGCTTTTTTACATAGGAGAATGTTAATAACTATATCAGCTCTACTCGCCCTTTAATTTCAGTCAATACTGCACGGGCAATCGACGGCGACAATTCTTCGTAATGTGAAAACGACATTGTGCTGGTAGCTCGTCCGGAAGTAATCGTACGCAACGCAGTCACATAGCCGAACATTTCAGAAAGCGGGGCTTTTGCTTTCACTATACGCGCACCCGTGCGGCTGGAATCCATTCCGTCGATTTGTCCTCGACGCCGGTTCAAATCACCGATAACATCGCCCATACTTTCTTCGGGAGTAATCACTTCAATTCGCATAATCGGTTCTTTCAAGACCGGCGCTGCTTTTTCGCAGGCACTTCTGAAAGCTTGAGCGGCACAAATTTCAAACGATAATTGATCGGAATCCACAGAGTGAAACGATCCGTCAATAAGAGTAACTTTCAACTTGTCCAACGAATAACCCGCCAGAACACCGTTCTTCATTGCACGATGGAATCCCTTTTGTACAGACGGGATGAACTCTCTCGGAATATTACCGCCTTTCACTTCATCAATAAATTGCAAATCACTTTCAAAATCAGCATCGCCCGGCTCAACGCGAACAATGATATCGGCAAATTTACCTCGACCGCCGGTTTGTTTCTTATAGACTTCACGTAATTCCACCGGTTTGGTGATGGATTCTTTATAAGATACTTGGGGTCGTCCTTGATTACATTCGACTTTAAATTCTCTTCTCAGGCGATCGACGATGATTTCCAAATGCAATTCACCCATCCCCGAAATAATGATTTGTCCCGTTTCTTCATCGGTTTTAACGGTAAAAGTCGGATCTTCTTCCGCCAGTTTGGAAAGTCCTATTCCCAATTTATCCAAATCTTTCTGAGTTTTCGGCTCGATGGCGATTCCAATCACCGGTTCGGGGAAATCCATTGATTCCAAAGCAATAGGATGATTTTCATCGCACAGGGTATCACCTGTACGAATATCCTTAAAACCTACGCCGGCACCGATATCTCCGCAACCGATAAATTCTTTCGGATTTTGTTTGTTGGAATGCATCTGAAACAGACGCGAAATACGTTCTTTCTTACCCGAACGGGTATTGTAAACAGACGAACCGGCATCCAATTCTCCCGAATATATGCGAAAAAAACAAAGCCGTCCTACATAAGGATCGGTTGCAATCTTGAAAGCCAAAGCGCAGAAAGGTTCATCGGCGCTCGGTTTGCGGAAAAGTTTGTGCTCGGGATTATCCGGATCGGTTCCTTCAATAGCGGGAGTATCAACCGGACTGGGAAGATAAGCGCAAGCTGCATCCAACAGCGGCTGCACTCCTTTATTTTTAAAAGAAGAACCCAATAACATCGGGTTAATTTGCATGGTCAATGTTCCTTTGCGGAGAGCGGCGCATATTTCTTCTTCCGAGATGGAAGAAGGGTCCTCGAAATATTTTTCCATCAAAATATCGTCAATATTTGCCAAATTTTCGAGCAATTTATCCCGCCATTCTTCTGCTTCACTAAGCAAGTCCAACGGAATTTCTTCAACGGAATAATCGGCACCCATCGTTTCATCGCGCCAATACAACGCTTTCATTCGAATCAAATCAATGATTCCGCTAAATTTTTCTTCTGCTCCGATTGAAATTTGCACAGGGCAAGGATTCGCGCCTAAAACATCTTTTACCTGACGAACAACTTCATAAAAGTTTGCGCCTGCACGGTCCATTTTATTGACATAACAGATTCTTGGAACATGATATTTATCCGCTTGCCGCCAAACGGTTTCCGATTGCGGCTCAACACCTCCGACAGCACAGAAAGTTGCCACTGCGCCATCGAGAATACGAAGCGAGCGTTCTACTTCTACGGTGAAATCAACGTGCCCCGGAGTATCAATTAAATTGATTTTATAAGTTTCGTTTTTGTATTTCCACGCGGCGGTCGTTGCAGCGGAAGTAATCGTAATGCCACGTTCCTGTTCCTGTTCCATCCAATCCATAGTCGCGGCTCCATCATGAACTTCGCCCATTTTATGGGTAAGCCCCGTATAAAACAGAATACGTTCCGACGTGGTTGTTTTACCGGCATCGATATGTGCCATGATGCCAAGGTTTCGTGTAAACTTCAGCTGTTGATCTGAACTTTTTGCCATTTATTCTTTTACCTGTCTATATTAAAATCTAAAATGAGCAAAAGCCCGGTTGGCTTCTGCCATTCGATGCATATCTTCTTTTCTTTTGAACGAGCCGCCTTGATTGTTAAACGCATCGACAATTTCTGCCGCCAATTTGTCAGCCATCGATTTGCCTCCTCTCTTACGAGAATAGGCAATCATATTTTTCATTGAAACGGATTCTTTGCGTTCAGGACGGATTTCGGTTGGAACTTGAAATGTTGCACCGCCAATTCGGCGGGATTTTACTTCCACAAGCGGGGTTATGTTATCCAATGCTTGCTTCCATATTTCAAGAGCAGATCGTTGTTCGTTGGACAATTTAGTCTTTACTTTATTTAATGCGGTATAAAAGATACCGAAAGCAATACTTTTTTTGCCGTCATACATCAAGTGGTTAACGAATTTTGTAACCCTTTGATCACCAAATACAGGATCCGGAAGGATCTGTCTTTTCTTTGGTTTTGCTTTTCTCATTTTTCCTAAAATTTTTGTTTTTAATTGGTTGTTTACTCTTATTGGTATCTTCAACAAATTTCTCCAAATTTATTTACTCAACCTTTTATTTTAATTATGAATTATAAATTATGAATTATTATTTTGTCGCATTTCATAATTCATAATTTATATTCCATAATTATTTCTTCTTGGCTCCCCCTTTAACCGGAGCAACAGGAGCTTTACCCGCTTTCGGACGTTTAGCGCCGTATTTGGAGCGTCTTTGTGTGCGGCCGTTAACGCCGGCGGTATCCAAAGTTCCGCGTACAATGTGATAACGAACGCCCGGAAGGTCTTTGACACGACCGCCTCTTACCAATACGATGGAGTGTTCCTGCAAATTGTGTCCTTCACCGGGAATGTAGGCATTCACTTCTTTGGTGCTTGTTAGTCGGACACGCGCCACTTTACGCATGGCAGAATTAGGCTTTTTGGGTGTTGTGGTATAAACCCTCACGCAAACGCCTCGCCGTTGCGGGCATGCATCCAACGCGGGAGATTTTCCCTTTTCCGGTAAAGTTGCCCTTCCTTTTCTTACTAATTGCTGAATTGTAGGCATTTTAAAATTCTATTTCTTTGTTTTTTATTGTATATTAATTCACTTGAATACGCAAAATGGGGCTGCAAAGTTACATCTATTTTTTTGAATATGCAAAAAGCTGTACCTGAAATTTCCGGTTTTTTGATCTGAGACGTTATAAAGGCACAATTTTTAGTCGAACAGAACAAATAATTTGCACTTTCTACACACCAAAGTCCTGTAAAGTTCATTTAAACTTTAGTCCTGCGCTCGGAATATTAAGGAAAATTCATTTTGTGGAAATTGATATTATTCGTGTAATTCGTATTCAAAACACAGAATCTCTTATCACAAATCCAAAAATATTTTCCTGCATTAAAGCGAATTAAGATTTATTAGGGAAATTATTTCCGGAAAAAGTTGGCGGGAAAGGGAAAAGGTATTACCTTTGCATCCGCTTTTGAGAAAGGCATTCC
>Ga0123354_10000497_pt1 | contig 39463 bp, 42 predicted proteins | sample TergutLab28metaG_2_FD_97872 | JGI IMG/M metagenome (GOLD analysis project Ga0123354, IMG submission 97872) | Labiotermes labralis P4 segment gut microbial communities from Petit-Saut dam, French Guiana - Lab288 P4 | ecosystem: Host-associated > Arthropoda: Insects > Digestive system > Gut ... | reverse complement strand
TGTACCTCCAATCCAAATCTTGATATATCTATTATACAAGATTTAAAGTAGAGAACAAAGTTTTTTTGGTTGGGACATTTTCATTCTCGATTACTTAAGACTTTATCATAATTGATTCAGATGCAAATTTGTAAAGTTAAAAAAATGCTTGTCTTTGAAATTAAAATGTAGTATAATGAAGTCTGAGAAAATTCTTTGAAAATTCTGACCAGTTTGTTATTGAAGAATAATCAAAAAAAAGACTCACATAATAAAAATAATTTGAAATAGGAGGAATAATTAAATGAACGTATGGCATGATATAGAGGCAGAAAGAATAAAAAAAGATGATTTTTTAGCAGTAATTGAAATTACAAAAGGAGTAAAGAATAAGTACGAAATAGATAAAAAAACAGGAATGTTATTATTAGATAGGGTATTATACACAGCAACACACTATCCTACAAATTATGGATTTATTCCAAGAACATATGCAGGAGATGGAGACCCATTAGATGTGCTAGTTCTTTGTCAAGAACCGATTGCTCCATTAACATTAGTAGAATGTTACCCAATAGGTGTAATTAAAATGATAGATGGTGACGAAAATGACGAAAAAGTTATAGCAATAGCAAAAAGTGATCCATTTTTGAATAATTATAAAGATATCACAGAAGTACCAAACCATACTTCTGCAGAAATAATGCACTTTTTTACAGTGTATAAGCAATTAGAGGGAAAAACAACCGTTGTAGAAAAAATATTAGGAAAAGAAGATGCAGAAAAAATAGTACAAGAATGCATAGACAATTACAACAAAAAATTCTTAACAAAATAATGATAGCGAGGAGGACGACATGATAGAAAAACTTTTTTTTAATATCTTGGCTTTTACATTGTTTATATTAATTTTCGTTAGAATGGCAAGAAAAAATGATACTAAATATGTGTTGTTATTATTTTTAGAAGCGATAGGTATAACAATAAACTTTGTAGAATTAAACTATAGTACGTTGTTCCCTTTGCCAGTTAAAATAATTGAATATCTACTCTCGGTTGCATTACCGCTGGTTGTGCTATTATTAGAAAAATATACCAAAATAACTTTTTCAGAAATTATGATGTTATTGGTGGATAAATATTATACGGTTACTAATAACACGGAAGAAAGCAAACGAAACGTATTGGCATTAATTGAAAAAAATCAAGAAAGTATTATTGCCTATAAAGTATTGGCTAAAATATATGAAAAAGAAGGCGAAAAGGAAAAAGCACTGGATGAATATATAAGGATAATAGGTTTAAATAATAAAAATACAGATACGTATTTTAAAGTTGTGGGGTTACTAAATGAACTTGATAGAAAAGAAGAAGCGATAGAAACACTTTCATTATTATTAGAAGAAAATCCTGATTCATATAAGGCAACAATGATGTTAGGTGAAATGTTGCAGCAAGAAGAAAATTTTAAAGAAGCATCAGATGTGTATAATAGAGCCTTAAAGTACAATCCTAATGACTATGAACTATATTACAACCTTGGAATGGTATATATAAGATTAAACGATTTTGTGGAAGCTATGAAATGTTATGAAATGGCTGCTGAAATAAACAAAAGGGGATATAATTCTTATTTTGTATTAGGAAAACTAAGTTTAATTTCAAATGATATTGAACAAGCAGAAAAGTATTTTTCAGAAAGTTTGTATGGCGAAGAAGTTGAAGCTGTGTCGTATTATGAATTAGCAAAAATATATATGATTAGAAATCAAAAAGAAATGGCAATAACATTTATAAAAAAGGCGATTGAATTAGATATAGCATATGAAAAAATAGCCAAAAATGATTTGATTTTTATTCCCATTAAACAGTATATAAATAAAGGAGTAGAAGTACAAGATAAAGTTAAAGATAGAAAAGTCCTACCACAAAATGAGTTAGATATTATAGAAAAATTAAATCATGATATTCAAATTTCACAAAAATTAGGTTATAAAGAAATATTTAAAATCGCAGAAAAATATAGAACTGGTGTAAACGCAGATATTCAAAAAAGTGATGATAATACAGGGGTTATTAACAACAATAATGAAGATATAACAATGGATGGACCTGCTCATTCAGAAAAACGGTATAGATACAGAGAATAAAAGCAAAAATTTAACAATATAATTTAAAAAAGAAAGTGAGGGATTTTTTTGGAAAAGAAAATAACAGTAATAGGTGGAGATTTAAGGAGCGTAAAATTAATTGAGTCGTTGGCACAAGATGGTTTTAAGGTATTTGTGTTTGGAGTAGAGAAAGCTGAAAATTTGAAAGAAATCGAAAATGTAGTTGAGTGTAATTCGTTGGTTAGTGCTATAGAAAGTACAGAAATAATAGTGGGACCAATTCCACTATCAAGTAACCCAAATATAATTAACACACCTTTTAGCGATGTTACCATTTCAATAGACGAATTAGGGAAAGCATTAGGCAACAAGCAATTTATAGCAGGAAGTATTAATGAACAATTAAAACAAAAATTTTCATCTTTAAATGTTAATGTAATTGACTTGTTAGAAAGAGAAGAATTAGCAGTATTAAATACAATTTCAACAGCTGAAGGTGCTATACAAATAGCAATAGAACAAACATTAACAACATTACATGGAAGCAATGTTTTAGTATTAGGGTTTGGCAGAATAGGTAAAATTCTATCTAAAATGTTAAATGGAATTGGAGCAAAAGTATCTTGCGAGGCAAGAAAAAATGCCGATTTAGCATGGATCAAAGCATATGGATATAATCCAATTCATTTAAATGAGTTAGATAAAAATTTAGAAAAATTCAATATAATTATTAACACAGTTCCATTTGTATTATTAGATGAAAAGAAATTAAGCTTAATAAAAGAGGACTGCTTAATAATAGATTTAGCCTCAAATCCTGGAGGAGTGGACAGAGAAGTAGCAAACAAAAAGAAAATAAAAGTTATCTGGGCATTGTCTTTGCCAGGTAAAGTAGCACCAATAACATCAGCAGAGTTTATAAAAGAGACGATATATAATATTTTGAAGGAACGTTCTTAATTTAAGTAGAGTAGCGTGAGTGGTAGGTATATTTTTTTAAAAAACTGCCCGACAGCCCATTGAGGCATACGGATTACCCCTTGACTTGGAGGGAGTTTTTTAAAAAAATATACCTACCACGGAAGCGGACTATTATAGGAAGGAATAAAACATATGACGTTAGTACATGCAATAATTTTAGGAATAGTACAAGGACTAACAGAACTACTGCCAATTTCATCATCTGCACACTTAACATTAATACCATGGGCATTTCATTGGGGAGACATTCCAGACTCGTTTGATGTAGCACTACATTTTGGAACATTACTTGCAATCGGTATATTCTTCTTTAAAGATTGGATTAACCTACTAAAAGGCGGATATAAAAAATTCATTAAAAAAGAAGATAACCCTGAAGGAAAAATGCTATTATACATAATAATCGCTACACTTCCTGGAGGTATAATAGGAGTAATACTTGAAAAATATGCACAAGAAGTATTATCTAAACCAATAATAATAGCCATTGCTCTAATTGTTATGGGTATAGTTTTATATGTAATAGATAAAATTTCAAAATCAAAAACAGAATATAAAGATATAAGCTTAAAACAAGGATTATTAATTGGAACATCACAAGCATTAGCGTTCATTCCAGGAGTTTCTCGTTCTGGTATTACAATGACAATTGCAAGAGCACTTGGAATAAAAAGAGAATCAGCAGCAAGATTTTCCTTTATGCTATCTGCACCCATTGTGTTAGGAGCATGTATACTTACATTTTCAAAATTTGAATTTTCAAGAAATGCCATAATTGGTATACTTGTAAGCTTTATAGTTGGTATAGTTGTAATCAAATTTTTATTGGAATATTTAAAAAGAGGAAGCTTCAAAGTATTTGCAATTTATAGGATAATAATTGGAATTATTGTATTGATATGTGCACTTATATGGCATTAAAAATAAGATAATTTAATAAACTTCATGGTAATCGTATAAAAACATATTTTTATGGTAATAATTAACATAGGTTGTAGGAGGTTCTAAATGGAAAATCTTAAAAATATGTTAATTTTGAAAAACTTACCTTCAAATATCGTAGAAGAGGCTTTAATTATATTAAAACCTAATAGTAAAATCAATAAAGAACAGTATCTAAAAAACGGAGTTAGAGAAATCAACAATAAAGATACAGGCGAAGCACAAGAACAAGACAATTATATTATAAGAGAAGCGGAGTTTGTAATAACAGACTTTATTGAAAAATTAGAAAAAAATCAATGCGAAGAAAATAACAACATAATAAAAAAGAAATATAATATACTAAAAATTATAACGATTGCACTAGGTCTTGTAGGGCTGGTATTTATTATTTTTTAATTTTATTATAAAGTAGTGCTAAGAGGTTAGTATATATTTTTTAAAAAGTCACCGACAGCCCTTTGAGGCCCATGGAGTCTCCGGAGGCTTGGAGGGACTTTTTAAAAAATATATACTAACCTCTTAGCACGGACGTCTTACATAAATTTAATATATTTTGCATAAAACACTTTTTCCTTGAATATGTTTGAAATAGGACATAACAAAAAACCAAGGAAGAGGTGTTTTTATTATGGAAAGAGTAATTAGCGAAAACGAAAAAATGAGACGAGCAGAAGAAATTTATAATAGACGAAGAGAGCAAACCGTGCGTGTACCAACAAGCAAAGTAAATAAAAAAAATAATAATAGTAAAAAAGGGTTTAATAAAATTCAAAAACTAATATTACAAGTATGCGTATGCATATTAATATATGTGTCTTTATATATAGTCCAAAATTCAAATTATATATTTTCAGAAAATGTTATAAATAAAGCAAAAGACATTTTGTACTACGATATAAATTTTCAAGAAAAAACTGGTCAACTTATTGATTATGTAAAAAATAGCCCGTTGTTTGGCTCGAATCAAGGAGACAACGGTAGCAATGGCGGAATTATAGTAAACGATACGGACAGTAACGCAGTGGTAAATAATACAATTGAAAATAGCGTAATGGAAAACAATTTAACGGGAAATAGTGTAATAAAAAATAGTGTAACTGAAAATAATGTGATAGAAAACAACATAACAGAAAATAATCTGACACAAACTAATTCGACATCAAATGAGTTAAATGCAGGGAGCATTTCAAAGAATGAAGTAAATGTAATAAATGCAGGAGTTGGTGGGGCTGAAGAAAATGCCACATTAGGAGAAAGTGAAACCGTTAAGTATATCACAGCTGCAAGTAGTTACAATCAAATGCAAATAGATGCAGATGCGATAAAGAAGAAATTTACTTTACAATTGCCGTTAAAATCATCTGATTACACAATTTCTTCACCATTTGGAGTTAGAACAGGAGTTGAGCCAACGTTTCATACAGGAATTGATATGGCCGCAAATACAGGAACACTAATATATTCCGCAATGGATGGAACGGTCATCCTTAATTCTTCGGAAGGAGATTACGGAAATCATTTAGAAATTCAAAGCGGAGACTTAATTACCTTGTATGGACATTGCAGTAAGTTGTTAGTAAAAAAAGGAGCAAAAGTAAAAAAAGGCGATAAAATTGCAGAAGTAGGTAGCACAGGGAATTCTACAGGACCGCATTTGCATTTTGAAATAACTTATCAGGGAAGATATGTTAATCCAGAGTATGTGATGAAATTTTAAAAAACAGTTTAAGTAGAGTAGTGCAAATGTTGAGGTATCTTTGAGTCATATGGGAGTAAAGTAGCGCGAGGGGTATGTATATTTTTTTAAAAAACTGCCCGACAGCCCTTTGAGGCCCAAGGAGTCTTCGGAGGCTTGGAGGGAGTTTTTTAAAAAAATATACATACCCTGGGAGCGAGCTATTGCAGGATAGAATTAGTGTACGGAACTTTCACTCCGAAAGCGGACTAATTTAAGGAGGAACATGCAAATTAAATTGAATTTCCAAATATTTATTTTTGCAATAATCTTTTATTTCACAAAGCAAATAGAAATATATGTATACATATTAGCACTAGGATTAATGCATGAATTAGCACATATCGTTACTGGTGTAATTTTGGGGTTAAAGCCTAAAACGCTACAAATAACACCATTTGGCTTTAGCGTATATTTTGAAGAATATAAGAAAAATGGTAAAAAAATATTTACAAGACAAAAAAATATTATCGTTTTAGCTGGACCAGTATTTAATATATTATTAGCAGTTGCTGCAATTTTCATAAATTTTGACTACATATTAAATATATCAAGAGAAATATTTATATATGCAAATATTTTATTGGCGGTATTTAACTTGTTACCAATTTATCCGCTGGATGGAGGAAGAATTATAAAAAATATATTAAATGGTAGAGGAAATCTAGAACCAGAAAGAAAGATTTATTTATCAGAACAGACAGGATATATAACACTTGTAATTTTAACGGTTATAACGAGTATTTTAATATTGTACATAAAAAACGTTGCTTTATTTTTTATTATAATATGCTTATGGGTAATAATGATAAGGGAAATAAAATATAATAAAATAAGACGAAGGGTGTGTAAAGAGCTAAAAAAGGTGCCGAGAGATGGTGCCTTGTAATTGTCATTCTGAGAGTTACTTCAAAGATTTGCTTGCGAAGAATCTAGCAATTGCAGTAGATTCTTCGCAAGTCGGTCTTTGAAGAATGGCTCAGAATGACATTCTAGGACACTTTCCCTCAACATCTTTGCGATTATGAGATATTTATACCATATTTATTGACTTTCTTGTTTTTTGTCTTTTCTTTGATTTTTTTTATCATGATTAGAATTTCTATTGTTATTATTATTGTTGTTGTTATTATTATTATCTGGCATATGAACACCTCCTCAAAACATGTTAAAAATATTATTAACTAAAATTTGAAAAATATACCATTTAAAAATATTATAAAAAACACAGTGCGTGAACACTGTGTTTTTTTCCACTATGTAAATTAATCTAATTGTAGGGGCGAACATTGTTCGTCCTGAACTATCTGAGATTGGTCAAATTATTGAAAGTGGGATAAAACAAATACCAAAAATATATACTGGTACAAACATAATTGAATATATAATTATGCCTAATCATATTCATGCTATTATCGAAATAAAGAAAGCTGGTGCAATTGTAGTGCTAAACAATTGTAGTGCAGGACGAACAATGTTCGCCCCTACATTGTCGAGTATTGTAAAACAGTTGCCAGAAATATGTTAAGACAAAATATGATAAAATTTGCAGTATATTGAATATTGAAGAAATTCATGTTGCAAATTTTAAGCAAATGTAATATAATAAAAAAACGATAGAAGTCGGGAACTTGAAGACTTAAAGGAGGTATTATGGATTACAAAAATGAAAAATTAGAGAAATTTAATAATTCGTTACAAAACAAAAGAGTAGCAATAATAGGATTGGGTGTTAGCAACCTACCTTTAATAGATTATCTGAAAAAGTTAAATGCAAAAATAGTAGTATTTGATAATAAAAAAGAAAATAAATTAGAAAAAGAAGTTTTAGATATAATAGCTCAAAATGATATTGAGTTTTATTATGGTGAGAATTATTTAGAAAATCTAAGAGGATTCGATTTTATTTTTCGCTCGCCAAGCTGCAGGATAGATGTTCCAGAAATTCGTTCAGAAATTGAAAGAGGAGCGGTCGTTACAACTGAAATAGAAATACTTTTAAAACTTTGTCCTGGCAAAACAATTGGTATTACTGGAAGTGACGGAAAAACAACAACAACAAGCTTAATTTATGAAATTGTAAAAGAAGCAGGATATAATTGCTATTTGGGTGGGAATATAGGAATACCGCTATTTACAGAAGTTTATAAAATGAAACCAGATGATATTGTTGTGTTAGAGTTGAGTAGCTTTCAATTAATGGATATGAAAATAAGCCCCAATATATCAGTTATAACGAACATAACACCAAATCATTTAGACATTCATAAATCTTATGATGAATATATTGAATCAAAAAAGAATATTTTTAAATTTCAGGGAAAAGATGATATTTTGGTTTTAAATTATGATAACGAAATTACCAGAGATTGTGAAAAAGAGGCAAAAGGAGAGGTTGTATTTTTTAGCAAAAAAACTAAATTAGAAAATGGAATAATTTTAGATAATAATATAATAAAACAAGCAGAAAATGGGATTCGAAGGCACTTATTAAATACTCAAGATGTAATTTTAAGAGGCATGCATAATTATGAAAATATATGTACAGCAATTGCTGCAACACAAAGTTTAGTAGATGTAGAAGTAGCAGCAAAAGCAGTAAAAAAATTCAAAGGAGTGGAACATAGAATTGAGTTTGTAAGAGAAATTAATTCAGTAAAATGGTATAATGACTCAATTGGAAGTAGCCCCACGAGGACGATTGCAGGATTAAACTCTTTTGATGAAGAAATTGTTTTAATAGCAGGTGGATATGACAAAAATTTGGATTACACTCCACTAGCAAAACCAATAATTGATAAAGTAAATACCTTGATTTTGTTAGGTCAAACAGCAGATAAAATAGAGAAGGCGGTTACGGAGGCCGGAAATCGGATGTCAGGAATCGGAGAATGTAGGGGCGAATTTCCATATTCGCCCGAATATGGCGGAAGACAAACGTAGGGGCGAACATTGTTCGTCCGAGATTATGAAACAGACGATGCCAAAAATTATAAGATGTGAAACTTATGAAGAAGCTGTTTTAACAGCAAAAAAGCATGCAAAACCTGGGCAAGTAGTGCTATTTTCACCTGCAAGTGCAAGTTTCGACTTTTTCAAAAACTTCATGGAAAGAGGCGAAAAATTTAAACAATTAGTGAATGATTTGTAGTATTTTTTACATTTAAAAAGACATACTACTTCGTAAGGAGGAAATTGTTTATGAAAGTGAAAGATTGTATGTCTTTAGACATTGTTTCTGTTAAGCCAACAGAAACAATAACAAATGTTGCAAAACAAATGCAGCAAAATCACATAGGATGTATTACTGTTTGTGACGATAATAATAAGTTAGTTGGATTAGTTACAGACAGAGATGTAATTTTGAGGTGCATTGCTTCAGGAAAGGATTGTGAAGATGTTCCTGTGAGCGATATAATGACCACGGATATTTATTCTGTAAGCCCGGATGATACTGTAGATAAAGCAACAACATATATGTCGCAATATCAAATAAGGAGATTGCCAGTTGTTCAGGATGGAGCACTTACAGGGATATTAACAATTGCGGATATTTCAATAAATCCAGATATTTCAACAAATAAAGTTGGCGAAATGATGGAAGGAATATGTGGTTGTCATAGGAATAATAATGCGGAGTAATGGACTTGACATAAAATTATAATTTTGGTATAATACTAACCATAAAGAATGTTTGTTATTAACTAACTGGTGTACCAGTAAACCAATGGAGGCTATTATGAATAGCAAAATTGATCGTCTGTATCGAAGCGAGGAATATACTGAATATTTAATGAAGCTGCTAGCAATTGACATGCGGATTGTGGAAGCAAGAATCACATTTGCAGAAATAGACTTTTTTGAGGAAAATGTGTGTTTGCAACTCAATTGTAATCCACCTTTGATTAAAATTGGAGATCACTTTCCAAGAAAAAATCTGCTTTTTGATGTTGATGAAGACCGGTGGCTGATAGAAAAACTGAGGAAGATTACCGGTACAAGTAAATCATCTGTTAAATGCATGGAAGGTAAAGTGGTAAAAGTAGTTACTATTAACCTAGAAGATATGATTGCCTGTGCATATGGATATCCTGATGGTAATAAGTATTATTCAGCCATAAAAGGATTCGAACCATTGAAAGAAGAAGAACTTATGTTGTATTGTGCAGAAGATTTGGATTTTTACAGGAGGAAAAGATTTAAAGGTTTTATACAGCGTCATAATCTGAATAAAGAGCTTGACGGATACTGTAAGTAGGAGTGATTGACCGTAAGGGAAGTTTTGTTGTTAACTGATGTATCAATTTAACTGGAGGTCAGTTATGTCTGTAATCGATATTGTAGAGAATCAGGCTCTTTTTGAAAGTGAAGAGTACGCTCGGTGGTTGACCGATATGATTGACTTTTCAATTGAAGATGTAAAAGTTACATCTTCAAAAGTGGGGGTTTACAATGATGATTGGCTCTATTTGTACTTGAGATTTAATAAGCCATTTTACAGAATAGGAGGAAACCATATATGTCAGGGAAGTCTTCCTACCACCATACTTTTCAATGCTCAAGGAGAAAGAAAGAGATTAGAATTCTTTTTGAACGCAACAGGTTCGGTATCTTTTGACGAAATGGAAGGGAAAAGCATGCAGGTTGTCGCAGTTGAAGATGTAGTTCATGCATTTGGTTATCCAAATGGTGAAAAATATGTTACTGCAAATGGAGATTTTAAAGTGATACCCAAGGAAAATCTTAAGTTTTACTGTGCTTCTACTGATTCTTTGTCTAGGAATGCATATTTTAGTCAATATCTTAATCAGAGGGAGACAGATGACTGGAGACCACCATTGCCAGAGAAAAATCGGTAAGTAAAGGATACCATCAAAATAATTATTTTGATGAGTTGAGAACGAGGATGTTCTAGAATTGTCATTCCGACATTCTAGCGCATTCTCGTTTTTAATATTTTACCGATTGCATAATCATTTATCATTTACATATACTAGCATTAGGAGTTTCAAATGATTATAGATTGGGGCTATTGGGCAAAAGTTATAAAAAAAGTATTAGCAATAGCAGGCATAATTCTAGGCATATATCTTGCCATAAAATTAAGCATATTTTATATGCCTTTTTTAGTTGCATTCATACTAGCTATTTTGATTGAACCAATTATAAGATTTGTGAGAAACAAGACCCAGTTAACAAGAAAAGTAAGTGCAATAATTGTAATGGGAGTTATATTTTTTTTAATAATTAGCCTATTAGTTTGGGGAATAATTATTTTAATACAAGAAGCTTCAAACCTGCTTGCAGGACTGAATGGATACTATGAAAATATCAACCACACAATACAAGGAATACTTGATAACTTCAAATTTGATAATATGCAAATACCAGCTGAAGTAAGACAAATAGCAGAAGGAGCTTCTCACGATTTTTTAACATATATTTCAGATATGGTTCAATCTATATTAACAGGATTTTTAGATTCGATTAAGTCAATACCAATAATTGCAATGTATATAGGAATAACACTGCTTGCAATATATTTTATGTGTGCAGATAGAATATATATTTTTGACCAAATAGAACATCATCTGCCGAGAACTTGGGTAAAAAAAGCAGGTAAGCAGTTTCATGAGCTTACCGAAGCAATAGGGTCGTATTTGAAAGCTGAAATAATATTAGCAGGTGTGACTTTTGTTGAAGTATTAATAGGATTGTATATACTCAAATTTATGGGGATGAATTTACAATATCCGTTAATTGCCGCTATATTAATAGGCTTTGTAGATGCATTGCCAATATTAGGTTCTGGAATTATAATGATACCATGGGCAATAATTGTTGCAGTAAATGGAGATTTTAAGCTTGGTGTGGCATTATCTGTATTATGGCTAGTAGTAGTTATAGTAAGACAGTTTGTTGAACCAAAAGTAGTTAGTAAACAAATAGGGGTGCATCCAATATTTACACTTATAGCAATGTATACAGGGTTTAGATTTATTGGCATATTTGGACTTATTGTTGGCCCAATTATTTTGGTCGTGCTTAATAATGTGTTTAGTAAATTCATTGATAAGGGGCTGTTTAAGAGTATATTTGAGAGAAAGTAAATGGAAAATATGTTATCAGTTAACAAGTTATTCATAGTATTTTTTGAATAGATTGCATTTCATGATGAATTTATGATAAAATATATAGTAGATAAAAGGAGGGCTATATTATGTACGCTATAGAATTTCAATCTAAGATAAATAATGGAATAATACAAATACCAATAGAGTATCAAGAGCAAATAAAAGAAGTAAAAAATGCAAAAGTTATCGTTTTAACAGAACAAGTGCAAAAGGTTAATAAGAGTAATAAATTTAATGCTATGTCAATAAAAACAAAGGGATATAAGTTTGACAGGGAGGCTGCAAATGCAAGATAAGGTGTTTATTGATACAAATATTTTTGTGTATTTATATTCGAGTGATGAGAAAGATAAAAAAGAGAAATGTTTATCTGCCATTGGTAATTATGATTGTTATACAAGTACACAGGCAATAAATGAATTGATTAATGTGTTGATTAAGAAATTTAATGTGAAGCCTAATATTATCAAAGAAGTAATTGATGAAATTTATTCAAGTTGTATAGTTAATAATGTAGATAAGGAAATTATCAATAAGGCATTGGATATACATTTTACATATGGTTTTTCGTACTATGATAGTTTAATGTTGTCTTCTGCATTAAATAGTCAATGTACACAAATTTTAACTGAAGATATGAACAATAATCAGTTAATAGACAATGTGTTAAAAATCACGAATATTTTTATAGATTAAATAAATTCATTGATAAAGGGCTGTTTAAGAGTATATTTGAAAGAAAGTAAATATTACATTTGCATATATAATAATTACAAAAACAAAAGAAAAAGGATAAAAGAATATGGAAGAGAGGAAAGCTTTAACTGGAAAAATTTTAATTGCAGTAATAGTAATATTATTGGTTGCAATCGTGGGACTTTTAGCATACATGGTAATTCAAAATAATAATACAAAAAATGATACGGCTAATCAAGGTAATGTTACAAATGTAACAGAAGTAGGGAGTAGTACATCTGTAAATAGTGATGATAACCAAAGTAGTGGTGTGGTAGACGTAATACAAACAGGAAATGATACAACTAATGGCTTAACCAACGATGCTGTAAATGACGAATTAGTAGGAACTGTTGCTTTTGGGTTTGATAATGATTTTAGTCTTATTAATGAAGATCCAAATGCAAATCCGATGATAAACTTTTTTGCTATTAAAAACGATGGGAGTACAGTAAAAATACTTAATGATAGTCAAATTAATACAAGTAATTTATTCAATAGTGCTGCTAATAGTTGGCATTATTGTTATAGTAATGGTTATTTGTATTTCATTAGTTGTATAGATAAACCTGATATTGAAACAAATATTTATTCAATAAATTTAAAAGCTGGTAATCAAAATTATGATTTTACAAAAATTTACACAATTGAAAAAGGCGAATACTTAGCACCTAATGGTATTAAAGTTTGTAATAACAATATATATTTTAGCATAGATTCTATTTCTCCTTCTAGTACTGAAATATCAAGCTATAACCTTTTAACTAATCAATATACAAATATTAAGACTTTTACAACATTCGGAAACTTTGATATTGATAAAATAAATAATATATTGTATTATGCAGATGATAACAATATATATAAATACGATATAGCAACAGGAACTGAAACATTAATAGAGTCAGATATCAGTAAAAGTTATCCATATTCTAGTCCGATTTATATAGTTGCAAACAACAGTGGTTTAGTGTATGTATCAGCAGCAAATAATGACGGACGTGAGTATTCACAATATAACTTAAAAACAAATTCGACAGCAGTAATAACTAGCAATGGAGGATCCTTCTTATCACCATTAATACCATACAATAATTCTTATGTCTATGTTAAAAGTAATTATATTTATATGAATACAAATAATGAAGAAACAAAATTATATACCATGACATATGATAGACTTAGCTTTGATTTGATAGGTAATAAATTACAAATAGAGGATTATGTGATAGGAGGTTCTCCTCAAAAATATGTTACAATAGATTTAACTAATAATACTCAGTCAAATGCTGCAGCTATCTATTATAATATAATAAATGTTGATTAAATTGATAAAAGTGATGTCGATGTCCTATATAATATAAAATTTTTGATATCTAAGTGTTTAGAATAGTGCGAGGTGGTGGTAGTGTTTTCGAGCCGCAAGGAGATAAACACTTACCACCACCGGGAGCGGGCTATTGCAGTTGATTTATATATGAAATATTTAAGTGATTTTGAAAAGTATTAAATAGTAACATTTTTCAAATACATTGTACAGGTATATAATGATATTTTTCTGTAATTGGAATAACTTTATCCACCATACAAATAATACCACCTTCACCTTGCTCAAAGCTAGTTTTAGACAATACGTTAAAATTATTAATCGCAGTATTGCTTGGATTAGCACTTTTTTTAATTTCTATAGGATATATAGTATTATTCATATTTATTAATAAATCAATTTCCTTGCCACGGGTATCTCTATAATAATTTAAGTAAAGTCGAGGGTCTTTGTTTGCATTTACGTATGATTTCATTATTTCTGTTACCACATATGTTTCAAATATAGCTCCATTATAAGCACTTTTTTCTAATGCTACAGAATCGGAGTATCCAGCTAAATAACAGGCTAATCCAGTATCTGTGAAATATAATTTAGGTCTTTTAACAATTCTCTTTATTAAATTATTATGATATGGTTGCAACAAAAATACAAGTCCAGATGTTTTTAGTATAGACAGCCAACTTTGAGCAGTTTTTATATCTATTTCAACCTCTTTTGCAATATCGTCAAAAACTAATTCTTGGCCTGTTCTTGCTGCAATAGATGACATGAAAGTTAAAAATTTTGTTTCATCTTTTATTGTTACCATATCTCGGATATCTCTTTCTAAATAAGTTCCAACATATGAATTGTAAAATTTTTCTAAAGAGATATTGCTGTCTTGATATAATTTCGGAAAAGAACCTTTTAATATCCTTTCAAACAATTGATTTATATCTAATCTAGGATTCTTTTCAGTTAGTTTGCATTTTTTGAAAGTTGGTAAAAAATAGTCCTGTTTATTTTGAAACAATTCCGCATTCGAGAGCCCATACATATCAATTATACATACTCTACCAGCTAAAGATTCGCTAACATTTTTCATCATCACAAACATTTGAGAACCTGTTAAAAAGTACATTCCACTTGAGTTTTCATCTTTTTTCATTATTTGTGTGTCTACTTTTATTTTAATGTATGGTAATAATTCGGTCGCATATTGGATTTCGTCTATAATTAGTGGAGTGCCATATTTTTCCAAAAACATAGCAGGGTCAGTTTTAGCTAATTTTCTTTCAATAGGATTATCTAGGGTGACATACGAGATATTTTTTTTGTTTTTTTCCCTGAATTTGTTTAATACCGTTGTCTTTCCAACTTGTCTAGGCCCGCATATAAGCAATACGGGAAAAGACTTTGAATTCTTTTCAATAGAGCTTTCTAATAATCTTGAAATATAATTTTTATCCATGTAAAATCCTCCTTTTGGATAATTTTGGGCTACAACTCCATTTTAATCCAAAATCGTAATTTTGTCAAGTGAGTTTTATAATTTTTGTTAATAGTATTGTATAGTAACTAGCATATTATGAAAATATAAAAAATTATGTTAAAGTTTGAAGGTGTAAAAAAATGTCGACAAAAACTTATTGACATAAAACATAAAGTATATTATAATGAATATACTAAAGTAAGACATCCAGTTTTGCAGGAAAAACGCGTAACCGAATTGCGTTGTGATAAATGTTTGGATTGATAGGAAAAACGCGTAGCCGAATTGCGTTGTGATAAATGTTCGGATTGAAGAAGGGGGTTCTTGAAAAAGAACTCTCTTATATTTTTTTGGAGGTTACCATATGATAGAAAATGGTGTATATATTATAAAACAAGAGTATTTTACTGAATTTGAAAAATTAGGCTGTAGATTTAAAGATAATAAGTCTGGGAATAGACCAACATTTTGTTGTTTAAAAGATAAATATATTGAAGAACTATTTTGGGCCATTCCAACAAGTAGAATAACTATGGATAAAAACATGAAAAGAATAGAATACTATATAAATATGCCTAGATCCACTGTAGCAAGTTCATATTACCATATAGGGCATACTAATATTCCCTGTGTTTTTTGCATAAGCTCTACATTTCCAGTTATAGACAGATATGTTGAACGAGAATATACTGTAAATGGGCAACACTTAATAATTAATGACGAGTTGCAATCAGCACAAATTAAGAAAAAACTTGGAACAATATTACAAGCAGAAAATAAGTTTCCCAATAGATTTGAGCAAAGAATTACTTACATACAAGAAATTTTGAAAAAACAAATATAAACATATTTTTCTACTTGCAATATATTTTTTTTTGGTATAGAATGAGGGAAGAAAAAATTTAAAAAAAATTAAAGGAGGAAATTTTTATGTCAATAAAAATAGGAATTAATGGATTTGGAAGGATTGGAAAGCTTAGCTTTCAAGCAGCGTTAGAGAAAGGGGATGTTGATATTGTTGCAATAAATGACCCATTCACAACTGCAGAATACATGGTTTACATGGTTAAGTACGATAGTGTACATGGCAGATTTAAAGGAGAAATTAAAGCAGATGGAGACAAACTAATAGTTAACGGTAAAGAAATAAAAGTATTTGCAGAAATGGACCCTAAAAATATTCCATGGGGACAAGTTGGCGTTGATTACGTATTAGAATGTTCAGGAGCATTTACAGATACCGAAAAAGCAAGTGCCCACTTGGCTGGAGGAGCAAAAAAAGTTATTATTAGTGCACCATCTAAAGATGCACCTATGTTTGTTATGGGAGTTAATCATGAAACTTACGACAATAGCATGCATGTAATTTCAAACGCTTCTTGTACAACAAATTGTTTAGCACCACTTGCAAAGGTAATTCATGACAATTTTGGAATAACAGATGGATTAATGACAACCGTTCATTCAACAACAGCTACACAAAAAACAGTTGATGGTACTTCTAAAAAAGACTGGAGAGGCGGAAGAGCTGCATCTGCTAATATTATACCTTCTTCAACAGGAGCTGCAAAAGCAGTTGGAAAAGTTATCCCAGAATTAAATGGAAAACTAACAGGTATGTCGTTAAGAGTACCAACAATCGACGTTTCAGTTGTTGATTTAACATGCAATTTGGCAAAACCAGCTTCATACGAAGAAATATGTGCTTGTGTAAAAAGAGCAACAGAAAATGAAATGAAAGGTATTATGGAATATGTTGATGAAGACGTAGTTTCTTCTGATTTCATACATGATGCACATACTTCAATTTTTGATGCAAAAGCAGGCATTGCCCTAACAGATACTTTCGTTAAATTAGTTGCTTGGTATGATAATGAATGGGGTTATTCAAACAAGCTTGTTGACTTGACAAGATACATTGCAGGAAGAGAGTAATACATGGGAGTCAAAATTAAAGGAATATATAAACACTTTAAAGGGGATTATTATTTAGTAGAAGATATTGCAATTCATAGCGAAACAAAAGAAACCCTTGTAATTTACAGAGGACTTTACGGAGACACATCATTGTATGCTAGACCATATGATATGTTTATAGAAAAAGTTGATAAGGTAAAGTACCCAAATGTTGAACAAGAATACAGGTTTGAATTACAGGATATTAAAAGCGTAGCAGTTAATTTTAAAAAATAGGGAAACAAATTTGTCATGTGAATAAAATAGCGTGAGGGGAAGGTATATCTTTTTAAAAAACTGCCCGACAGCCCTTTGAGGCATACGGATTACCCCTTGACCTGGAGGGAGTTTTTTAAAAAGATATACCTTCCCCGGAAGCGGACTATTACAGTAAATTTCTTATGTACGAGTAAAAGATGAAAGGAAGAAAAAGTATGCAAAATAAAAAAACAGTCGAAGACATAGATGTTAGAGGCAAAAAAGTTTTAGTTAGGTGCGACTTTAATGTACCACAAGATGAAAACGGGAAAATCACAGACAATAGAAGAATAGTAGAGTCACTAAAAACAATAAAATACTTATTAGATAATGGAGCAAAAGTAATATTGTGTTCTCACTTGGGAAGACCAGATGGAAAAGTTAATCCAAAGTTCTCATTAAAACCAGTAGCAGAGGAGTTAAGCAGATTACTTGGACAACAAGTAAAACTAAGCAAAGACATTGTTGGAGAAGATGCACATAAATTAGCAAACGAATTAAAAGAAGGACAAGCAATGTTGCTAGAAAACGTCAGATTTGATAGCAGAGAAGAAGAAAATTCACCAGAATTTTCTAAAGAACTAGCAAGCCTAGCAGAAATATATGTTAATGATGCATTTGGAACAGCACACAGAGCACATGCTTCAACAGAAGGAGTAACTAAATTCTTGCCAGCAGTTGCAGGATTCTTGATTGAAAAAGAACTAAAATTTTTAGTTTCAGCATTAGAAAATCCAAAAAGACCATTTGTAGCAATATTAGGCGGTAAAAAAGTTTCAGATAAAATAATGGTTATAGATAAATTACTTGACAAAGTTGATGCATTATTAATTGGTGGAGGAATGATGTTTACATTCTTAAAAGCCCAAGGATACGAAATTGGTTCATCAGTTTGCGAAATTGACAAATTAGACCTTGCGAAAGAATTACTAAAAAAAGCGGAAGATAAAAATGTAAAAATGGTACTCCCAGTTGATGTACATGTGGCAAAAACATTTTCTGAAGAAGCAGAAAATATGTATGTAAACAGTGATGAAATTCCAGCTGATTTTATTGGACTAGATATAGGTCCAAAATCAGTAGAGTTGTTCACAGAAGAATTGCGAAACGCAAAAACAGTTCTATGGAATGGCCCATTGGGAGCATTTGAATTGCCTAAATATGCAAAAGCAACTGATGAAATAGCAAAAGTTTTATCAGAAATAGATGCAATAACAATAATAGGCGGAGGAGATTCAGCCTCAGCAATTGATAAAGCAGGATTATCAGATAAAATGACTCATATTTCTACAGGTGGCGGAGCTTCATTGGAATTGCTTGAAGGAAAAGAACTACCTGGAATAGTGGCATTGATGGATAAGTAATTTACATGAGGAGGGTTTTATAAATGGCAACTACTTTATCAAATAAAGGCGAAATAATAGAAAAAGATGTAGAATTATTATTAACAAAAGCTGATTTTATTATTGAGAAAACTATTAGAAAGATTAACTTTGAAATAATTTTAATGTATTGGCGATTGGGTAAAATGATTTATGATTATAAAAAGGAAAATAATTCTAAATATGGAGATGCAGTTGTTGAGCTTTTTAGTGAGAACCTTTCATTGAAACATGGTCGAGGATTTGGTTTGACTAATATAAAGAGTTGTCTTAATTTTTATATTGTTTTTAAAAAAAGTCCGACGTCGGACGAATTTGAAAATGTTACATGGTCGCATTGCAGAGAAATTATTCATTTAGGAAATTCAGAAATAATTTTATTTTATTTAAAAGATATAAATAATAAGAAATTAACCATAGATCAACTTAGAAAGAATTTAAAATCAAAATCATATGAAAGAACCATTGGTAATCAAAGAGAAGGTAAAATTATAAACAAAATAGAGAAAACATTACGAGATCCTCTGCTCTTAAATTTTAAAAATAAAAGAAGGACTGAAAAAGATCTCGAAGATATGATAATTCAAAATATCTTTGATTTTATGAAAGAAATAGGCAATTCAGTAATGCTATATGGGAGACAATACAAAATAAACATTAATGGACTTACTCACAAAGTTGATTTAGTATTTTTTGATAATGAGATTAACTCTTACATACTGGTTGATTTAAAAATAAATAAAGTAACAAATAAAGATATATTTCAAATGCAAATGTATATTGACTATTTTAATAAGCATATGAAAAAAGATAAATTCAATAATACTGTAGGGATAATTCTTTGTGAAACAAAAGATGCTCGAGTTCTTACAGATGATGATATTTATCAAGTTAAATATTTAAACGAAATTCCAAAAGATAAAGAATTATTGAAAATAATTAATGATAATAAAATAATTTTACTAAAAACTGAAAATCTGAGATTAGATAAATAATTAGTTTATAATAAAACATATTTATATGAACATATAAAGAAGAAAGGGGTTTTCAACAAATGAAGAAAAATGTAATTGTAACTGTATTAATGATAGTAATATTCGTATTAGGAGTTGCCTTAGGCGGAGTTTGCATGATGTTATACAACAACAATAAAGACAAAAATGACACGAGTCAATTGAATAATAATACATATAATAATGGTAATGATGTAGCCAGTATTGGGGATAACCAAGGAAATAATGTTGTAAATAACGCTTTTGCGGTATATCAACAAAATTATAATAAGATGTTCAACAACTCTTTTTCAGTTGACGAAAATGGAAATTTGTATGATTGGGTTGCATACGCATATAATAATCCAATTGATAGTAATGATGGAATTTCTGATGCTTATGTAGATAGTCATGGGGACGCATATATTGATATATCGGAAAAGAGCAATTTATATAATAAGTATGGAGCTAATTATAAAGTTTCAAGCGGGGTAGCAGACATAGCGTTTTGTCATTATGCAAATGGATTAACTTATTATCTTGCATTAGTAAATCAAGATGGAACGGTATCAGTTATAATAGCAAATGATGATACTTCAACAATGAGCGAAATAAAGGTTACAAATATTCCTAATATAAATAATATCGTAAAAATAATTTATCAAAGATATGGAAATGGTTGGTTTGGAACAGCAGTAGATGTTAATGGGAATACAATTAATTTGGATTCGTATATAGATAATATACTAAATACAAATCAATGATAGAAAATGTAGAGGCACCTGCCCACAGGTGCCCAGAATTACTAAGAAAAAACGATGGCGTGATAAATGGCGTGATAAATGGCGTGATAAATGGCGTGATAAATGGCGTGATAAATTCAGATGAAGAAAAGATATTAAAATTAATAAAAGAAGATGGAAAATTAAGCAAACCAAAAATATCTGAATTAAGTGGAATATCTTTAAGGAAGATAGATAGGATGATAAAAAAATTAAAAGAAAAAAATATTATTGAAAGAATTGGATCAAACAAAACAGGATATTGGAAAATAATAGAAAAGTCGCAATAAAATTGTCATATAATTGTAATTAAATTAATGTTTACATTTGTAAATAAGTATAGTAAAATATAAGCATATTTATAGAAAAGGGGTTTTCAAAAGATGAAGAAAAATGTAATTGTAACAGTATTAATGATAATAATATTTGTATTAGGAGTTGCCTTAGGCGGAGTTTGCATGATGTTATACAACAATAATAAAGACAAAAATGACACGAGTCAATTGAATAATAATACATATAATAATGGCAACGATATAGCAAATATTGGTGATAACCAAGCAAATAATGTGGGAAATAACGCTTTTGCGGTATATCAACAAAACTATAATAAAAGATTTGGAGATTTGGTAGATGACCAAGGATATAATTACACAATATCAATACATGCATATAACGCTCCAGGAGATAGTCTTGGAATTTATGATGCTTATGTAGATAACCATGGAGATGCATATATTGACATATCTAAGACAAGCAATTTATATAGCAAATATGGAGCTAATTATAAAGTTGCAAGCAATGTAGCAGATGTAACTTTTTGCCATTATGGAAATGGTAGCGATTATTATCTTGTATTATTAAATCAAGATGGAACAGTATCATTTATACATGCAGGTAGTTTAGAGGTAGAAATTAGTGAACTAAGAGTTATAAATATTCCAGATTTAAAGAATATAGTAAAAATACAATCTGAAACATGGGATGATTACGATGGAACGGGTAGTTGGATAGGTTGTGCAGTAGATATTAATGGAAATGTAATAGATTTGGATCAATACTTAGAGAATGATACAACGCAATATCAATATGAAAATTATCTAGATTCATACTATAATGCACGTGACAAATATGACGCTTTATTTCAGGATTTAATGTAATAGGGGCAAACCAAATGTAGGGGCGAACATCGTTCGCCCGAACCCTAACACAGAAAAGGAGAACAAAAACATGCGTAAAAAAATAATCGCAGGTAATTGGAAAATGTATAAATTACCAAACGAAGCAATAAAATATATAGAAGAAATAGCACCAATGGTAGCAGACACAACCCACGAAGTTGTGCTATGCGTACCATATGTAGACCTGTTCTACACATTATTAACAACCCAAGGAACAAACATAAAAATTGGAGCACAAAACATGCATTATGAAACACAAGGAGCATACACAGGTGAAATTTCAGGCGAAATGTTAAAATCAATAGGAACACAATACGTCATAATTGGGCATTCAGAAAGAAGGCAATATTATAATGAAACCGATGAAACAGTATCATTAAAATTAAAAAAAGCCATTGAATGCGAACTAAAACCAATATTTTGCGTTGGTGAAACGCTAGAACAAAGAGAAAGCGGTAAAACTGAAGAAATTATAAAAACCCAAGTTAAAATTGGGCTTTCAAAATTAGAAAAAACGCAAGTTAACAATATTACAATTGCCTACGAACCAATTTGGGCAATTGGTACAGGCAAAACAGCAACTGCAGAAGATGCGAACAATACAATAAAATCAATAAGAACAGAAATTGCCAACCTTTATGGTTCAGACATCGCAAACGAAATAATCATTTTGTATGGAGGAAGTGTAAAACCAGAAAATGCAAAAGAATTATTTAACATGAGTGATATTGATGGCGGATTGGTAGGCGGTGCAAGCCTTAATGCAGAAGAATTTTCAAAAATAGTGAATTACTTAAAAGTAATATAAAAAAGTAAAATAGCGTAAATGAGAATGTAATTATGTGAGTAAAGTAGCGTAAACGGAGAGATATGTTGTCCGAGCAACGAGGAGGAAACATATCTCGCAGTGGGAGCGAATTAATGTTATGAAACACATAAATACATATAGTACAAGCGGATTATTGTAGACGATTTGTACATGGAAGGAAGAATTAATAATGAATAAATTAATGATGCTCGTCATCCTAGACGGTTTTGGAATAAATGAAAACGAAAAAGGAAATGCAGTAAAATTAGCAAATACCCCAGTAATAGACAAACTTATGAAACAATATCCTAATACACAAATTCATACAAGCAGTTTAGACGTTGGATTACCTGAAGGACAAATGGGGAACTCGGAAGTAGGACACACAAACATTGGAGCAGGAAGAATTGTATATCAAGACTTAGCTAGAATTAATAAAGACATTGAAGATGGCAACTTTTTTAGCAATGAAAAATTAGTTGGAGCAATAGAACATTGTAAACAAAATAAAACTAAATTGCATATATTAGGATTACTTTCAGATGGTGGAATTCATAGTCATACAAGGCATTTGTATGCTTTGTTAGAATTAGCTAAAAGAAAAGATTTTGAAGATGTATTTATTCATTGTTTTTTAGATGGAAGAGATACACCACCAGCTTCAGCAGAATCTTATATAACAGAACTAAAAAGTAAGTTAGAAGAAAAACAACTAGGTAAAATTGCAAGCATAATGGGACGTTTTTACTCAATGGATAGAGATAAGCGTTGGGATAGAGTTGAAAAAGCTTATAACGCTATGGTTAATGGAGTGGGAGAAAAGGCTGTATCTGCAACTGTTGCCATAGAAACATCTTATCAAAAAGAAATTTTTGATGAATTTGTTGTACCTACAGTAATTTGTAATGAAGAAAATCCTATTGCTACAATAGATGAAAATGATGCCGTAATCTTCTTTAACTACAGGTCAGATAGAGCAAGAGAAATAACACGAGCCTTAGTTGACCCAGAGTTTAAAGAGTTTGAAACGAAAAAATTAAACTTACATTATGTATGCTTTACCGAATATGATACTACAATGCCAAATGTTGAAGTTGCATTTGAACCAATTAAATTAACAAATACATTTGGAGAATATATTAGCAAAATGGGGTTAAAGCAATTAAGAATAGCTGAAACAGAAAAATATGCACATGTGACATTCTTCTTTAATGGTGGAGAAGAACAGCAATATCCAGGAGAAGACAGGATTTTAGTTCCATCACCAAAGGTACAAACTTATGATGAACAACCAGAAATGAGTGCCAAAGAAGTTACCGAAAAAGTTATAGTAGCAATAAATAGCAAAAAATATGATTGTATAATCTTAAACTTTGCAAACCCTGACATGGTAGGACACACAGGAAATTTGGAGGCTGCTATAAAAGCAGTGGAAGCAGTAGATGAATGTTTAGGTCAAGTTGTGGAGACAGTTGAACGTCAGCAAGGAATGATGATAATAACGGCAGACCATGGAAATTGTGAGCAAATGATAGATTACGTAACTGGCGAACCTCATACGGCACATACAACCAATGTTGTACCATTGATACTAATTGGAAAAGATAATGTAAAATTACACACAGGAAAATTAGCAGATATAGCACCAACAATGTTGAAACTAATGGGATTAAATAAACCAGCTGAAATGACAGGCGAAAGCTTAATAGAGGAAGTTTAGTAATCTAAATTTCCTTTTTGGTTACTAATTAATACTTTTCAATAAAATAGCCTGGGGTTGTAGGGGCGAACATTGTTCGTCCTGCACTATAATTATCTCGTTTTTCAATAATTTTATCAAATTCCTCCAGTCTCGGACGAACGATGTTCGCCCCTACTTTTAATGATATTTTAATAATTAATGATGTATAATAGAAAAAACACCCTCATATTGTCGAAGAGGAGGAATTATGAAAGCATTAATAATAGAAGATGATAAAAGAATAGCATATGCCATTAGCGAATGCGTTAAAGACATATTTGAAACAGACTTGTCATTTAACGGAAAAGATGGCTTGGAAATGGCAGAACAAAGCATTTATGACGTTATAATACTAGACTTAATGATGCCAATTATGGACGGTTTTCAGGTTTTAGAAAGTTTAAGAAAAAAAGAAATAGAAACTCCTGTATTAATATTAACTGCTAGAGATGCAACTGCTGATGTTGTAAAAGGATTAAGAATAGGAGCAGACGATTACTTAATAAAACCATTTAAAGGGGAGGAATTATTAGCAAGATGTGAGGCCATTGTTAGAAGAAGCTTAGGCGGATACAAAGAAAAAACAATTCGCTTTAAAGATTTAAAACTAAATTTACAAACAAGACAAGCATATGTAAAAGAAAAAACAATTAATTTACAAGGAAAACAATTTGACATGTTAGAATATTTGATTATTTCGAAAAATAGCATTTTAACAAGAAACCAAATATTCAACAAAATATGGGGATTTAATTCATTTACAACAACTAATGTTGTTGATGTTTATGCAAGTGGAATTAGAAAAGAATTAAAAAAATATGGCTATGATACATATTTCAAAACAATAAGAGGAATTGGCTATATGCTACAAGATTAAGGAGGAAGCGTGAACGAAGAAAAATTAATAAACAAACAACTAATTAGAAACATGATATACAACCTAATTGCATTTACAGCAATTTTCACAGCATTTGGAGTAATTATATATAACCAAGTAAGAATTTCAGTTTATTCAGATGCAGAAAGTGAATTATTAAGATACCAAAACACATCAGCAAATCTAATATCATCAGATGATGAAACAGAAACAACCCAAAGTACAGTTGCACCAAACCCAACATTGCCTTTTCCTTCACAAATAGGCAGAATAATTGTTAGTCCTAAAGTTACTTATCTTTTAAGAGATAAAGATGGAAACGTATTAAATGCTACAAGTGTAGGAAGAATTTATAATGAATATTTAAGTAACCTAAGCTTTGACAAAAATAATATAGGTCAAATATATGATATAAAAGTTAGTGGTAAATACACTTTTAAAGGAATAACCTTTAAAAGTGTAGACTCAAACAATCAAACGGAGTACATTCAGCTTTTAATAAATGTGGATAGCGAAACTGCCATATTGAATAACTTGTTGAAAATTTTAATAATTGGTACAACATGTGCAATTACATTTGCAATAATAGCAAGTTATATATTATCAAGAGAATCATTAGTTCCAGTGGTAAAAGCATGGAAAAAGCAAACAGAATTTACACAAAATGCATCACATGAAATTAGAACTCCGCTAACAGTAATGCAGTTGAAACAAGAGCAATTGCTAAAAAATCCAAATAGTACAATTTTAGAAAAAGTAGACGATATTAATTTAACATTAGATGAAATAGGACGACTGACAAAATTAACAACAGATTTAATGACATTGGCAAGAGCAGATGCAAATATGCAGGAAATAAAAAAGGAAAAAATAGACATTGATTCACTTATTCAAGAAGTAGCAAAGCCATATGTAGAACTTGCTGAGCTTCAGAATAAAAAGATTATATTTAAACTAAATTATAAAAAGGAAATTATGATAGATGCCAATAAAATGCATCAATTAATGGTCATTTTGTTGGATAATAGTATTAAATATACAGGAGAAGGAGATAGCATAGAAGTTGTAACATATGCAAAGGATAATCATTGTATGATAGAAGTAAAAGATACAGGTATTGGGATATCAGAAGAAGGCAGAAAGCATGTGTTTGATAGATTTTATAGAGATGATAAAGCAAGGTCGAGGGAAAGTGGCGGAACAGGTTTAGGGCTTGCTATTGCACACTGGATTGTAAGCGTACATGGAGGAAGCATAAAGGCACTGAAAAATGAACCTAAAGGAACTATTATGTTGGTAAAATTAAAGTAGGTTGAAAGTTTTTAATGATTTTTTAATAGTTGATTTAGTATACTAGTATTAGTTTAAATTTAATAGGAGGATGTTATGAAAGAAAAATTTTTATATTTCATTATAGGATTATTATTAGGAGGAATTATCGCAACAGGAGTATTCATGATAATTAACAAAAATAGCTCAAATAATTCAAATAATGGAAATTTTGGGCCAGGGCAACGTTTTAATGGAAACTATGCTGGAAACTACACTGGAGGTGGAGGTGGCAGAATGAATCAAAATATGATTAATAGTATGCCAAGTCAAACATTAGATAACGGTTCAGTACAAATCACTTTGCCAGATGGCTCAACAATAGTGAGAAATCCAAATGGTGGCAATGGTGGCGGTAATGGCAATGGTGGAGGAAATCCATCAGGAACAGTAACGAACACTGCACAGTAATGCGAAAGATGATTTCCATGTGGGAAGTCAGTATTAAAAGAGGAGTGGTCATATGATTGAGTTAAAAAATGTAAGTAAAACCTATATAATGGGCGATGAAAAAATTCATGCATTAGACCATATAAGTCTTAATGTAAAAAAAGGTGAGTTTGTTGCTATTGTGGGACAATCTGGATCTGGAAAATCAACATTAATGAATATTGTTGGTTTATTAGATGCTCCAGATGAAGGAGAATATTTTCTAGATGGTATAGATGTAAGTCAAGCAGAAGATTCAGACTTAGCAAGATTAAGAAATAAAAACATCGGATTTATATTTCAGAGTTTTAATTTATTAACAAAATTAACTGCATTGGAAAATGTAGAAGTCCCTTTAATGTATAAAGGAACTTCTAGCAAAAAATCAAAGTCGCTTGCTTATGAGTACTTAGAAAAAGTAGGATTGAAGGGAAGAGAAAAACATCTGCCAAGCCAGCTATCTGGAGGTCAACAACAAAGAGTAGCAATTGCAAGAGCATTAGTTTGTAATCCGGAAATTATTTTAGCAGATGAGCCAACAGGTGCCTTAGATTCAAAAACAGGAGTTGAAATTATAGAAATGCTAAAAGAATTGAATGAATCGGGGCAAACGATAGTACTTATCACACACGATAGTAAAATTGCAGATGTTGCAAAAAGAAAGGTTACCATATCAGATGGTAAAATTATTTAAAAATTCACATTTAAAGAAATTTTGCATATGATGTTACAATTTAGGGAGGCAACATTATGCAAAAATATACCACACTAAACAAATTAAAACTTAATACATATGCAAAAGTTATAGAAATAAATTGCAGTGGGTCTGAGAGAAGAAGATTTTTGGATTTAGGCATAATAAAAGGAACTAAAATAAGACCTATATTTAAAAGCCCCTTAGGAGACCCCACTGCATATGAAATACGTAAAACTGTTATTGCATTAAGAGAAGAAGATTCTGAAAAGATTAAAGTTTTAGAGACCTAAATAAAAGGGTCTTTTTTTGTTACCAGTTAATACTTTAGCCTAAAACCTCCGCCTCCTTAAGTATAGTATAGCTTTTAAAAAGGCTCCTCCAAGTCAAGGGGTAATCCGTATGCCTCAAAGGGCTGTCGTTCACCTTTTTAAAAGCTATACTATACTTAAGGAGGCTACTTTGCTAAAAAGTGTAACCAGTAATTTTTTTTCACACCTTAACAAAAAAAGAATATGTTAATATAGGAGGTGTGGCGTTATGGGACTAACCGCAAGTTCTACAGGGACAAAAGTATTAGCAGAAGATGTTTTTGAAAAAACGGTTGGTTTTAATTTTACAATTGGAATAGCAGGAAACCCAAATGTAGGGAAGTCTACCGTGTTTAACGGAATAACTGGTATGCGACAGCATACTGGAAACTGGACAGGGAAAACAGTTACTAATGCAATCGGCAATTGCAAACATAAAGATAAAGACTTTTTGTTTGTAGATATACCAGGTACATATTCACTTATGTCTAATTCTGAAGAAGAAGAAATTGCAAGAAATTACATATGTTTTGGAAATGCAGATGTAATTGTGGTCGTAGTAGATGCTACATCGTTAGAAAGGAATTTGAATTTAGTATTTCAAACAATGGAAATAACCAAGAATGTTATAGTTTGCGTTAACTTATTAGATGAAGCTAAGAAAAAAGGCATTCATATTGATTTAGAATTATTGTCAAAACGACTTGGAGTTCCAGTTGTTGGAACATGTGCTAGGAAAAGAAAAACTTTAAACAATTTATTGGATGTAATATATGATGTTTGTGTTGAAAAAATAGAAGTTTCTCCTATAACAATAAAGTACAGTGAATTAATTGAAAATAGCATAAATCTAATTGTTCCATCAATAAAAAAATTAAACATAAAAAATGTACATATACACAGATGGATTGCTTTAAAATTAATTGATGGAGATAAATCTATAATTAATTCATTGTCGGAACACTTAAATATAGACTTAAGCAAGAATTTAAAGTTAAAAGCAAAGATAGATGAAGCAAAGGAATTGCTAGGGAATTCTAATATCGATATAAATAAATCCAGAGATATAATAGTGTCTAGCATATTACATGAAGCAGAAGATATATGTGGTTTGGTTTGCAAATATAATAATCCAAATTATAACGAACGAGATAGAAAGCTAGATAAAATATTAACATCTAGGATTTTTGGATTTCCAATAATGATTGGATTTTTAGGCATAATATTTTGGATAACGATAGTTGGAGCAAATTATCCATCACAATTTTTGGCAAATTTATTTGGTATAATTCAAGATAAACTATATTTATTATTTGGGTACATACATTCACCTACATGGGTTACAGGAGTTTTAATTGATGGAATGTATCAAACTCTTGCATGGGTGGTTTCTGTGATGCTACCGCCAATGGCAATATTTTTTCCATTATTTACATTTTTAGAAGATTTAGGATATTTACCAAGAATAGCTTTCAATTTGGATAAATATTTTAAAAAATGCTGTGCTTCAGGAAAGCAAGCTTTAAGCATGTGTATGGGGTTTGGGTGTAATGCAGCGGGAATAATAGGCTGTAGAATTATAAATTCTCCACGAGAAAGATTAATTGCAATAATTACAAATAATTTCGTTCCATGTAATGGTCGATTTCCATTTTTGATAATAGTATCAAGTATGTTTATTGGCGGAATTGGGATAGGGTTTAAAGCTTCTTTATTTTCTACTCTTACAGTTTTATTTGTTATAATTTTAGGTGTTGTAGTAACTTTTGTTGTTTCTAAAATTTTATCTAAAACTGTTTTAAAGGGAATGCCTTCTACGCTTACACTTGAGCTCCCGCCGTATAGGAAACCACAATTTGGAAAAATTCTTGTTAGGTCAATTTTTGACAGAACATTATTTGTGTTGGGTAGGGCTATTTCAGTTGCTGCACCCACAGGTGTAGTTATATGGCTTTTAGCAAATATTGCGATTAATGATATCTCACTGCTACAATATTCTGCTAATTTTTTTGAGCCGTTTGCAAAATTAATGGGGCTGGATGGTTATATTTTAACTGCATTTATATTAGGTCTTCCAGCAAATGAAATAGTACTTCCGATTATATTAATGTCATATCTGAAAATGGGTAGTTTAATCGGTATGGATGATAAAATGGCTTTAAGGGAGATATTAATACAAAATGGTTGGACAATTTTAACTGCCATAAATATTATGATATTTATATTAATGCATTTTCCTTGTGCTACGACTCTTCTTACGATAAAAAAAGAAACCAAAAGCTTGAAATGGACTTTTGTTTCTTTTCTGGTTCCTACAATATGTGGAATTGTATTGTGTATGATTACGACAGGGGTATGGAATGTGATTACTAATTTTGTCTGAATGAGGTTTACTAGAACGTGCTTTCCATAAAAAATCAACTGCAATAGCCCGCTACCGTGGTGGCAATACTGCACCATCATTCATTTCCATTGCTGCTTCGCTTTTTATTTCTCCACCTTTTTCGTCTAAAGAAAAGCGGAAGTTTTAGGCTAAAGTGTTAACCAGCAACTTTTTTTATATAAATTTTCACAAAAAATATATATAAAAACAAGAAAACGTGATAAAATAAGAACGGAATAAAAAATATATATGAAGTGAAAATGAAAATAAGATATTTGGCATAGGAAAGTAGAGGAAAGTATATGGCTTCTTTTCAAGAACTGTATGAGAGGTATAATTTAAGAGCTAATCAAAATAAAGATGAGGCTTTTAATGTTGCTGTTTCAAATATGAATTTTGATGAATTTAAGGATTTATTAAAAAGCATAAATGGGTATGTTCGTAATATACCAGAGAACGAGTATGGATTTCATAACAATAGGATGTTTGTTTCCGACCTAATAACTGCTGACATAGAAATGCAGGACAAGGTTTTGTCACAAGCTTTTGAAGGAATAAAAGATATCCCTGATAGAAAAGCACAAGCTATTTTGATTTATAATGTTATAAATGACTTGCACTTGTTTTCTGATGGCAATGGAAGAACTTCAAGAATGGCTTATGAGTTATTTGCAAATCATAATTTTAAAATAGAAAATTCGCCATTTTTCTCGCACGATAATAAAGATTCTGCAGTAATAAGTCACGAAAAGTTTGAAAGATTAAACGGAATTTTATCAGCAGAAAAAACACAACGATTATTATTCACCACTTTTTTAGGAAAAGCTAAACAAAGATATGATATGCCTGAAAAATTGTTGTCTTATAATAACATACAACATAGGGGAGATACTGTTGAAGGTGATGCGGGAGGAGATGTTATTTTTATTCCCGAAGAAATTAAAAAAGAATTATCAGAGAAACAGATAAAAGATATAAATTATGCTATATTAGATTCTTATCAAGGTGGGATTTTGTCTTTATTAATATTGGCAAAAGAAAAAGGGAACTTACAATCTATATTTGAAATTAATGATAGAAGACTGGACAAATTAAGTAAATATAGGTTTTCTGAAGAAAATTTAGATGAAATTAATGGGAAGCTAATTGTTCCTGTTTGTATAAATTATGATGTAGACGAACCAGAAGAACAAGATAAAATTAAAAATGTATTTAATGGTTTAAAAAAAGAAGATTATTTGAAACTACCTACCATTTCAAATGATTTGAGAGAATTGTTCTTTAGGACAATGATAAATGTTATTAAAGAAAACGGCGAATTGTATCAACAAATTGCTGATGGAAATAGATACGAAAATCGTGACGAACTTGATAGAGCAATTGCAGGTTTACCTGACGATAAAGCAAAAGAAGTATTCCTATCTGAATATTTAAGAAGAAATAATTTGAATAAATCTATAATAAGATTAGCAAGCATTGAAGACGCAACTAAGGGAGTTGTATTAACTGATATGATTAATACAAAAGAAGCAGAAAAAAGAGAAATAAAAGATAAAGGAAATATAGAACAAGAAATGGTTATAGATTAAAGGAGTAGGATATAAATGGAAAATGATATCAAAAAGGCAAATGCAGAAGTTGATACGATATTAGGGTTTATGGAGCAAAAATATGTAGATAAAGTTCCAGAAAAATTAAGGAGAGTTTTTAAAGAGAATCAAATGGAAGACTATAAGCCGAATATTAATCCAAATATTCCTCTTGCAGAACAAAATTTACAAATACATACATTAGCATTGCTTGCTATGCTTAACTTAAATTATTGGTGTGAGAGCGAAGAACATAAACAAGAATTATTAAATTTGTATGCAGAAAATGATAAAAAGAGAGAAGCGGAATTAAGAGAAAAATATAATCCGGATAATATATTTAAAAAGAAGGAACAAGAAAAAAGCACAGAAGAAACCGCACTTGTAGAATATAAAGCTGAGGGCTTTTTCCGAAAAATATTAAATATGATTGCCCAATTATTTAAAAGACAATAGACTTCTTTCGAAACCTCGTCAAGTGTCATTCTGAACCATGCTACAAAGCATTACTCATGAAGAATCTAATAATTAATATTAAGATCCTTCGAAAGCTAACTCTACGAGGAAATTCTCAGGATGACACTCTTAGGTTTCGAAAGAAGTCTAATGGAAAAAACGAGATTTTTACTGTGCCATAGGAATACAAAAGCAATGCAGGGGTGCAACTTTGAGTTCAAACTATTCTGCATGCTTATTGTATCAAAGCTTATGATTCTAGGGCTTGCTCTACACGAAGAATCTATTGAAATTTTGTAATATCATCAATTTTATCTGCGAAGTATGGTAGGCTTTGTCCTTTTTCTCTTAAGAAAATTGCGAATGTATTGTCAACGTAGAAATATCTTGGTGTTTCTGGCATTGCAACTCCTTGATATCGTGCTACAATTCCAGCTTCGCTTTTTATCTCTCCACCTTTTTCATCTAAAGAAAACTTGATTGTCTGTAATGCCTTTTCAATACAAGCATGATTTCCATCTGCCGTAGTAAACCATTTCTTTTCCAATTCTGTATAATCTCTCAATTCATTAAATGTCAAATATGGTGCTTTAAATTCGTCTGTATTTGCGAAACTCTTGTTTCCCGTATAGTTACTTGCTTTGATATTCATATTATAATAAATCTCATGAAATGTATTTCCAGTTGGATTTTTACAAAATATCACTTCATCATTTGTTTTAGTATCTATTGTTATAGCAAAATCATCTTGTGAGTTGTAGTATAACACATGAATTTGGTCTCCGATTACATCGTTAGTATTTTTGTCTATTCCAAAGTATTCTACATTACTATAACTTCCAAATTTACCTTTTTTTAATATATCAAACGGCTGTAAAAATTCAAACTTTTTATATAACATTGTATAGAAAAAATATATATTTGGGTCAGCATTGCTCCAGTCGAAACTGTCTAATATATCACTTGTTTGATTGAATTTATCTTTTATTCCTTGCTCTATTTCTGTTTTTAATGCAGGTGTCATTACTCCATATTTTTTATAATAAGAGTCATCTGAAATCATACTTGATTTGAATTCTTCTTTATTCAGATTTGTAGCCATTTGTTCTTGTGGTGTAAAAATAATATCTTGTTTTATTGATTCATTTTTCAAGTCATTCCATACTAGTTGAAAAGTGCCACACCAGGCACTATTAGAGGTAATAGCATCTTGCATTGTAGGCACTATTGTTAAACCATCTGTTGATTTGGCTGTAGTTTCAATAGATATTGGCGTATATATTGAAGTTTCATGATTTTTTATTATATAGAACGCTCCTACTGCAAGTATAATTAGTACAATAATCCCAATTAAAATTAAAATTTTTTTATTCATAATAGCCTCCTAAAATATAATACAAATTAAACTTATAAAAAGTTTCAGCTTGATTATATATAATTAACGGATAAATTGCAACTTATTAGTAAATGTTACAAATATATAGAAAAAAGTTGAAAAACTTCATTTTTTTTTCGGAAATTTATTGAAAAAATACATTTTTGATATTGACATTTGATTGTGGAAATATTAAAATATGTAGCAAGGGTGGATAAATATGTATAGAAAAATTATTAAAGAATTAGAAAATTTTAAAAACGAGAGTAAAAGTTTACCAATTATGATTATTGGAGCAAGACAAATTGGGAAAACTTATGTAATTGAAGAATTTGCGAGAAATGAATATGAAAATTATATTAAAATAAATTTTGAAGAACAACCTGAATTTAAATCAGTATTTGAAGAAAATTTGGTAAGTAAAGATATAATATCAAGAATAGAGTTATTGTTAGGTAAAGAGATAAATATAGAAAATACACTAATATTTTTTGATGAAATTCAAGTTTGCCCAAAAGCTGTGACCTCTCTTAAATATTTTTCGGAAAGTAAAGAAAATTATAAAATTGTTTGTGCAGGCTCGCTTTTAGGAGTTGCGTTAAAAAGAGAAAAAGTTTCTTTTCCAGTTGGTAAAGTAAAAACAATAAATATGTATCAATTAGATTTTGAGGAGTTTTTAATAGCCATAGGACAAGAAAAACTGATTTCAGAAATTAGAAAATGTTATAATAATAAAGTTCAAATGTTAGAGCCTATACACAATAGATTAATTAAGTTTTATACAGATTATTTGTATGTTGGCGGAATGCCAGATGCTGTGTTGAATTATATTAATAGTGAATTTTCCATTATTAGAGTTGATAAAACCATTGCGAAAAATATAATAAATAATTATATTGCAGATATGAGTAAATATGTAGATGGTTCTACTGAAACAATTAAGCTTATTAATATTTACCAAAGTTTACCCAAACAGTTAAATCGCGAAAATATTAAATTTAAATATAAAATAATTTCGGAGTTTGCTAACAAAAGAGATTATGATTTGCCAATAACTTGGCTTACAAGTAGTGGGATTGTATTAAAATCAAATAATTTAGATAGTATAAATGTTCCTTTATCCGCAGGTGAAGATATTAATAATTTTAAAATGTATATGGCAGATACGGGACTTTTAACAGCAATGGCTGGGAGCGAATATTTGGATTTGGTAGAAGGGGCAGACAACACATTTAAAGGTTCAGTGGTTGAAAATTACGTTGCGGTACAATTTATAAGTATGGGATTTGATTTGTTATATTATAAGCCAAACAAGTCTATAGAAATAGACTTTCTTATAAGGTTAGGTCGGAAAAATTATTCCTATAGAAGTAAAAGCAGGGAAAGATAAAGGAAGTAAAAGTTTTAAGAAATACTTATTAAGTGATAAATGCGAGTATGGAATTAGGTTCTCACTTAATAACTTTGGATTTAATGATAAAATTTTCTCTGTTCCATTATATGCAGTATTTTGTTTGAATGGTGGAAAATAGTTTAGTTATTGCTTTAGTAGTATAATATTTTCCGTCAGAAACATCAACAATGTTTTTCGATAACATTTATTTTATAAATCCTCACGAAGAATCTATTGAAATTTTGTAATATCATCAATTTTACCTGCGAAGTATGGTAGGCTTTGTCCTTTTTCTCTTAAGAAAATTGCGAATGTATTATCAACATAGAAATATCTTGGTGTTTCTGGCATTGCAACTCCTTTCAGTGTTGCTTCTATTCCTGCTTCGCTTTTTATTTCTCCACCTTTTTCATCTAAAGAAAACTTGATTGTCTGTAATGCCTTTTCAATATAGGCGGGAGTTCCATCTGCCGTGGTAAACCATTTCTTTTCCAATTCTGTATAATCTCTCAATTCATTAAATGTCAAATACGGTGCTTTAAATTCGTCTATATTTGCGAAACTTGTACTTCCAGTATATTTACTTGCTTTATCATTCATATTATCGTAAATTTCCTTAAATGTGTTTCCAGTTGGTCCCTTGCAAAATATCACTTCATCATTTGTTTTAGTATCTATTGTTATTGCAAAATCATCTTGTGAGCTATAGTATAACACATGAATTTGGTCTCCGATTACATCTTTAGTGTTTTTATCTATTCCAAAGTATTCTACATTACTATAACTTCCAAATTTACCTTTTTTTAAGATATCAAACGGCTGTAAAAATTCAAATTTTTTATACAACATTGTATAGAAAAAATATGTATTTGGGTCAGCATTGCTCCAGTCGAAACTGTCTAATATATCACTTGTTTGATTGAATTTATCTTTTATTCCTTGCTCTATTTCTGTTTTTAATGCAGGTGTCATTACTCCGTATTTTTTATAAAAGTATTCATCTGAAATCATACTTGCTTTGAATTCTTCTTTGTTCAGATTTGTAGCCATTTGTTCTTGTGGTGTAAAAATAATATCTTGTTTTACTAATTCGTTTTTCAAGTCATTCCATACTAGTTGAAAAGTGCCACACCAGGCACTATTAGCGGTAATAGCATCTTGCATTGTAGGCACTATTGTTAAACCCTCTGTTGATTTGGCTGTAGTTTCAATAGATATTGGCGTATATATTGAAGTTTCATGGTTTTTTATTATATAAAATATCCCTGCTGCAATTATAATTATTGCAATAATAATAATTAAAATTAAAAATTTCTTATTCATAATAGCCTCGTATAATATAATACAAATTAAACCTATAAAAAGTTTCAAAATAATTATATATAATTAACAGAAAAATTGCAAATTTTTAGTAAATGTTTAAATGTTATATGTTTCTATTTAACGATTTAGCCTAAAACTTCCGCCACTGGAGTATAGTATAGCTTTAAAAAAGGCTCCTCCAAGTCTCCGAAGACTCCATGGGCCTCAAAGAAGGGCTGTCGTTCACCTTTTTAAAAGCTATACTATACTCCAGTGGCTACTCTGCTGAAAAGTGTTAACTGGTAACTGTTACATTAGTTTTTTAAATTTACTTTTTTAATCTTTTAATTTCTTTTGCATTTTGGCTGGAAATTATGCTTTCTCCAGTTTCTTTTTCTATTTTCTCTCTAGCCTCTTTTGCCACGGTTGCACCTTTTATTACTGTACTTTTCGTTTCAGTCATTCCTTTTGGATTAGTCTTTTTTGCAATTTCTGTAGATGATGTTTCAGCTAACATATTTAACACTATTTCCATATTGGTCATGTTGTCGCGTAAATTTTCTTTCTTGAGGTTTTTAAATTGTTTGTATTCTTTAACATCATATCCACTCCAGACTTTTGTTAAAATGTTAGTAAGTATTGCAAAATCTCTATTTTCATTTATTCCACCACGTTTTAGTTCGTCTGTAAATTCTTTTCTAATATCAATACTTTTTAATCTTTGGTTTATCCAATCTTCAGAATATCCTTTTTTTCTGTATGTATCTAATGCTCTGTTTATAGTGATTTCTGGATCGTACGTTTCATCAATTCTTTCTTTACCAATTTTAGCTAACCACAATTTAAAAGGTTCAGCTTTTTTGGATGGTATTGATTGAATTAGACGCAAAACTTGCTCTGTATCAATTACATCGGTATTATAATATTTTCCGTCAGAAGATTTCATTTTCAGTTGGCTACAATTTGTAGCCAACTGACTACCTTCTTCTTTTAAACGTACTTTCAATACACTCCAATACTTTCTTGCTCTTAAATAATCATTATCTGTTAAAACTCCTATAACATCAACAACAGAAAAGTACCACTTTTCTTTATCTGCATTCCATTCAACACGAATATTTTTATTTTCAAATATTTTTAAACTATTTTCTTTTTCCATTGGCTCAATCTCCTTCCAACTAAAAAACATTTGTTTGTATTATATCAAAAATAATTATACTTGTCAATGTTTTTCGATAACATTTATTTTGTTATTGTTAAAACTTTTCAGCAAAGTAGCTTACGGTGGTTAGTATATGTTTTTGAAAAGCAAATGTAAATGTTACATTTGTATTAAGGTTATATTACATTTCAGCAAAATGGCTTGACAGTATATATTATATATAATATGCTTATAAAAACAAAAGAGAAAGTTGGGGAAATTTATGGAAGAAAAGAAAGCTTTAACTGCAAAAATTCTAATTGCAGTAATAGTAGTGTTAGTGGTTGTAATAATAGGGCTTATAGCATATGTAATAATTTCAAATAATTATACTTTAGTAAAAAGAGATACAGCTAACCAAAACAATATTTCAAATATAGTGCAAATTAGAAATAATACGCTTGAAAATAGCATATTAGACAATAACACTAATGTATATACAATTTCAGAGGGAAGTAATAATACAGTCAAAGAATTAACTAAAGATGTTGTAAATGATGAGTTAGTGGGTACTATTGCTTTTGGTTTTAATGATAATAATAACCTTATTGCTATAAAAAACGATGGGAGTACAATAAACATTTTTAGTGATAGTCAATTTAGAACAACTGTAAGTAGTTATTGTGGTACTTCTAACAATTATGCTTATAGCAATGGTTATTTATATTTCATTATTTCAAGATATAAAAATACTAGTGTTTTGGCTTGCGAAGTAAATATTTATTCAATAAATTTAAAAGCTGGTGATCAAAATTATAGTTTAACAAAAGTTTATACTATTTCAAAAAATGTAACTGGTACAGTTACGGATAATATTAAAGTTTATAATAATAATATATATTTTAGTGATAATGATTATGAAATATCGAGTTATAATCTCTTAACTAATCAATATATCAATATTAAAACTTTTACAACACGTGTAGTTCGATTTGATGTTGACAAAATAAATAATATATTATATTACCTAGGTGATGGAAATATATATAAATATGATATATCAACAGGAACTGAAACATTAATAGAATCAAACGCAGACGGTCCGATAATTGCTAACAACAGTGGCTTAGTATATGAGTCAAGTTCAACTGACGATTATAATCAATATAACTTGAAAACAAATTCAACAACAAATATAGTTAATAATGTTCAGTCATTAATAACTTATAATGATTCTTATATTTATATTAAAGATAATTCTGTTTATATAAGTACAAATAATCAAGAAACAAAATTATATTCTTTAATAAATTATTATCTTGCAATTACAATAGTTGGCAACAAGTTACAAATATGTGATGAAGCTTCAGAAGACTATCCTGAAAGAACTACCACTATCACAATGGATTTAACTAATAATACTCAATCTAATGATACAACTGCATATTTTTCTGTAGTAAATGTTAATTAAATTAATATTATATTAATGTTTGGGAAAGAGGAATATATAGTAATTAGAATAAAAAATTGCAAATTTTTTAAAGAATAAATTTTGATGTTGCAAATGTAGGTAAGGGTAAGAGTATAAAGTAGTTAAAAATAAATTTCGACAGAATAAAAGGCTTGAAATGAGGTGCTTTGTCAAAAAAGGCAGCAAAAAAAC
>Ga0123354_10000496_pt1 | contig 39480 bp, 36 predicted proteins | sample TergutLab28metaG_2_FD_97872 | JGI IMG/M metagenome (GOLD analysis project Ga0123354, IMG submission 97872) | Labiotermes labralis P4 segment gut microbial communities from Petit-Saut dam, French Guiana - Lab288 P4 | ecosystem: Host-associated > Arthropoda: Insects > Digestive system > Gut ... | reverse complement strand
TTTTTACAAACTGGATATAATTTTATTTCTGTTGTTACTTTGTTTGACTGCCTGTTTTTCGGACAGTTAGGTGGAGCTGTTGCCTTTTTATTAAAACTCCCATTGGAGGGATCCCGTTTTTTTCTTCCTGAATCGCTGCCATTTTTAAAATCAGTTGTTTTATTAAAAAAAAAAATGTACCTTTGTCCCCGCTTTACGTAACCGCTGGTGAGAAAAGTGTGGCTCGTGTATGTTGCGTTTGGTTATTTTACTATTAAAAGCTAACAATTATGGACTTAATAAAAGTAGCAGAACAAGCGTTCGCAAATCCCAAAGAACAGGAATTTCCAAAATTCAAAAGCGGCGATACCGTGACGGTGGCATATCGTATTATAGAAGGAAATAAAGAACGTATCCAGCAATACAGAGGCGTAGTGATTAAAATTTCCGGAGAGGGCGATCAAAAGCGTTTTACCGTTCGAAAAATGTCGGAAAATATTGGAGTTGAACGTATTTTCCCTTTATGTTCTCCTTTCATTGATTCTATTGTTCTCAACAAAGTAGGTAAAGTTCGTCGCGCTAAATTGTACTATTTGCGTAATCTTACCGGTAAAAAAGCTCGAATCAAAGAAAAACGAGTCTGATAAAAAAATAAAATCAGAAACATAAGTGCATATTGGTGAAATCTCGGCGTTGGGTGTTGCCGTATGTTGGACATTGAGCGCTCTGTTTTTTGAAAAAGCAGGGAGTAAGATAGGTTCGTTGGCGGTAAATGTCATTCGCCTGACAATGGCTGTTTTGCTTTTGGGTTTTGGAGCTTGGATCACACGAGGATACTTTTTCCCGACTGATGCCACACCCTATCAATGGTTTTGGCTATCCCTTTCCGGATTCATCGGTTTTTTTCTCGGCGACCTTTTTCTATTTCACTCCTATTCAATCATCGGGTCGCGCATGGCGCAACTTGTTATGACATTAGCGCCTCCCATAACGGCTTTTGTAGGGTTCTTTATCTTAGACGAACATCTTTCTTACCGGCAAATAATTGGAATTTCCATCACTGTTTGCGGGATTCTTATTGCTATGTTAGGAAAAGAAAAAGGCAATAAATTAAATTTTAATGTGCCTGTCAAAGGATTTTTATTTGCACTCGGAGGGGCGACGGGGCAAGCTTTAGGACTTATCGTCAGTAAAAAAGGGATAGGCAGTTATGATGCTATCTCGGCTACCCAAATACGCGCTATCACCGGAGGATTATCGTTCATCTTGTTAGTTACTTTTCTACGCCGTTGGAGTTCCATTCGTTATGCTATTTCTGAAAGGTCCAGTATTAAATTTGTTTTATTCGGATCGTTGGCAGGTCCGGTAGTCGGGGTTGCGTTATCGCTTTTTGCCATTCAGCATACCGAAGCCGGAGTAGCGGCAACCCTCATAGGATTAGTTCCTATCTTTATTATTCTCCCATCGGCAATTCTATTTAAGGAACGGATAACTTTGTTCCAAGTTCTCGGAGCTTTTATCAGTGTTGCAGGCTGTATATTGTTGTTCTTAAAATGACGATTGACTCTCAAGCGCATCGAAGTGAACTTCTTCTTTCTTATTTAAACTCAAAATCTCCTGTACGAACTTCTTGTTGGAATTAATTTTATCCAAAGCGAAATGAGCCGCTTGTTGATGCGATTCTTTTTTAGAATATCCGGTTCCGATACCGGCAATCACACCATTCAAAAGGGCTTGACTTTGAAAAACAAGATTGTTTTCTTCGTCTGCAAAGTTTTCCAATAGCTGATATTCCAATTGAACTTTGTATTTCTGAGACCATTCCAATAGTTTGGACTTGAAGTTAACTTCTTTTTTAGCCAGTACGTCAATGTTGATATAGGCAGAAATGATTTTTTGTTCAATGAAAAAATAGGTTTTTTGGTAACCTTGATCTAAATAGACAGCTCCTATAAAGGCTTCGAGCGCATTGCCTAAAATGTGATTTTTCTGTGACTGAACGCGAGGGGATGAGATTACCAACTTGTTCAATCCCAAATTGCTGGAAATTCGGTCTAAAGTTTCGCGCTTCACTATTTTAGAGCGTGTATTGGTTAGAAATCCTTCGTTTTGGTTTTTGAATTTTTTGAAAACGATGTCGGCGACGATGGCATCAAGAATGGCATCACCTAAAAACTCCAATCGTTCGTTATTGCGATAAGCTCCATGGAAATTGGTTGAAGATTTATGAAGAAGCGCTTCTTCATAAAAAGAAATATCGTTTGGGAAGAAGCCTAAAATTCTTTTTAAAGCAAAATACGACTCTTTCTTCGGATGAAAAAAAAGTCGTATCGTTTTAATAAAAGAATTATTCACGTTTATCTGAGAAATTTTTTGACGATAATGCATGCATTATGTCCGCCAAATCCGAATGTATTGGATAAGGCTGCACGTACTTCCCTTTTCTGAGCCTGATTGAATGTGAAATTGAGTTTATAATCAATTTTGGGATCCTCGTCGCCCGCTTCGTGATTAATAGTTGGAGGAACAATATTGTTTTGAACAGACAACACACAAGCCATTGCTTCAATTGCTCCTGCAGCTCCCAGCATGTGACCGGTCATTGATTTCGTAGAACTAATGTTCAGCCGGTAGGCGTCTTCTCCGAATACATCTTTGATAGCAACCGCTTCGGAAGGGTCTCCGACAGGTGTAGAAGTTCCGTGTACATTGATATAATCAATATCGGAAGTCGTCAATGCCGCATCATCAAGCGCATTTTTCATTACCAAAATCGCGCCCAATCCTTCGGGATGGGAAGCGGTAATGTGGTAAGCATCACCGGAAGCGCCTCCACCGGCTACTTCGGCGTATATTTTCGCGCCTCTTGCTAAAGCATGTTCTAATTCTTCAAATATTAAGGAAACGGCACCTTCGCCTAATACGAATCCGTCCCTGCTTGCGCTAAAAGGACGCGAAGCCGTTTGAGGCGAATCGTTCCGTACAGAAAGAGCATTCATAGCATTAAATCCGCCTACTCCGGAAATACAAATAGCCGCCTCCGCTCCGCCGGCTACGATGGCGTTCGCTTTGCCCAAGCGGATGAGATCGAATGCTGTGACAGCGCCGTTTGTTGAAGATGCACAAGCCGACACTGTTCCGAAATTAGGACCTCTGAAACCGTAAATAATCGAGATGTGACCGGCAGCAATATCTCCAATCATTTTAGGAATAAAGAACGGACTAAGTTTGGGTCCAAGTTCTAAATGTTGGAAATAATTACCTACTTCTTGTTCAAAAGTTATAATTCCTCCGATTCCGGATGAAAAAATAACTCCTATACGGTCTTTATCAACCTCGTCGGTATCCAAACGGGAATCGGCGATTGCTTCCTTTGCCGCTACTACGGCAAATTGTGCGTATCGGTCTAATTTCCTGGCTTCTTTGCGGTCAAAATATTTTTCTGCATCAAAGCCTTTTACTTCGCAGGCAAATTTTGTCTTAAATTTTTCTGCATCAAATAAGGTAATGGGTCCAGCCCCGCTAACTCCGTTAATAAGAGAGTCCCATGTTGTTTTTACATCGCTTCCTAACGGAGTTATGGCTCCAAGACCCGTTACCACAACTCGTTTTAATTTCATTAGGGTTAAATTGAGTTTCTTACTTCTTCAAATTTTCAATATAAGCGATAGCATCGCCTACCGTTGAAATTTTCTCAGCTTGATCATCCGGAATCGTGACGCCAAATTCTTTTTCAAATTCCATAATCAACTCAACCGTATCTAATGAATCAGCGCCCAAATCATTAGTAAAACTTGCATCGTTTGTTACTTCCGATTCTTCTACACTCAATTTATCAACGATAATACTTTTTACGCGTTCTGCAACTTCAGACATAATTGTTAATTTTAATTTTTGACTTATTAATTTACAAGATTTGTTATAATTTTGCGCTACAAAGTTAAGTAGTTTTATTGAAAGAAAAAAGAAAATCATAAAAAAATTGCACACTAATTATATTATTGTGCATTACTTATAACATAATATATGAAACGTATCGCTTTATTTGCTTCAGGAGCCGGCTCCAATGTAGAGAACATTATTCATTATTTCTCAAATAGCAAAGTACTTGAATTTCCGTTGATTATCAGTAATCGATCCGATGCATTGGTTCACGAACGGGCTAAAAAATACGGGATTCCCTCCCATACTTTCAAGAAAAATGATTTTGAGGATGGGAAGGTTTTGAAATTGTTGCAGGAAAAAGCCATTGACTTCATTGTCTTAGCCGGTTTTTTACTGAAAGTTCCCGATAATCTTTTAAAAGCTTATCCGGACAGGGTTTTCAATATTCATCCGGCTTTATTGCCTAAATTCGGCGGAAAAGGGATGTATGGTTCCCACGTGCATGAAGCAGTGGTTGCTTCGGGTGAAAAAGAAACAGGCGTCACGATTCATTATGTGAATGAGAATTACGATGAAGGCAGGATTATTTTTCAGGCAAAATGTCCGGTTTTGCCTACGGACTCTCCGGATGATGTTGCTGCAAAAGTACACGCATTGGAATATGAGCATTTTCCGCGAGTGATTGGCGAGGCTGTTTTAGGAATAAAAGAGCGACAGTAAGGCAGCAGACGATAGGAGAAGATGATTCTGATATTGAATATTTAATTATTTTTAGTATTATTTTCTATTTATATCTATTGCGCCTAATAAAAAATGCTCTATCTTTGTAGCCATAAAAATAAAGTTTTACAATTTATATCATTAATTTTATGAAGAAGTTTTTTATTACAGTTTTGTTTGTAGGATTATTTGTCACTGCAAATTCAGCGTGGGCTTTGAATAACTATCAGCAAGATAAGGCTGCTACTAAGGTGGAAAATGCGGAAAATAATACAGCGGCTGCTAAAGAAACGGCAAAAACTTGTACGGATAAGAAAGAAGGTTGTACGGCTAAAGCATGTGAAACGAAGGCTTGCTGTGCTAATAAAAAGAATGGTACCAAAGCTGCTTGCTGTGCAAACAAAACAGCAGCAACTAAAGAAGCTAAATCTTGCGGAAAAAAGGCGAATTAACGATTACACAATTCCCTAAATTCGCAGTAAGCGCAATTTAACTCATAAGCAGTCTGTTGAAACGGTATTTCCGGATTAAATAGGCTGCTTATTTTTTGTAGATAAAGTTTTTCAAAAGTCGAGTTTAATTCTCGAAAATCTCTAATCGGTTCTTTTTCATATACGATTGCAGGCATAAAATTTTCCCTACCCAAGTCTTGCATATAAAAGAGCGCAGGGATGACGGGAGTATTGGAATTGTTTAACCGGATAAGCACCGATGCGTAAACAAACGTCTGAAAAATATGGGATGCCCGTTTTTCTTTCTCCGTTACTAATTCTTCCAGCGTTTTAAAAGTCTTTGTTGAACCTCCGGTTTTGTAATCCACAATCCATTGTTTATTATCTTTTTCTTCCAAGCGGTCGATTATTCCGCCGATTTTAAGTTTGACGGGATAATCTTCAAGTTCAAAAAAGTAATAATCTTTCCACTCCAAACCAATCACTGTGAATGGGGTTTGTTGACTGTCAAATTCTATCAAACGCTTCAACATCTTGCAAATGACATTGAAGTTAATCAGTTGTTCTCCATTGTATTGCGTTTCATTGACCTCTCGTCCTTTGAAATAGACTTTTTCAAAAGCCTTGGATACGAATTTACGAATGCCATAATCGGGATTAGGTTGAAGATATGCGTCCAAATGTGTTTTCTCCACAACAAAAGGAGCAAAATTTTTGTTTCCTCCGGTTCTCCCGATTTCGTGATATAGCGATTCCGCCGCCTGATGAAAAATAGTTCCAAAGATGGAAGAATCTAACTCATCCGATAATTGGTCGGGACTTTCATAGCCTTGTATTTTCTGTAAATAAAAACGGAGCGAACAGTCGATGAATGTGTTTAGATGCGATGGCGTTAATGGCTTCGCTTCCGGATTCGTATTAAAATCATATAACTTCTTGATTTTTTGGATAATCTCATTGGTTTTCGGGATTACAACCGGCTGGGCTTGCCACGGTTTTATCGAAGATTGCAATGTTCTCCGTTGAATATTCAGTCGAGGGTCAATCAACAATTGAAGGAGAAATCGGCTCATTTCAGCTTTGCCTGTCTGGATTTTATCTGTATTGTAAACAAAAGTGATTTTTTCGGCTCGTTGAATTAACCGGTAGAAATAATAGGCATAAATGGAATCTTGATGGTCGATCGTGCTCAAGCCAAAATGGGTGCGAAGAAACTCCGGAATAAAGGTGTTGTCGTTACTAACTCCCGGCATAAATCCTTCATTGACGCTAAGTAGAAGTAAATGTTTGAAATCGAGCGTCCGTGTTTCCAAAATACCCATGATTTGTAAACCTTTCACCGGCTCGCCATGGAAAGGTACGCGTGTTGTGGACAATAATTTTCGCAAAAGGCGTAAAAAAGTCGGTTTTTCCAACGACCATCGCCCCGATTGCAGCAGACCATAAAGCCTGTTTACTACTTGATAGGCGCGAAAAATGGATTCCTGATACAAACCGTCATATACGTCATCAAAATCTTGCACAGAATGGTACTCCTTTCCCAACGCTTCGATGAGAGTTAAAAGGTAGCGACCTAATTCCGTTGCATCGGTGGCAGGCGAAAAAATCGCTTTGTTTTTCAACACTTTTATGTCAGGGAAAAAAATATTACCTTCGGTAATAACTTTTTCTACTTCGAATACTTCGGGGAAAATAATCCGGATATAAGGATGTCGTAATACCGGCAAAACATATTTGTAATGAAAAACGCCGGATGAGTTGGATCCTTTGGTTTGTAAATCGCATAATGCTTGAATGAAACCGGCAATTGGCGTTTGAGTCATGGGAAATCCCATGGTAATATTCACATTTTCAACTCCGGTCGGAGGAATAGTGTGTATCACTGCCGGCAGAATCGATTCATTACAAAGCACAATAGCCGAATCGGGTTCGGTAAAATCCGTTGATTGTCGCAACGAATCAATCCACGACGGAATGACGCCTGTTTGTCCGCTTTCGGACGATGCAGCCAAAAAAGTAATCTCTTTGGGATGATTTAAAAGCGAATCAAATCCGGAGTCGTCCAAAGCTGAACCAAAGTTGCCGATGTTCTTCCGGATAAATCGTCCGGCTTCCGAAGAAAGGTAATAAGCATCGTAATCCCAATAAAATAAAGAATCAGGTTTCAGTCGCTTGAATAAATGTTCTTCACATTGGTTCAGCACATTGAATCCGACAAAAGCGTATTGTTTACTTGGAAATTCAATGGATTCGTTTTCAATCACTTCCCGCATTAACATACCGGGGTAGGCAACGCCTTGCAATCTCAAGTTTTCTTGAAATGTAGTATAAACTTCTCCCAATAGATTCCAAATCGAGGCAAAAGCAGTTTTCAGAGGACTCTCCTCAATAAAAATATTCTGGAAATGACTCAACGCTTCTTTTTGATTTTCAGATAAATGAGAAAAATCGTCCTTCAATCGATCTAAATCTTGAAGATTACTGAATAGAAGCTTAGGATTCGCTAAGTTTTTATCAATATCGTCGAAATCATTCAGTAATATTTCCCCGAAAAAGAAAAATTCATCGAGAGTTTCGGTCAGAGGCTTTTCCGAATGTATATTATATACGGAAGAATACGATTGATACAAATCTCCGGTTAATTGAATCAAATCCGCCGGACGATAAAGCGATACACTTTCAAAAAGTTCATCAATCGAAACATATTGAGGCGACCAAAGCGGGTGATTTACTTCTTCATACAAATATTGATTAAAAAACAATCGCGCTCTCCGGCTTGGAAAAACAATCGTAAGTTCTGCCAATTTAGTCCCGAATCGCTTCAGTAAATCATTGGCGACTAAGCGAAGAAATGGAGTGGGCGCTGGATTGTTCATTATTATAGTTTCTAATTATGTTTTGCTGTTGCTTGCATTTCTGTAAATTATTTTTTAACTTGCGTCGCTTTTCATAACAGATAGTTTGATGGCAAAGATACAATTATTTTAATTGCTATGAAAATTGAATATTATATTCGACTATTTCCAAATGAGGTAAGTGTGAATAACCCCACACAGGATAAGCGCAGGGTAGGGGTTCTGTCAATCGAGGAAGCTGCTAAAGAATTTACACAACAAATAGGCAATCGCAGGGTTTTCGCTTTTAAAGGGAAAATGGGCGCTGGAAAGACAACTTTTATCAAAGCGGTTTGTGAAGCGTTAGGAGTAACGGAAACGGTTAACAGTCCTTCATTCGCTATCATCAATGAGTATGTGTCGGACACGACCGGAGAAACCATTTACCACTTTGATTTCTATCGGATTAACTCTATTCAGGAAGCAATAAACATCGGCGCTGAGGATTATTTCAACGGTGGATCGCTGTGTTTTATCGAGTGGCCCGAAAAAATAGAGCCTTTGTTGCCCGACGATACCGTTTGGGTGGATATTGTTGAGCAGGAAGATGGTTCGCGGCTTGTTAAAACCTCAACGCCACATTCGCCAACACATTGATTCCCGCTTGAGGGAAATAACTCTTTTCGGTGTAGGGTTCCAAACTGCCGTCGGCTTGACGGTAATAGCAAGACCAAACCCAACCGTTCGTTTCATATTGTGCGTTGAATATATTATTTATTGATAAATTAACCGACAATCGCTTTCCGAAATCATAGCTTAAACGAAGATTATTGACAAAATAGGCGTCGATGCTTCGTTCTTTTTTTCGGGTATCCGTTTCATTAACGTCTGTTTGTCCGGTATTATCAAGATATTGCTTGCCAACGTAATTCGAATGGAAACCGGCTGAAAATGAATGATATTTGAATGTGAACAAGCTGTTGGCAATGATGTCCGGCGAGAACGAAATATTCGTCGTTCCGTAGTAATCGGCTTGCTGTTGTGATTCCGCATTCCCATCGCTGTCGTAAATTGTAACATACTCTGTGTAATTTTTGATTTTGTTTTGACTCAGGGTTAGATTTCCGTTCCAGTCTAAGCACGGGATAATATGCACTCCGGCAGTTAATTCGATTCCCGTCCGGTAGCTATCAGGCACATTTGACGTTAGGGCTTCACCGATTGCATTGACTTTTCCATTCAAAACCAATTGATCTTTATATTCCATATAATATAAGTTAGCGCTAAAAGCCCAATTCTTACGGTTGAATTGATATCCCAACTCGTAGTCGATCAAACGCTCCGGTCTGGGAAACTCGTTCGTTCCGGCATCGGTGTAATTATTCCGGTTAGGTTCGCGATGAGCGACAGCGACCGAACCATACAGAACATTTTTCGAATTCAACTGATAGTATAAACCCGCTTTAGGATTGAAAAAATTAAAAATCTGACGGATGTCCAAATCTTGCATTCCACCGTCTAACCAATTCCAAACATCATTTTTTCCTCGAATGGTATAATCGATGTGACGAATTTGTAAATCACCGTAAAAATTCAGATTTTTCATCAACGAATAAATTCCTTTTAAATACAGATTCATGTCTGATTTTTTTCCTATACTCCGGTAATATTCATGCGAAGGATCGAAAGTCGGGTCGCCAACGTAGTCTTTCACCCAAATTACGTCGCCATAATGATTTCCGTAGTAATAATTTCCGCTTCCGCCCAGCGAAAGGTTCATTTTATTTTTGCTGTAATCCAGCGAAAATACCATACCTCCAAAATAGTTATCCAAGTATTCTTGCCGGACAAGGTCGCTGTTATCAATCAATTCCCCATTTAATTCAAAAGGCGTTAACTCATATTCATTTAAGGATTGGTCCGTTTTATACTCCTCGTAATATCCGAAGCCTCGCGTATAATGTAAGGCGACATTGAGTTTAAAATCCGGATTCAGAACTTGCAAAAGGCTGAGTTGATAATGGGATTGTTCATAGTTATCTGTTTGATTCGGGTAATATTGAGGATTTCCTTCGGCGTCGTCGCCCATATATCCTGCCGGATTATACGTCCGGTTTGCTTTTACAGAAGGGTCGGATGGAAAAAGAATGTAATCCGGAACGCCGTCCCAAGCATGATAGGTTTTTTCTTTCCCGCTGAAAGTAATGAACTTAAGCATTGTCTTCTCGTTGAAATAAGCGCCCTGTACAAAATAGGATTTCAAATCGACGCTTGCCCGGTCGATAAATCCGTCGGAACGGATCGACGAAAGCCGGGCGTCAAACGCCCAATGATTGTCGATAACTCCCGAACCGGTTTTAAATGTCACTTTTGAAGTGTTGAACGAGCCATAACTTCCATTAAATTCGCCATAGGATTGAAGAGGGATATTTTCCGTCTTCATGTTAATCGACGCTCCGAAAGCGCCTGCGCCGTTGGTGGAAGTCCCTACGCCGCGTTGCACCTGCAAATCCTCTAACGAAGAAGCAAAGTCGGGCATATTCACCCAAAAGACTCCGTGCGATTCCGAATCATTCAACGGGATTCCGTTGGTAGTCACATTGATGCGGTTGGCGTCCGTGCCTCGAATGCGGAATCCGGTGTATCCGATACCGGTTCCGGCATCAGAAGTTGCAATTACCGAAGGCGTCAATAAAAGCAGAAAAGGTATGTCCTGCCCGAAATTGGCTGATTCAATGGTTTCCTTACCTAAATTGGAATAAGTCACCGGAGTTTTATCGGTTGCGCGAACCGAAACGATTTCCACTTCTTGCAATGGAATACTTTTCACGCTATCTCCTGCAACGTTTTCGGAGAAAGCGGAAATAAGCGGCAATAAAGCCGCAGCTAAGCATAAAAAGTTTTTTTTCATATTCATCCCTACGCAGGTACTAACCTGTTCAAGTTCAAAGGGTATGATCTCAGCCTGTGAAGGCACCCCTAAAAATATCGGAAGCAAAGGTAAGAAATAATTCGAGATAATTTTCATTATCTTCCACTCTTATTTTTCCTTTGAAACTTTTTTCTTCGTTTTTGTTTTTGACTTTGTTTTTGGTTTTGTTTGAGTTACAGTAGCTTTTGACGCATTCTTCGCCTTTCCTTTTGTTGATTTTTCCGGAGTTTCTTTAATAATTTTCATAACCTCTTCAAAACTTAATTCGGCAGGATTTTTTCCTTTCGGAATTTTGTAAGTGAGTTTATTGTAAGAAATATAAGGACCGAAACGACCATTCAATATTTGCAGATTTGCATCTTCTGAAAACAATTTGATTTGCTTATTGGCATCGCGTTTTTGTTTTTCTTGAATCACGTTTTCCGCTTCTCCAATGGTAATTGTATATGGGTTATGCTCTTTGGGGATAGTAGTAAACGTATTATTAAATTTTAGATAAGGACCGAATCTGCCGATGGCGGCAACCACCGGTTTACCGTCCAACTGCCCGACCGTACGCGGCAAGTCGAACAAACGCAAAGCTTCGTCCAATTGAATGGTTTCAATGGATTGAGTTTTCATCAAGGAAGCAAAACGAGGTTTTTCTTCATCATCTGCTGAGCCGATTTGCACAAAAGGTCCATATCGTCCGATTTTAACGGAAACCGGTTTGCCGGATGCAGGATCTGTACCCAAAACTCTTTCGCCGACTTTTAATTCCGTCTTGGCAGCCGAAACTTTCAGTACGATTGGATGAAATAGGTCATAAAATTGATGAAGCGTATCCGTCCAACGCATTTCCCCATCGGCTACCTTGTCAAGGTCTTTTTCTACATTTGCCGTAAAATTATAGTCCAACACATCCGGAAAATTCTCGGTTAGAAAGTCATTAACAACCATTCCCGAATCGGTCGGAAGGAGTTTATTCCGGTCTGCTCCGATCATTTCTTTTTTGCTGCTACCGGTAATCGTTTTATTTTTCAGAGTAAGCGTAACAAACAATCGTTCTTCGCCTTCTTTATTTCCTTTAATAACATACCCACGCTGTTGAATGGTCGAAATAGTCGGTGCATACGTGGAAGGCCGCCCGATGCCTAATTCTTCCATTTTACGAACCAGACTTGCTTCGGTATAACGGAACGGCTTTTGCGTAAGCCGTTCATTGGCGATAGCTTCCGATAAATTCAAGCTATCTTTGACGTGCATGGGGGGGAGAATCGCTTCAACTGTTTCATCGGCAGTCTCGTCGTCGTTGTCTTCAAGATATACTCTCAAAAAGCCGTCAAAACGGATGACTTCGCCTTGAACATAAAACTTCTCATTTGCACAAGCGCTGATACCGATAGTTACCGTTGTCCGTTCCAATTCGGCGTCAGCCATTTGAGAAGCAGCGGTTCGTTTCCAAATCAGCTCGTACAGCCTCTGCTCCTGGGCGGTTCCTTTAATCGTCCGGTTATTGAGATACGTTGGACGAATCGCTTCGTGAGCTTCTTGCGCTCCTTTCGTTTTCGTTTGATATTGTCGTATTTTTACGTATTTGCTTCCAAATTCGTTTTCAATTTCATGCTTTGCAGCATTCAAAGCCAAGGTTGAGAGATTCAAAGAATCCGTACGCATATAGGTAATCAATCCGGCTTCGTACAACTTTTGGGCGACCGACATAGTTTGAGCGACTGAGAATCCGATTTTGCGAGCCGCTTCCTGTTGCAAGGTAGAAGTAGTGAAAGGCGGCGCCGGCGATTTTTTCCCCGGTCGTGTGTTAATATCATCGATAGTAAACGTAGCCGTTATTAGTTTTTCCAGAAAAGCTTTTGCTTCTTTTTCTGTCGGGAAACGTTTATTTAGTTCGGCTTTCAGCAAAGTTTTTCCGTCAGGGAGAACAAAAAGGGCGGTTACCTTGAAATAGGCTTCCGAATTGAATTGGTTGATTTCCCGTTCCCGCTCCACAATAAGTCTTACAGCAACTGATTGCACTCGACCTGCCGAAAGTGAAGGCATGATTTTTTTCCACAGAATGGGTGATAGTTCAAAACCTACAATACGGTCTAAGACTCGGCGGGCTTGTTGAGAATTTACCAGATTCAAATCGATATTTCTCGGATTTTGAATGGCATCCAGAATTGCATTTTTTGTTATTTCATGAAAAACAATCCGTTTAGAATCTTTTTCATTCAATCCTAATACGACAGCTAAATGCCAAGCTATCGCCTCGCCTTCGCGATCTTCATCGGAAGCCAGCCAAATCATTTGAGCGTCCTTTGCTGCTTTTTTCAGCGTTTTCACTAATTCGGCTTTGTCTGGAGAAACAATGTATTCCGGTTTAAAATCATTTTTGACATCGACCCCAAGACCTCCCTTTTCTTTCAAATCACGGATGTGTCCATAACTTGACAACACCTTGTAGTCAGCTCCTAAAAATTTTTCAATAGTTTTAGCTTTTGCAGGCGATTCAACGATTACAAGATTTGTTTGCATGTTTTTACGCTTTTTTTTCGGGCGCAAAGATAATAAAAAATCAAAACAAAATCTTTATTCCAAATATAATGTCAGCAATTTAGGGAGAAAAAATTCTTTTATAACTTTTTTCAGGGAACACATACCGCATATTATATGTATTCATTTTGATCTATTTCGAAAAATTCTTTTTCAACAATCTTCGGAGCGTATTCATGACTTGTGTTTGATATTTTACCTGCATAGACGGATTGATGAATATTTTGTCGAAGCCGTTGGCTTTCATTTGCTGATAGAAGAAAAAGTGTTCGGCGCGGCTTTCCACCTTGTCGTCGCTGTTAAGCAATACGCCATAACGGCAGTGGTTAATAGCTTCCCGTTTATAAATTGCTAACCCTCCAAATGCGGAAACAACTCTTATCAAAGGCATTCCGGGTTTTAGGAAAGCCCATTGATATTGGGACTCAACAATACTTTTTTCTGTTTGTGGTATATTTTCCATGCCGCAAGCAACCAGGGCGTAAGTGTCGTGATATCGTTTTCTGAATCGGGAGGAAAACGAACGGGATATTCCGTTGGCAGTTATTGCATCCCAATCATAATGAACGCCAAACGAATTTATAATCCCATTTATATCTATCTTCTTCACATCTAAATCAACTACGATAACATAGTCGCCCGGAAGATTTTCATTTTCAATGTAGTCCCAGCAATAATTCCGGTAAGAAGCCATTTTACCGTTTCTATACGCGGAAAAAACAGGATTAACAGCCGACTGTTTGGGTGGAATGGTTATTACATTCAAGTCATTCAACGAAATATGCACTTTCTTTCTATCATTCGCCCAATCGGTTAGAATCTGCTTTGTGTTATCTTTACTGTCGTTTTCATACGCCACAACCCGGTAATCTTTAGCTAAATCACAAAGTTGGTTAATTGTCCGGATGTTCTTTTTCAGATTCTTTCCGCAATCTCTGACAATACCACAAATAATGACGGTGGATTCGGACAGTTTTTTTAGACCTTCGTTCTGCAATAGTTTGTTATTTGATATATTCATTTTTTTGTTTATTTCTTGGGGTAAAAAATCTAAAATATTCACTGCTGGATATTGGGAAATAAACAGCTCGTAAAATGGAAAGTACAGCATTCTTTTCTTTTGCATAAAATATTCTGTTTCGCAATCGAACGCATAATATGGTTAACTTTATATAGGCGCTCAACGTGTTTTGAGATTGGTAATGCGCTAAAGCCATAGCGTTCTTTTTTGTAACCTGAGGAACATTTATTTTATCTAAAAAACAGTACATTTGCATAAAATAAGTTCTTATTTCGGGACGTAAACGATAATATTGAAGAAAAGTCCGTCCGGCAAACCGGAAAATATTCGGAAGCGTTTTTTCGTAATTGATTGGTTCTGTGTAGGTAGCGGAATGAATAAGTCTCCTGTGATTTACCAGAACTTTAGGAATATAAATGATGCTGTTATAAGCTGCTGCAACAATGGCGATTGCTTGATCGTAAACGATGCAATTATCCCAATATGCTAAATCAGGAATTTTTTCAAGTAACTGTTTTTGGAACAATTGGGTATGACCGGACAGCAAATTCAGGTAAATCAATCGCTCCAACCGGAAATTAATCAATCGTTCATCAAAATTAATCTTTACTTTATCGTCCGATACAAAAGGTTTAGAAATGCACGTAACTAACATGTAATCATTCGTATAAGGAATCTGTATCTCAATCTTATCCAACTCCCAAATATCATCTTGGTCGGATATTGCAATACAGTCGCCGGTTGCACGGGCAATCGCCGAGAAAAAATTTTGATTAACCCCTTTTTGCGTTTCATTTCGAAATACATGGATATATGGATGTTCTTTTTCATAATTCAAAAGGATATCCATCGTATGATCCGTAGAGCAGTCGTCCTGGATAATCAATTCGTAAATTGGATACGTTTGATTGATAATGGATTCTATTTGTTCTTTCAAATATTTTTCTCCATTAAAGGTGCACATTACGACCGAAACCTTCTTTTTCATTTTTTAATTCTTACCAGTCGCAGTGTTTGAGTTATTATCTACTTTTTTGAAAACGAAACATGCCTGATCCCCGTCTTTTAGCGTATTAAGAAGTTTTACAAATGCTTTTATCTTCTTTTTCCTCTGGTAAGATATTGTAACTCTTCGACCGGATTGGTATTCTTCACTTATTAAAAATTGTTCTTTCATTGAATCGTAAATAATTTTCTCTATTGTAAAACCGGTTGATTTCGCCAATAAAGACAGGCTGCTCGTTGTCTGTATAAAGAAGTGACGGGGAGCGTCCAATTGAAACCAGTTAGACCCATATTTTCGATAAGCAAAACTATCCGAAACAGGAACACATATCAGCAGTATGCCATTGGAGGTAAGTAATTCATGGCATTTTTGCAATGTTTCAAAAGGGTTATATATATGTTCAAGAGAATGTTTCATCACAATAAAATCATATTTACCATTATGCTCAAATACCGATTGTTTGTAAATTTTTATTCCGGTTGGATCGTCTATTTCTTTTTCTATAAAAGGATCGATACCCGTCAGGTTTCTAAATCCCCATAAGTGCATCTCATGTAGCAGATAACCTCTTCCACAACCGATATCTAAGATTTTTGCCTGTTTCTTTATGTTTTTTAATACCGGCAACCATTTATATGCATATATATAGGGCAGATTTTCAGGAAGTATTCCTGATATGCGCCCGTTCACCAAAAGTTTAATAACTGCAATCTTAATTATGCTTCGTTTTTTGTTTCCCTGATGATATGAATAATATTTATCCGAAGGATAATATTTGTCTAACGATTCAGGCGGATCAACAATTTGAACGCAGCCACAAGCAGAGCATTGAAAATAAATAAATTCATCATGAAGTCTAAGCATCATCTCTCGAACTGTGAATGAGCGATTACCATTTGTATTATTACAAATTCTACACGTATAATTTGCCATTTTTTAACTATATAATTAATGAATATTATCAATCATTTTGGGAAACTCAAAATAAACCGCGCCAATCGTTTCCACGAAAAAAACATTTTTTTCACAGTTGCATCATCCAATTTTCTATTTCGTAAAACATAGAGCGGATGTTTCAGCGGAAAATGAATGTCGCTAACAGAAACCAACTGTTTTTTCTTCTTTTTGGCTGTATGAACTGCATTCGGATCGCCCAAACCAATATTCGTAACCAAATTAACCGCCGGATAAATTGATAATTGATTTTGCAGGCGCAAGGTAAACCAATACTGCGTGTCCCATGTATTTATACCATTCCGGTTGTTTATCACATCCGGAATAAAAGAAGAAAAATAAATTTCCTCCCGTTTATTGCAAAACAGAAGCGATCGTTTGTCTTTCTGTTCCTCCCAAAAAGGGAAATTGACGTCGTAATTTTTCCAAACCCTGCACCAGGAAGCCCACCCCCAGATGTGCGAGCATGAACAGAAATCGTAGCTAAGTCCTTCGTCTATCATTCCGGGTAAAAAATTGTTCCCGCTGATATGTCCGATCCGTGAATCATCTTTATACTTTTCGAGCAATTCTTCGCAATACGGAAAAAAGGAAAGATCGGGCAAGCAATCGTGTTCTAAAATAATGCCTTGTTTTTCGTGTTCAAAAAACCACGTAACAGCGGAAGATACCGCTATTTTAGGTCCCAAATTTTTATCCTGAAAAAGCGTTTTTAATTCGCAATTCCAGTCGATGTGCTGAATGATATTTCGCGTTTCAATGCTGCGTTGCGCTTCTCCTTGCTTTTCCGGACGAGGGGCGTCGGCGGCAACATAAAGTTTAGACGGCCGAATTTGCCGGATTCGTTCGAATACTTGAGCCGTTGTGTCCGGATTGGCGAAAATGATGAATAGAATAGGAGTGTTATACATTTTTCTTTATGCGATTTTTCAGTTGAATCAATATGGGAACATATATTTTTTTTATCCATAAGGGCATGATAGAAAGCAGATAGAACAAAAACAGCATTGGATCTCCGAAAATATCTTTATCCTTCAAAAACGCAGGAGTGAGATAATCATTGATATATTTCCGGACATTATAGGGGCTTTTCAACGCTGCACCGGATAGGATGAGCCGTTGTGCAAAGATAAATTTTTTTATTTTTTTTCGCAATGCCGGACGGAAAGAAGCGCTTTGGAATAGTTTTATCTCATCTTCAAATACTTGTACCCACTCCTGATAAATTTTTTCTTTCCACTCTCCACCTTGAGATGCCGAAGTTGAAATTTTGTAATTGAAATAAGTAACATCCGGGATGACACTGTATGAGCCGGCATACATAAGCACTTGAAAAGTAAAATAATGATCATCAATGGTTCGATGCTTGCACAAGATTTGATTATCCCGCAGAAAAGCTATTTTATAGAGTTTGTTCCATGTAGGAATATGAAACCGGCTATTAAAGTAACTCAGAAAGATTTGTGTTTTATCTTTCTCAACAAAACGTTTGGAGGGAGAGTAAGCAGTAACCGTTTTACCAATTTCATTGTATGAACCGCAAACGATATCGACATCTGCCCTTGTCATTTCGTCGTACAATTTTTGAATACAGTCGGCGGTTATCTCATCATCGTTATCCATAAAGAAAAGGTATTTCCCTGATGCGTATTTAATGATGGTATTTCTTCCTTCGCCGATTCCAAGATTTTCGGGATGCGTAACTATTTTTATCGCCTTTCCTCGCGGATGAGTCGATGCCATATTTTCAATAAAGGCAATGGAATTATCGGTTCCCTTATCATCAACAATAAGGTATTCAATATTTTTATAGGTTTGATTCAATGCCGAAAACAAGGATCTTTCCAACTGTTTTCCGGCATTATAAACCGGCATTCCAATAGTTATCAAGTCATCCATACTATTTGCTTTGTAATAATCCCATACCTATTTTGCTTTCTTTTGAAATAACATTTCCTGTTTACCAAGTATCCCTTTCTTACCGTGATAATATCCTAACAGCAGCGCTTTCATCTTATTCATTTTATCGCTTTCATACAAAATAATAAATACCAAACGTTTATAAAACCAATACCATAAATAGTCGCGTTTTTGTTTCGGATTGGGATATTCCTTGTATGTTATCAGAGCATTCCTTATAATATAATAGGAACGGATGGGAGAATATTCATTAGGATAAAAAACTTTCCATAAAAACTTGTGTTTCTTCCTTTGATATCCGGCTCCATGAAGCAGGGTTACAAAACGTACCAAGACAATGTTAATATTATTCTTTTTTGCCCTTAGTCCGTATTCAACATCGATTGTGTCAAGAAAAAAATCCGCTCTGAATAATCCAATTTTATTAAACAGGGAAATAGGGAAAATTGTTCCTGAATTCAAATATCTATCAACATTTTCAAATTCCAGATCCGGATTCTGATCATATAAATAATAGCCCGCTTTAATAAGATAATTAGGAGCATAAAAACAATTTGAATTGTCATGAAGTCGGGATTCAATAAACGTTATAAATTTTTCAAAATCGCCTTCAACAAAGGAACTATCCTGATCCATCGTCAACAGATGCGTAAATCCTTCCCTCTCTCCGTATTCTACCGCTTTGTTGAAAGCCGCTCCAAGTCCTACATTACTATTTTCACTCCATCTTAATATTTTACTTTGTAGTGATACATCTTCAAAGAAAATAGTTTTCTGAGAATTTGCCGGAGTATTTTCCCAAATAATTAATTTATCCAAAAACGGGAGATAGGATAAAATATTATCAATTAATTTTTCATCGGGATAATATAAAACAACAATTCCTAATAATTTCATTGCAAACAATTATTTTGATTTTTTACCATTCATAATAAAGTCTGTCAAATATTCCATACTCTCTTGAAATATCACCGAACGGCTTATTTTCATCACAAAGATATACAAAATCGCAGATATTGCTATTTTAGAAACAAACAAAAAGTAAATATTTTGAATATTCTTGGTCGTTATCCATGCAATAAGAAAACAAATAAAGGTTATTCCCAAATAAGGCAAAGTATCTTTCAAAATATCCATTAGTTTCAAACCGATTAGTTTATATACCTGTCTTTGCCAAAACAACAATGCAACAAATGATATTCCAACATATCCAACAACCATCCATAACAAGCCTAATGGATACAAACCAAACACAGCAATCAACTGCAATAATCCGGTCAAAATGGTAATCTTCATATAAATGTCCGATTTTCCATGCGAATAAACAACATTCGTAAATAAGTTCAAAAGATAAGCAAATGCAGTCCATATACAAAAAAGTTGCAGAAAGGGAACGCTTGGAAGCCACTTTTCTTTTCCGGCAATTAGTATAAATTCATGCCCTACGAATGCCAATCCCAACATCATAGGGAAAGATAAAAAAGCCCCGAATCGTATCATTTTCCTTAATACTTCTACTTGACGATTTTTGTCATTGTTTACCTGAACCAAAACCGGTTGTGCAATAGAACCAAGCATTCCGTTAATAAATAGATTGCCCATATTCGCCCATTTCTGTCCTTGCGCATAAATTCCAACTTGCTCAGTGTTAAAAATCTTACCAATGATATTGGAAAGAAAATTGTTGTTTATTTGAACAAATATATTGGTAGCAAATACTTTGTAGCTAAATGAAAGCATTGGTTTGATGGGAGCGAATTGAAACTGAAAGGTTGGTTTCCATGGGGCTATCCAAAACCGCAACAAAGCTGAAAAAGAAACGTAGATTACGGATTGTATAGCAATCGCCCAATATGCAAATCCTTTTAAAGCTAATACAATTCCAATGCATGACGAAGTTAATAAAGAAATGGTGTCGATTATAGCTTGCTGTTTAACCATCATTTGTTTAAACATAACTGTGTATGAAACAGTTCCTATTCCTCCAAAAAAGAAACTAATAAAAAGAACCCTCGATAAATTAACCAAAGCCGGTTGATTATAAAATTTGGCTATTAAGGGCGCTGTGAAGAAAAGAAGGATATATATAAAGAAGCCAACAAAAAAGGTAAACCAGAAAACTGCATTATAATCTTGATGATTCGCATCTTGTTTGTTTGTCAATGCTATTGAAAAACCGCTATTGATAATTGTAGTAGCAATCGCCGTAAAAATCGCTAAAAGTCCAACTAAACCATAATCGTTTGCATTCAGAATCCGAAGCATAAAAAGTCCGAATACAAGACCTATCAATTGTTGAATACCATTGCTGAAGCCTCCCCAGAAAAGCCCGCTCGCTGTTTTTTGTTTGAGAGTTGATGTCATTTTGTTAGCATTGGGACGGATTTCTTAAACCAAACTCGAAAGACCGGATCGTTGAAAGTAATCATTTTAGGTGAAATATCAATCAATTCTTTTTGTTCCAATGATTTTTTCATACGGGAAATATTGGCGGAAGTGCCCAGTTTATATTTTGAAATAATGTCTTTGTGTGAAAACCGGTCGTGTACGCCATCGGCAACAGCATGAAGGAAACTTATTTGTAGAGAAGTAAGCCCGGCGACATAACTATGATATAGCATTGAATTTTGATTTAACAGATCGGTTTGAGCATCAATAAAATCAGTTTCGGTCGCTTCTCTTTCCGTTCTCGACCACACGAGCCACGACAACTGCTGCACGTAGGAAGAATGATTCTCGACTGTTTCGCAAATTTTAGCCGCTAAGTCAGCAGGAATCGATTTTCCGGTTTCTTCAAACCGTTGTTGAATAAAAGGAATCCAATATTCTACAGGTATTTTTTGTAAGAAAAAAATGTCGCCGAATTTATAGAAAGGCATACTCTGATTTGAAAACAAGGTGTACATCAAATGCTTCTTACTTCCGTACAGGCAATAGGAAACGTGTTGTGCTTGTAACTGCCACACGCTTCTCAATTTTTTTTGGAAACTCTTTTGATCGGGAAATTCCGCTATTTGTTGAAATTCATCAATACACACAACAATCCGGATTCCTTTTTTGATTGCAATTTTTAGAGGCAAATTCAGGACGTCTTCATTCAGATTACTTTTTTTCGAAATGCTGAATGAAACGCTGAAATCATTGACAGGATCGTTTCCGATACTGATGGAAGGAGCCAATGCCGACAAAAATTGATGTGCATTTTCCGACCATTCTTCCCACTTGCTTGATGTTTGCCGGATAATTTCATTGGCGAAAATGCGGTAAAAATCTTCTCCGGAGCGGCAGGAGAAAATATCTAAATTAACTACTTTCAGATTTTTACCACTGATTTGTTTCGCAATTTTCAGCACTAACGAAGTCTTCCCCCATCGGCGAGGAGATATGAGAATCGTGTTGATTCCATGAATAAAATTCGCCGATAGACGCTTGGCATCTTCTTCCCTGTCGGTAAACCATTTGCCAAATGTTGCCATTCCATATATAAATGGATTCTCCATAAATAATTCATACTTTTCCATCGCAAAGGTAATGATTTTTTAATTTAGTAACAACGATGTTAGTAACATGTATGTTACTAACATCGTTGTTACATTTATATTTTACTGTATATTAATTTATTATCCATCACTTTTTTTGTTTTTTCGCTTAGTTTTTCTATCAAGAATTTTCATTTATTTCTCAAAATCCGCTTGATTTCATTCAGTTTATTTAACGCTTCAATCGGAGTTAAATTGTTTACATCTAAATTATTTATCTCATCGCGCACTTGTGAAAGCACCGGATCGTCCAACTGGAAAAAACTCAACTGATAGCCTTCCCGTTCGGACAGTAATTTTTTCATTGGGCGTGTAATCCCTGTTTTCCGGTTATCGCTTTCCAATTGCTTCAGAATTTCATTTCCCCGTTTTACAATGCTTTGCGGCATTCCTGCCATTTTTGCTACATGAATACCAAAGCTGTGTTCGCTTCCGCCTTTTACTAATTTCCTCAGGAAAATGACTTTGTTATTTTCTTCTTTTACCGAAATATTATAGTTTTTAATTCGTTTGAACGATTTTTCCATTTCATTCAATTCATGGTAATGGGTGGCAAAAAGCGTTTTGGCAGGATAGCGCGGATGCTCATGAATGTATTCGACAATCGCCCACGCAATGGAAATGCCGTCGTAGGTGGAAGTTCCCCGTCCTAATTCGTCGAAAAGCACCAGACTTCGTTCGGAAAGGTTGTTCAAAATATCGGACGCTTCGTTCATTTCTACCATGAAAGTAGATTCTCCCAATGAAATATTATCGCTGGCGCCAACCCGCGTAAAAATTTTATCGACGATTCCGATTGCGGCAGCTTCGGCAGGAACGAAGGAACCGATTTGCGCCATCAGTGTAATCAAAGCGGTTTGTCGCAGCAATGCCGATTTTCCCGCCATATTCGGTCCGGTAATAATGATAATTTGCTGCTTGGTAGTATCCAAGTAAACATCATTGGGAATATAAGGTTCATCCGAAGGAAGTTGAGTCTCAATCACCGGATGACGTCCGGCTTTGATATCCAGCGCAAGGCTGTCGTTGATTTGCGGACGGATGTATTTATTCCGTTGAGCGACTTTTGCAAAAGACAAAAGACAATCGATCTGGGCAATCCAATTGGCATTCGTTTGAATCGGCGCAATGTACTCATTCAATTCAAGTACTAAGTCATTGAAAATCTTAGTTTCCAATGCAACAATCTTGTCTTCCGCCCCCAGAATTTTTTCTTCATAAATCTTCAACTCCTCGGTGATGTACCGTTCGGCGCTGACTAAAGTTTGTTTCCTAATCCAGTCGGGAGGAACCTTGTCTTTATGGGTATTGCGAACTTCGATATAATATCCGAATACATTATTATAGCTTACTTTTAATGAAGGGATTCCTGTCCGTTCACTTTCTCTTTGCTGCACGTGTAAAAGATAATCTTTTCCGGAAAAGGCGATTTCACGCAATTGGTCTAACTCTTCATTCACCCCTTTGGCGATTACATTGCCTTTGTTCAACAAAGCAGGCGGATCGGGGACCATCTGCTTTTCAATTTTATCCCGGATCAATTCACAGCTATTCAACTGATCGCCGATTGTGCGGAGGCTGGGTTCGTCCGATTGGAGACAGAGTTGTTGGATAGGCTCGATTGCTCGCAAAGCGATTTTCAATTGTGCGACTTCCCTCGGATTCACTCTCCCGACGGCTACTTTCGATATAATGCGTTCCAAATCGCCGATGAGATGAAGTTGCTTTTCCAGTAACTCTTTTAATTCCGGCGCCTTGAAAAAATATTCAACGATCGACAAGCGGTCTTCAATCAGTTTGATTTCTTTCAGAGGAAAAACAATCCATCGTTTCAACATCCGTGCGCCCATGGGAGTAATGGTTTTATCCAGAACGTCTAAGAGCGATTTCCCGCCTTCATTCATCGTATTTAATAATTCAAGACTGCGCACAGTGAACCGGTCTAAGCGGACGTAACGATCTTCTTCTATGCGTGAAATGGACGTAACGTGTCCGATTTGCGTATGTTGCGTAATATCCAGATAATGCAGGATTGCTCCTGCGGCAACGATTCCGTTCGTCAAGTGTTGAATCCCGAAGCCTTTGAGATTTTTCGTCTCGAATTGTTTCAATAAGCGGGCGTTTGCCGTATCTTCAGTGAAAATCCAGTCATCCATTTCGAAAGTCAACAACCGCGTACCGTACAGTTCAATAAATTGTTTGCGTTTATTGCGGTCGATAAGAACTTCCTTCGGAGCAAAATTATTAATCAGTTTGTCGATGTAATTTGCCGGACCTTCGGCAACCAGAAACTCGCCGGTTGATATGTCAAAAAAAGCAATTCCACAAATGCTTTTATTAAAGTGAACGGCAGCTAAGAAATTATTTTCCCTGTTGTTAAGGATGCTATCGTTGATGGAAATACCGGGAGTAACCAACTCGGTAATCCCTCGCTTTACCAATTTTTTTGCAAATTTCGGATCTTCTAACTGGTCGCAGATGGCAACTCGTTTTCCTGCGCGAACTAATTTAGGTAGATAGGTATCTAATGCGTGATGAGGGAAACCCGCTAATTCAACAAATTGAGCCGATCCGTTTGCCCGCCGAGTCAATGTGATTCCTAAAATCTCGGAACTTGCGATGGCGTCTTCTGAAAATGTTTCATAGAAATCGCCCACCCGAAACAACAAAATGGCGTCCGGATGTTTCGATTTAATTTCTATATATTGTTTCATTAATGGCGTTTCCGCAATTTCTTTTGCCATAAGAATAGTACGTCTAATCTCCGTTTGCAAAGATAACTTTTTTGCAGAACAATTTGTGCTTTTGCCGCATTTTTATTTACCAATGCTTATATAAACGTATTTTCTACGCTTCAAATTCTTTCTAAATCCAAAAAATAAACTACTTTTGTCTGTCTGTTCGGATGAATTATCAGTACAAATAAATATGCAAAGCAATAATCAAGCGGAAAAATTTTCATGGGCAAAACGTTTAGCCAGTTTTCGTTATGCTTTCAATGGATTAATAATACTGATAAAAGAAGAACACAATGCCCGCATTCATTGTTTTATCGCTTGCTGCGTGTTAATCGCAAGCGTAATGCTTAAAATTTCAACAAGCGAATGGATTGCCGTTATTTTTTGTATCGGTTGGGTAATCGCTTTGGAATTAATCAATTCGGCAATAGAAAAAATAGGAGATTTCCTTTCGATTGAAAAAAATGAAACAGTTAAAAAAATGAAAGATTTATCTGCGGGCGCAGTGCTTTTGGCAGCAATCGCCTCAGTTATTATCGGGTTAATTATCTTTTTGCCTAAAATTTTTAAGTTGTAGTCTTTAAATGGAATGTATTTGCAAAGATGCAGTATTTTTCAAAAAATACAAAAATTGTCAATATAGTTTTTTTGATAATTTTTATTCAAACAATACTTTTTTATTAATTATTTTTGTATTTTTGCAATAAAATTTCAAACATGTACGATGCAATTTAATTAATAATAAAGGATTTGGATTACAAGGAATTTTATACAATAATAATGAATTTTATACAGAAACGAATGGGAAAGTATGTTGCGAAAATACTTTCATTGCCCTACCTATCGAAAAAAACCGTTTTTATAGCAGACTTAGTATTAGTAAGCATAATCTTCACTATAACTGTTTTTCTGTTTGATAATTTACTTGGAAAACCGGTCTCGCCTAAGCCGTTTGCAGTGGAATTAGTTTTATGCATTATTTTAAATGGGTTATTTTTTTCTTTATTTTCAACATTCAAAGGAGTGTTGCGTTATTCGTCGTTCAGGGACGCCCCGTCTATTTTTTTCTCATTGTTTTGCGCTAATATTGTTTTATTAGCAATCATGCTATTTATATACCCCGGCTATACAAATGCAACGCTCTCCGCTGTAATGATTTTTGTGAATTTGACGTTGGGATTTAGTGTGATTATCATTTTTCGAATAACGGTTCGTTTGTTTTTTGACTATGTTAAAACTCTTTATACAAGTAAAAAGCATTTGCCGATATTAATATTCGGCACGACAGTAAACCATATATCGCTTGCAAAAATGATTCGGGATAATGAATATCTGCCTTATTGGGTCGCCGGATTCATTTCTTCCGATTTACGGGTAAACAATAAAAAAATCTTGAATTATCCGATTTATAGCAAAAAAGATTTTTTTTCAAATATGCTTTCTCTTCCGCATATTCGCGCCGTTTTGATTATTTCGGAAGAATTAGATATTGACGAAAAACGGTTATTGGTAGAAAAATGTGCGCAATACAAAATTGAACTGCTGGCGGCGCCGGCGCTGGATGACTGGAAAACAGGGACAAAGAAAACCCGTAAAATAAATAAATTACGTATCGAAGATTTATTGGGAAGAGAGCCGATTCAGATAGATATCGAGGCTATTGAACATAATTTGAATGATAAAACCATTCTGATTACGGGCGCAGCAGGTTCTATCGGTAGTGAAATTGTGCGACAGCTTTGCGGCTTTAAATCAAAAATGCTCTTATTGTGCGATATAGCAGAAAGTCCGTTGCATCAGTTAGGTTTAGAGTTGAGCGACAACTTTCCGGCAGTCAAAACGCAACTGTTCGTTGCTGATGTCCGCAATTACGAACGGATGAAAATAATATTTGAGCGATATAAGCCGCAGTTTGTTTATCATGCGGCAGCCTACAAACATGTTCCGCTAATGGAGACGCAACCTTCGGAAGCGATATTGGCGAATGTGTTGGGAACAAAAAATATCGCAGATTTAGCTATCGATTATCAATCGGAATGTTTTGTCATGGTTTCTACGGATAAAGCGGTGAACCCGAGCAATGTGATGGGGGCTTCGAAACGGATTGCAGAAATTTATATCCAGTATCTGTTTCATAGCCGAATCAAATCCGATGGTAAATTAATTCCCCGATTCATCACTACTCGATTTGGAAATGTATTGGGTTCCAACGGATCGGTTATTCCGCGATTTACAAAACAAATTGAAGCGGGAGGACCCATAACGGTTACGCATCCCGATATCATCCGTTATTTTATGACAATCTCGGAAGCCTGTAATCTGGTGCTTGACGCCAGTATATTAGGCAAGGGAGGTGAAATTTTTGTTTTCGACATGGGTGAATCCGTCAAAATAAAAGAAATGGCGGAATCCATGATTCGCTTGTCGGGTTTTGAGCCTTACAAAGACATTGACATCATTTACACAGGACTTCGTCCGGGAGAAAAATTGTATGAAGAGTTATTGTACGATAAAGAAAAGAAGCTCCCGACAAGCAATGAGAAAATTATGATTAATAAAGATGTTGCCGAATGCAACTATAACGAAGTCATTCCCCGGATACTTCATCTGATTGAAATGGCAAGACACGATGATGATCAAATGAAAATTGTGAAACTGATGAAAGAAATCGCTCCGGAATTTATAAGCCAAAATTCAATTTACTCCAAATTGGATAATAATCCGGAAGACGTGCTTTTACATAATTTATAAGATAAGACAATCGATATGGACATCGCAGTTGTAGGAACTGGATATGTTGGTTTAGTTACGGGAGCTTGTTTCTCTGAAATGGGTATTAACGTCACGTGTGTGGACATTAACGCTCAAAAAATACAGAATTTGAAGCAAGGGATTATCCCTATTTACGAACCGGGGTTGGAAGAATTAGTGAAAAGAAATTACAAAGCGGGTCGTCTTGAATTTACGACCGACTTGGTTTCCTGTTTGGATAAAGTTGAAGTGGTGTTTTCCGCTGTCGGCACTCCGCCCGACGAAGACGGAAGCGCCGACTTGCGTTTTGTTTGGGAAGTGGCGCGAACCATCGGGCAACATATTCGCCAATATGTCTTGATTGTAACGAAAAGCACGGTGCCGGTCGGTACGGCTCAGCAGGTTAAAGCGATTATCAGTGAAGAGCTTAGCAAACGGAATCTTGACATTTCGTTTGATGTTGCATCCAATCCTGAATTTCTAAAAGAAGGGACCGCTATCAAGGATTTCATGGGTCCGGATCGAGTGGTTGTAGGCACTGAAAGCGAGAAAGCCAAAGAGTTGATGGAGCGTTTATACAAGCCGTTTACATTAAATAACTACCGGACAATTTATACCGATATTCCTTCGGCAGAGATGATTAAATATGCAGCGAACGCTATGTTGGCTACCCGCATTTCATTTATGAACGATATTGCCAACCTTTGCCGGTTGGTTGGAGCGGATGTAAATATGGTGAGGCGGGGCATTGGTTCCGATTCCCGAATTGGAAGTAAATTTCTGTACCCCGGTTGCGGTTACGGCGGCTCCTGTTTCCCGAAAGATATCAAGGCATTGATTAAATTAGCTTCAAATAGAGGCTACGATATGCAGGTGTTGCAAGCGGTTGAGGAGGTGAATGAAAAACAGAAAACAATTCTGTTCCGAAAACTAAAGACCTTATTTTCCGATGATTTGAAAGGAAAAACGATAGCTTTATGGGGATTGTCTTTCAAGCCTGAAACGGATGATATGCGGGAAGCGCCCGCGTTGGTTTTAATTGAGTCGCTGTTGCAAGCCGGATGCAATATCAGAGTCTATGATCCGGCGGCAATGGATGAATCCAAACGGCGGATTGGGGAGCGCGTTTTTCATGCGAAAGACCTGTATGATGCAGCTTTGGATGCAGACGCATTATGTCTTCTCACCGAATGGAAAGAATTTCGTTTGCCTGCATGGGGCGTACTTAAGAAAGCCATGAAAACGCCCATCCTTGTTGATGGGCGAAATATTTACGATAAAAAAGAAATGGAAAGTTACGGGTTTATTTATGACTGCATTTAGCGGTCACTTTTTTTGACTTCCGGCGTCAGCGCCGCTGCGTTGCTGTTTAAGCATCTGACGGGCGAATTGAAGTTCGGCTTGCTGATAGCGGAAAATTTTTTCGTAAGAAATTATTTTGGAAAATTTGGCAAAATACTCTTCTTCTAATTTTGCATCATTTTCTTTGTATTGCGTGCTTGAGTCCACCATATTCTTATATTCGCTTTCCGTATGAGTTTTTCCTGTTTTTTCACTTTTCATAAACTCAGACAGATTCTTTTTCTGTTGCCGGTTTAATTCAAATTTTTTATCTTGCAACTCATTATACAAGGGCCAGAAAGCATTCGCTTCTTCTGTCGTGAAACCTACCGCTTTGGTGATAAAGGCAACTCTTTTTTCTTTGAATTGCTCAAATTCCGCCTTTCTCTTATCGTCGCGCTGGGCGAAAAGAAATGTATTGGCGCTTGTTAGTGCTAAAAATAGAAATAAGAGTACTCCTTTTTTCTTCATGACTTACGTTTTTAATTTATTCTGAACTTGAATCATCCGTATAGTCAGTCACATAGAATGCATCATCATATACTAACCGAGCCAATTTATCGTCATAATAATTATAGTAATCGTCAATATCAGACGATGAGGTCAGTTTTAGTCCTTCCGACGCATAAGCTTTTATTTCGTTCGTTGCAGGAGAACCTACAAATAGACGAATCATCAATGCAATTCCTGCAAACATAGCCGCCATATATACCCACGGACGCACACGGTGCCACCACATAACATTAACGCTTTTCAAATCTTCTCGAACAACATCCGGTAATTGTGAAATCATACCTTTTGCAAAGTTTTCAAAATATCCTTTAGGCGTTTTGAAAGGCTCAATCTTGGCTATATCTTTTAATTGTATTCTTCTTTTGTCCATAATCGATTCCTTTTATGTTTTTGACAACTGAATGCAGGAAAAGTTTAATCCTGATTCAAATAATCTTCTATTTTTTTAACAGCGTGATGATACGACGCTTTCAACGCGCCGACAGAGGTGCCTGTTACTTCAGACATTTGTTCGTAGGGCATTTCGTCGTAGTAACGCATGTTAAACACAGAGCGTTGTTTATCGGGTAGAGTTAGGATTGCTTTTTGCAGTTTCAGTTGAAGCGCGTCTCCATCGAAATATTCGTCACCCTCTAATTTATCAATCAGAAAAGTATCCACTTCATCGATGGACATGTTGTTTTGAGCATGCTGTTTATTTAGAAAAGTCATGGATTCGTTGAATGCAATTTTATACAGCCAGGTCGATAAACGAGCTTCTCCTCTGAAAAAGCCAATATTCATCCATGCTTTCAAAAAGGTATTTTGCAACACATCGTTTGCGTCATCGTGCGAGATGACCATTTTCCGAATGTGATAGTATAATTTTTCACTATAATAAGAAACCACTTGTTCAAAAGCTCTTTTTTGCAATTCGGTGTTATTGCTTTGCAACTGTTTAAGTGTTTCTTCTTCGTTATAGAGTTTCATTTGTACATAATTTGTTTCAAATAATCAAACGATTTGAGCGCAAATGTAATAAAAAAAGGTGAAATATCATTTTGATGGAATGGAAAAATCGACAAAAACGGGTAAATGATCACTGTATCCGCCTTCGTGTTTGCGTCCGTGATAGGTCTTTTTCGGGCGTTTTCCACCGTAGGTTTTATCTTCGATCATCATAAAATTACGGGAAAAAATGGTTGCCGTCTGCGGAAGAACCTGAATAGAAGGCTCTCCGGTGAGCAGATTGCCGGAAACGATGATTTGATCCAACATATTCCAATGCCTCTGATATTTATAGCTACCGGTATTTTTCCTTTTTTCAAAAAAAGAGAAAAGGTTATACAGGTTTTGCGGAGCGACCGGATTTGAAACCGGCTGGGCGTATAGAACTTCCGAAAGACTCCGGTTGGAAGGTTCATCGTTAAAGTCGCCCATAATTAAGATATTTGCATTCCTTCGGATTCGTATCACACTGTCAACTTTATCCTTGAGAACCGATGCGGCGAACATCCTGTCCGGCTCCGACTGATTTTCTCCACCTCGGCGGGAGGGAAAATGACAAACAAAGACGTCCAACGTATCCCGAACGGATACCTGTCCGGTCACATGCAAAATATTCCGGGTGTGTTTCCGTAGATTATAAGGAAAACGAACGATGTAGCTCTCATGATGCAGGTATTTGAACTTTTCACGCCGGTAGAGTAGAGCGACATTGATGCCTCGCGGATCCGGCGAATCGGTGATGACAAACCGGTAATTCATCTTTCTCAAAGGAGAATGTTGAGTCAAGTCGGCGATTACTTTTTCGTTTTCCACTTCGCATAGTCCCACCAACGCCGGACTATCCCATTCTCCTATGGAAGTAATCACTTTTGCAATGTTGTTCACCTTGTTATAATAACGTCCCTGCGTCCAATGCATCACCCCTTCCGGAAGAAATTCATTATCATTTTTTCTCGGATTATCAAACGTATCGAAAAAGTTTTCGGTATTGTAGAACATAACCCTAAAATTAGCTTGCCCGAAAATCGGGACATAAAATAGAATGAGAATTGTTACAATTAAAAGTTTTGGTTTCATCAGCTATATTATTTACTATTTATAATTCATAATTCATAATTCATAATTTATCCACTTATCCCCCCCCTTCCCCATGCTGTTCATAAGCTCCTAAATCCGGTTTTCCATCGGTAAGCCGGTAATAACCATCCATATCGTAGGGGATTTGAGCGGCAATAGTATAATCGGCAACATCTTTTGCCGGAGAATTTTTTTGCAAGTGAAAATCAAAAGAAGGATACCAACTGTTGTTTACCCAATCGTTCGCGTCGGTTTTCATAAACAATAACGAATCGGTATCAAGGAAAATGCAATTAATAACTTGTGTGCTATCCGGTTTTCCATTGGGAATCAAGCAATTTTTGAATAAATAAGGAATCGGGGTATCGGTGCTGAATTGATTGACTTGAATGGCTGAAGTGGAAGCATACTTCGCCCCCCAGATAATTGAATTGTCAAACTCGGCGCTAATCACGGGATAATCATCCATCCCTCCTGCAGAGTTCCAAACGGCGTCGCTAAGAATTAAAGTTGTATTATCGGAATTTACCCAGCCTATTTGCGGATTGTAAGGATAATAATTGGCAATCGTACATTGCGTAAAACGGGAGGAACCGCCCACAATATTCAATAAAGCGCCGTTTGCATTTGAAAACTCGCAATTCTCCGCAGTAATATTGCAGTTGACCGCTTGCAACAAAGTGCCGGAAACATTCGTAAGCACAACGTTCATCATCGTAAGCTTGCTTCGGGAAGGGTCGGTGCATACATCCAAATTCATTCCATACGTTCCGTTTCGTATTCTCACATTTTCCAAGTCGTTGTCATAGCTTTCCGGAGCGAAGTAGATGCCGCCCCATTGTCCGGGGATTAAATCGTAGGGAATAGTTAGCATATAATCGGTTCGACTTCCGCGAAAAACAACCGGATTTTCTACCGTGCCTTTCATTTTAACCGTGCCATTAACGATGAGCGCTGCATTATTGTACATATAAAAGACGCTGCCTTCATCCATTTCAACCGTTGCACCTTTGTCGATAACTAAGCTATCATATATCAAATAGGGTTTCTTATTATCCAAAACGGAATCGGAAGATAAAGTCACGCCTCTCCATGTATAAACGTCTTGTCCGTAGCCTTCCAAAACCACTTGCTGCTGGACGCCATTCGTTTCAAAAACGATATTATCGTTAAAAACGGTTGGCGTGTATTGTCCGTTTCCTTTCGGCGTCACATTCACCAGCACCAGCAAACTGTCTTTTGCCAGAATCTCGACATTTTCGAAAGTGGAGCCTGCCATTCCATCGACATTGATTTTGAAATCGCTGTTGGTCCCTTCGGCTAACTGAACCGACGAAATGAGCAATGGTTTCGAGTTTTTGTTATAAACCATGAACGATAGCACCGGCGAATTTACCGTAGTCAACACCGTATCGAACGAGAGCGTATCGACTGAAAATGAAAGAATATCCTGAGGATTCGTGGAATAATTCTCAAGATTATTATTGCAAGCGTAAAAGTTTATCAATAATAAAACGATAAATAGAACGAAAAGCCGGAACGGTTTATACATAAAATATTATGAAAGATACCTATTTAAACGGCTTTTCGTTCGATTTATTTTATTCATATTATATTCTTACTTTAGCTACACTCGTTTCTCCTGTTTTTAATTTTACGGAAACCAAATACAAACCGGAAGGAAGCGACAGCGACTTTGTATAGGTCGTTTGTCCGATAGCATTGTCTTTTACCACCGTTATTCCCTGAAGGGTAATCACGGATACATCTTCTATTCCGGAAGTAGCGTTTACATAAAGCATATTATTGGAAGCGCTGACATTCACCGAATGAGTTGCATCTACCGAAGGCATTCCGGTTACGGTTTTATTTTCTCCCAACAGTAAGACAAAACGGTCTTGTACGCTGGGCGCATTCTGAAACGTATAACTATTGTTGGTTGTTAAATCAACGGTTTTGTTCAGATATTTATCCCACAACTCTAAACTATCTACATTCAATTTGTCTTGGTTATAGAGAGTTAAGGTGACTTGACTCGTGCTGTCGGATGAAAGAATGCCTATCGGAATGCTGGTCACATATCCGCCTTCAAACTGGATGCTGTTCTTTTGTCCCGTTTCGTCGGTTGCATAAAGTTGGGGAACATCGGGATAGCCGTCAGGCAAAAGCAGAATCAAGTTTTTTTCATTCACATTCTGCATGGACAGGGTGAGCCAACTGACTCCGGCTTGGCTTTCTGCTTTTAGGAAAAGCACGTCCGCTTTAACGCCGGTGTTGATGATGGAAGAACGGAAAGTACTTGCAGTTTGTCCTCCCGTAGGGTCATCTTTATGAGCTACTGCATTTTTTACATTAAAATTAAGCACTCCTGAAGGCGAATTAACAACAAACGCTTGTAAAGGAGCAATATATCGCATACTCATATCAGGGCTGCCGGCAGTATAGCTATAAGACATAAAATTATTACCGGAATACAAACGGTAAGTTGGTACAACATCAGGATTATCATTGATAAACTCATCAAAATCCAGATTGGACATAAACGGATTGCCGACCATGACGTCCTGACCGGCTGGAACAGCCATTGTATATACTCCATTCGTTAAATTTTGATCAAAAATGAAACGATACGATTCTTCTCCACGTGGCATATTATCATATGTGCCGGAAAGAGGAAAATTAGTCTGATCAGCATAATAATACGGGAAATAACTGACTCCATCGGTATGATAGAACCCTCCGCGATATGCTATGATATTCGTATTATCAAAATACGGCATCTCCAAAATTCCTTTCAATCCATTCAAATTTTCCTGATAGCTATGTGGCGATGTTACTAATGGATTCGTTAGATCTCCGTCCACCCAAACAGCTATAGCATTGTATTGATTTCCCAAATCCCATGAATTATTAGTCTCTGGCGAATACCATTCTCCAGTTATTGTTCCTTTGCTGTTCGGTTGTGTGACAGTCATAAAATTCTGATGCCAAATTCTCGGAAAACCACGCAAACCGAAATCTCCGGAAGCCATACTTTTCAAAGGCGCAGACAAGGCGTACCACCGATTAAACGACATGGGAGTAGCAGAGAAAGACACTCCGGAATTATCAAGATCTTCATCAATTCCATTATCAGTTCCATTACTTATGCCATAATTGTATTGAACATAAGCGTAATGGTAATCCAGCAAGTCAGGTCTTCCAATCATTCCTCCGAAATGGAACCAGATATCACGGCAAGAGCAAGTAGGCGCCGTAGCGGTAATATCCAGCGATGGATAAAAATCAGCGTCGCCGGGAATGTGCACATCTGTACATTTGGTTGGCGCTTCTAGCGCCTGAGAAAATGTTCCATCCGTTGTATTTCGCTCCAACCAATTCTGGGGATCGTTCCAGTCTTGACTCACCAAACCTTCGGAAGCATTCCGTTTCCAATATAATAATCTTGCATCTGTGGTAGTTGTTGTAACCTCGAATGGATCAGACACAGAGCAACACATATAATCGCCTGTGAAGTTATATTTGCTACCTCCGGCAACAACCATGTAATAACCGGCTTTCACGGTTCCATGATAAACTAATCCGCTATCCGGCAACTCTGTCCATTGGGACATATATGTATTCCAATCACCCAGATTAGTCGGTTTTTGAGGAACTCCATTTGATGCATCCCAAAAATACCAATGGACTACAGGATCTTTTCCAAAATCTGTATTAGCTTTGTCGGGATCGTCAAAACTTGCAGTCAAATCCAAATATGTGCCTGCGCAATAAGGATTATTAAGACCGTTAACTATTATATTCGGAAGGTCTAAATCAATTTTAATATCGTCTAATACAAAATCATTTCCAGTTGTACCTGCTTCTGAATCGAAAAATCTCAAGGTATCTGAGCTTGACATAGCCGTAAAGCTAAAGGTTTCTTGTGTCCATACTGTTGCCGCTGAACTTGCTTTTGCTATGGGCCACGGTGAGGATTTTGGCGGAGACGCTGATCCATCATCTATTTCAACTTGCAAGGTTGGGTTTACATAATTATTTGAGGTTATGCCTCCATTATTTCCTCCCCTTACTAAGTTTCCTACCCAAAAAGAAAGGGTTAACTGTGTATTAGCACATAAACCATTAATGATATATACAAAAAATGGAATATCGGTTGTTGCCGCTGCATCAACTACCATCATATAACTCCCATTACCCGTATGATCTGATACATAATTAGTAGAAGTAGAACCCCACCAAGCACCCGGTGACATTGTAGTAGTAGTTCTTTTTGTCAACATATAATGACCAGGAGTCGATGCCTTTGTTCCATCAGCAAAAATAAAACTAGATGTATAGTTTATTGAATCTTTATCACAAGGTATTGCAGTAGAAGAATAATAAGGAGGAGCAGGACATCCAACTCCTCCAAAATCTTCAGAAAATATTGTTTTTTGTGCATAGACTTGTGATAGAGAAGCCGCTAATGCTATAAAAAGAGTTGAAATTATCTTCTTCATTTTTTTTCTTCTTTTTTATAATTAAACACTACTGAATAAATCAAATAGATAGAACTCATCGCTATCAAAAACATAAAACCTGAACCTATCGGAAGTTCACTGTCAGCGTTAGTCGATCCTTCTTGTCCGGGAGGTTCAGTTCTCTGTAAAGTTTGTTCATTTTGTACCCATTGTGATGAAGCTTGTGAAGATTGTGAAGTCACCCAGGAAGATTCGCTACTATTTTGCCCATGAACTGACACCGGATAAAAATATCCGGACGCACAAAGGACGATACTAACGAAAAGCTTCAATAAAAATTGTTTCATACCTTGTAATCATTTAGTTATTTAAATTTCCTTTGATTATCTTATTAATCAAAACACACTATTATTGTTATGTTGACTTATTGAAGTGCAAAGATAATGCCAAAAAATAACTAAATCTGCTTTCACTATAAAATATGCCAATAATTAACATTGTTTTCCATTAAATTTTAATAAGTTAATAATATGATAAGTAAAAAAAAGAGCCTGCAAGTGAATGCAAGCTCTTTTTTGAAAAATGTTGAACTTCGTTCTATTCCTTTGTTTCTTCCGTTTCGGAAGCTTCTGTTGGCGGAGTTTCCGGAGCTTCTGCTTCCGGTTCTTCTTTTGCCGGAACTTCGGGAACTTCTGCTGCTTGAACTTCTTCAACCGCAGCATCCGCTACCGCCTCAACAGCATTATCCTTAATGTCCTTTATGTCATTACTGTCCCTAACATCACTACTGTCTTGCTCTTTTTCCACCACCGCTTTCGCTTTCTTTTCTTTGACAGGAGCTGCTTTCGGAGCTTCAATAGGAGCGGTTGCGACATCCGATTTTCTTCTCGAACGACGGGTTTTCCCTTTTGCCGGCGCTTTTTTATCTTTTAGCATTAATTCGTTGTAATCCACTAATTCGATAAAGCACATCGAAGCATTATCGCCCAAACGGTTGCCGGTTTTTATAATCCGCGTGTAACCACCGGGGCGGTCGCCTATTTTTTGAGAAATCTCTTGAAATAATTCCGTCACTGCATATTTGTCTCGTAGATTCTGAAAAACGACGCGTCTCGAATGCGTGGTATCTTCTTTGCCCTTCGTGATGAGCGGTTCTACATATTTACGAAGTTCTTTCGCCTTGGCAACGGTCGTAAATATTCTTTTATGCATGAGCAAAGAAACCGCCATATTCGAGAGCATGGCTTCTCTGTGAGAGTGAGTACGACCTAAATGGTTGATTTTATTATTATGTCTCATCTTAATTACTTTATTCTTTATCGAGTTTATACTTTACGATGTCCATTCCAAAGGTGAGATTCAGATGGTCGAGCAAATCGTCCAATTCGGTTAACGATTTTTTCCCGAAGTTGCGGAATTTCAACAAATCGTTCTTTTGATATTTAACCAATTCACCTAAAGTTTCCACATCAGCCGCTTTCAAACAGTTCAATGCGCGAACCGAGAGGTTCATATCGGCTAATTTCGATTTCAACAATTGACGCATGTGAAGAGCGTCTTCGTCAAATTCTTCATTTACTTCGGAAGCGACCGGTTCCAAATGAATCTTTTCATCGGAAAACAGCATGAAATGGTGAATCAGTATGCGGGCTGCTTCCTTTAACGCCTCTTTGGGATGAATCGAACCATCGGTGGTGATTTCAATAATCAACTTTTCGTAGTCCGTTTTCTGTTCCACCCTGAAATTTTCAATCGTATATTTTACATTACGAATCGGCGTAAAGATAGAATCAATGGCGATTTGATTAATCGCATCATTTTCCGTACGATTTTCTTCGGCGGGAACATATCCGCGTCCTTTATCTATAGTTAATTCTATATTGAAATTGGCGCTTTTATCCATAGTGCAAATAACCAATTCCGGATTTAGAATAGCAAAACCGCCCAATTGCTTGCCGATGTCTCCCGCCGTGAATTTTTCAGCGCTGCCGGAAACATTAATGGTTACTTTTTCATTTTCAATGGTCTTAACTACATGTTTAAACCGTACTTTTTTGAGATTGAGAATGACTCTTGTCACATCTTCAATAACGCCTGGAATGGAAGAAAACTCATGGTCGATGCCGTCGATCCGGATGGATGTGATTGCAAAACCTTCAAGCGAAGATAAAAGAATGCGGCGAAGAGAATTACCGATAGTAATCCCATAGCCGGGTTCCAACGGACGGAATTCAAACTTCCCATAATGGTTGTCCGCTTCCAGCATTAATACTTTATCGGGTCTTTGAAATGTTAATATCGCCATTATGAACTCCTTTTTATTTAGAATATAATTCTACAATTAACTGCTCTTTAATATTTTCAGGAATATCAGCCCGTTCGGGAATATGCAAGAATTTCGCACTCATCGACGAAGACTCATATTCGATCCACGGATATTTGCTGTGATTGATTCCCGAAACACTGTCAAGGATTATTTCCATCGATTTGGCTTTTTCACGAACGCCCACGCATTGCCCCGGTTTCACAGAATAAGAAGGGATATTAACCACTTTTCCATCCACGATAATGTGGCGGTGTGAAACCAATTGTCGAGCGCCTGCTCTTGATTTTGCCAAGCCCATCCGGTAAACGATATTGTCTAACCGCGATTCCAACAACTGCAGAAGCACTTCACCGGTAATGCCTTTGGAGCGTGAAGCCTTATCAAACATATTGCGGAACTGTTTTTCCAATACACCATACGTGTATTTTGCTTTTTGTTTCTCGCGCAATTGGATACCGTATTCGGAAGTTTTCTTCTTCCTGCCGTTACCGTGTTGCCCCGGAGGATAATTTTTCTTGCTTAAAACTTTGTCCGGTCCGAAAATTGGTTCGCCAAATTTACGCGCAATTTTTGTTTTTGGTCCAGTATATCTTGCCATTTTCTTTATTTTTTATTAAACTCTTCTTCTTTTTGGAGGACGGCATCCGTTGTGCGGAAGCGGAGTAACATCAATAATTTCCGTTACTTCTATACCGGCTCCATGTACGGTGCGAATAGCAGATTCCCGTCCGTTGCCGGGACCTTTCACATAAGCTTTCACTCTTCTCAGCCCTAAATCGTAGGCAACTTTTGCGCAATCTTGAGCAGCCATTTGCGCTGCATAAGGCGTGTTTTTCTTTGAGCTGCGGAATCCCATCTTACCTGCGGAAGACCAGGAAATCACTTGTCCTTCGCTGTTCGCCAGGGTAACAATGATATTGTTAAATGAAGAGTGAACGTGCAATTGACCGTTTGCGTCAACTTTCACTACTCTTTTTTTAGCTACAACTGTTTTCTTTGCCATATTATCTTATAAATTAGTCTCAATTATCCTTTCGTTGCTTTTTTCTTGTTAGCAACTGTTTTTTTACGTCCTTTGCGAGTACGGGCATTGTTTTTAGTGCTTTGTCCTCTAACGGGCAAACCGATACGATGACGTATGCCGCGATAGCAGCCAATATCCATTAATCGTTTGATATTCAATTGAACTTCAGAACGAAGGTCGCCTTCTACCTTGTAGCTGTGACCAATAATTTCGCGAACCACTGTCGCCTGTTCATCCGTCCAGTCCTTTACTTTAAGATCTTTATCCACTCCTGCTTCCGACAGGATTTTGTTGGCTGAATTGCGACCGATACCGAATATGTAAGTTAACGCAATCTCACCTCTTTTGTTTTGGGGCAAATCCACCCCGACTATTCTTATCGCCATTTTTCAAAATTTTAGCAAAAATAATTACTTATCCCTGACGTTGTTTAAATTTGGGGTTTTTCTTATTGATCACATATAGACGTCCTTTTCTTCTTACGAT
>Ga0123354_10000494_pt1 | contig 39538 bp, 40 predicted proteins | sample TergutLab28metaG_2_FD_97872 | JGI IMG/M metagenome (GOLD analysis project Ga0123354, IMG submission 97872) | Labiotermes labralis P4 segment gut microbial communities from Petit-Saut dam, French Guiana - Lab288 P4 | ecosystem: Host-associated > Arthropoda: Insects > Digestive system > Gut ... | reverse complement strand
CGTCGCCAGCCTGAATACTTCCAATGGCTTTTTTTGCTTCCAAAAGCGGACCCGGACAAGCCGTCCCCCTTGCATCTACTGATTTTGTTACTTGAATGTTGTCTAAACTTTCCATAATTTATAATTATTATATAAACAATTGCATACTGCTTTCTCCGGCGTCAGCCACAAAAGTTGCCGCTCCGGCAAATGTCAGATGCGGATAATCGATAATCTCTTCTTTTTTAAATCCCATCAAACCCATCGACATTTCACACACAATGATTTCGATGCCCAATTCGGCTGCCTGAGCAAACATCTCGTCTAACGAAAGTACATTTTTCTTCTTCATCAAGTCTTTAATCATCGCCGGTCCCATGCCGCACATATTCATTTTTGAAAGCGGAAGAGCGTTTCTGTCTTTCGGCAACATGAATCCGAACATTTTCGACATGAAATCCTTGCCCTGCGGATGTTTTTTCTTGTCGCGAAGCGCCGCCAGCGCCCAGAAAGAAAAAAACAGTTTTACCTGCGTATCCATTGCAGCAGCCGCCAGCGAGATGACCATCGCCGCAAGTATCTTGTCCATATCGCCCGAAACGATAGCGATTGACAGTTGGTCTTTTCGTGAGTTTTCGAGTCGTTCAATTTTTCCTTTCAACTCATCTAATTGTTTTTGAAGCTGTTCAACAGTCGTTGCAGTATTTTCCATATTAATTATATTATTTATTTTAATTGTCTTGAAACATAGCTACAAATGTAGCGGTTATTATCGAAACGCCTGCCGAAATATGTGTGGTTGTCCGCATATATAATTGTGATATGTATCACAATTTTTATACATTTGGAGTTTTTAGAAATAATACCTAAATTTGTCACCGGATATGACCGATGAATGTAAATATTGTTTGTTCCATAAGGGAATTACAGAAATTTTTGATGATACTTGCCTTAAACAGTTATCGGAAAATCATGCTGTTGTAGGTTTTGTTAAGGGAGATTCCATCATCAAACAGGGTGCTTTATCCACCAACGTGGTTTTTTTGCGAAAAGGATTAGTGAAAATACATATTGCCGGACCCTTGCGAGAACAGATTGTTAATTTGGTAAAAGCCCCGACCTATTTGGGATTACCAACCACTTTGGGCGATAAAATTAATCAATATTCGGTAAGCGCCGTTTCCGAAGTCGAAGTATGCTTTATTGATATGCAAGTTTTTCAAAATCTCTTACGTGCCAAACCTGCGTTTGCCTACGAAATTATACTTCGAATCTGTCAGAATGATATTGAATTATATCAACGATGCGCCAACAGAACCCAAAAACAATTGCGGGGAAATCTGGCAGACACTTTGCTGGAATTTTCAAATAATATTTTTGAATCAGACAGTTTCGTATTACCTGTGTCTCAAACCGAACTTGGATGTTTGATTGATGCCGGCAGAGAAAGTATAAGCCGCTTTTTAAGCGAATTTGATAAAGACGGGATTATTTCGTTAAACGGGAAACAGATTACAATTTTAAATAAGAAAATGCTGCAAATAATCAGTGCGAATGGATAGTGAGCTGTCGGTTTTTCCAAATAAAAGTCGGATCAGGCTTGCTGTTTTTTTCTTATACTTTTGTTCGGGAATTTGTTTCTCAAGTTGGGCAAGCAGAATCCCGGATATAAAAAATACGTTGAGATTAGGAGATGCCGAATGGGGAACCATCTTATTTATGCTTCCCATCGGGCAAGTATGCGGTATGGCAATCTCCGGCCTGATTGTATCCAAAGTCGGGAGTAAAAAAGTATTACCCATTGCTCTTGTGGGCTATGTTGTTGCCTTGCTGTCAGTCGGAATGTCTTCTACGGGATATTCCTTGATAATGAGTTTAATTGCATTCGGTTTCTGCGGTAATTTCTGCAATATATCCGTCAATACGCAGGCAATAAGCGTTGAAGCAGTTTACAATAAACCGATTATGGCATCTTTTCACGGAGGGTGGAGCCTTGCCGGACTTACGGGAGCCTTTATCGGACTATTGATGGCGACCATCCGGTTGCATCCCATCTATCATTTTGGTATTATCGGAGCGCTTGTACTTACGACTTTGATGATAAACCGTCCTTACCTTCAACCGGACGTTAAAAAGGAAAAAAATGCTGCCGAAATTGCCGCAGGAAAACGGAGAAAGCCGGAAACTTTTTTATTTTTGCTTGGAACAATCGCATTTTGCGGAATGGCTGCCGAAGGATCCATGTCGGATTGGAGCGGACTCTATTTGATTGATGTGGTAGGGATGCCGAAACATTTGGCTCCAATAGGTTTAGCTGCTTATATGACCACCATGGCTTCGGGTCGCTTTATAATCGATAGAGCAACAAGGAAGTGGGGGAGACGACGCATTGTACAAGTCGGAGGCGCTTTTATAAGTACGGGCTTGTTTACGGCAGTTGCTTTTCCTCATTTTATTACGGTTATTATTGCCTTTATGCTTACCGGGTTCGGTACCGCCGGCATAGTACCGACCATATACAGTACGGCAGGGCAAAAAACACGAATACCGGCAAGCCTCGCGCTTACTATCGTATCAAGCGTCAGCTTTTTGGGATTTTTATTGGGTCCTCCGGTGATAGGATATATTTCAAGCGTCACCAATCTTCGCTATTCTTATGCACTAATCGGGATGGCGGGAATATGTATTGCGGCATTGGCTTCCCATATCAAAGTTTTGTCTGCCGACTATCAAAACAACGATTGAACAACATTGCTCATCACTGATAATTCATAATTCATCATTCTTCGAACTCTTCTCCAAACAGCGTCGCCGCCGTTGCTTCCTTGATGATTATATTTATGCAATCGCCGATCCGTCTGTTTCCTTTATTGAAAATGACTACTTTGTTTTGCGATGTTCGTCCGTATAATTGCTCGCGGGAACGTTTGGAAAAACCTTCCACCAAAACCTCCCTGATTTTTCCGACCTCTTCCCGGTTGCGCATCAACGACAATTCCAGTTGGAGTGCGATGATCTCTTCCAATCGACGGATTTTTTCTGCTTCCGGAACATTATCGGGCAAATGTTTAGCGGCATACGTTCCCGGTCGCTCCGAATATTTGAACATAAACGCCGAGTCGAAGCCCGCTTCGCGCATTAACGACAGGGTTTCGCGGTGGTCTTCCTCGGTTTCCGACGAAAATCCGCAAAATAAATCGGTCGAAATTGCTGCATCCGGCAGAATACGGCGAATAGCTGCGATCCTTTCCAAATAATCTTCCCGCGTATATTTCCGGTTCATGGCTTTCAGAATTTTCGAACTTCCCGATTGCGCGGGTAAGTGTATGTGCTTGCATATATTGGGATATTGAGCGATGACTTCCAAGGTTGCGTCGCTCATATCTTTCGGATGTGAAGTTGTAAAGCGGATACGCATATCGGGCGCTTTCCGGGCAACTAATTCCAGCAGGCGGGGAAAATCCACTGTATCTTGCTCGTCGTTACCGACCTGCAGATACGAATTTACGTTTTGTCCAAGCAAAGTAACTTCTTTATATCCCTTTTCCTTTAATGTCCGGATTTCATTCAAAATACTTTCGGGTTCACGGCTTCTTTCTCGTCCGCGTGTATATGGTACAACGCAATAGCTGCAAAAATTATCGCATCCCCGCATGATGGAAATAAATCCCGATATTTTAATTCCTGAAAGTTTTAGCGGAATAATTTCTTTATAGGTTTCTATGGTAGATAGTTTGACATTTATTGCTTTTTCTCCGGCATCTACGGTAGCTAATAAATGGGGTAAATCCAAGTAAGAATCCGGACCGGCAACCAAATCTGCCCGGTGTTTATCAATCAGGTCTTCTTGAACCCTCTCCGCCATGCAACCCAAAACGCCGATAATCATTTTTTTATTTTTTTTCTTCAAGGAGCGGAAATAGTCGAGCCGGGAAATGACTTTTTGTTCTGCATTATCTCTCACGGAGCAAGTATTAATGAATAGCGTATCTGCCTCACTGATATTTTCGGTCGGTTCGTAACCATCCATTTGCAAAATGGAAGCTACAATTTCGCTATCTGCGATATTCATCTGACATCCGTAGGTTTCGATATAAAACTTTTTCAATGGTAGTATGCTATTACTATCTGATTTATAGCTGGTTTCATTTTCTTTATTCATTTGTTTTTTTTATATAAAATTATTTAACATTATTTAACTGCAAAAAAGTTGACTTTTATTGCAAAATATTTGGTAATCAAAAAAGATGTACTTACCTTTGCCCTGAAAAACGTAAAATTTTTTCATAGTTAAGGTTTTGGTTAAATGGGTTATGAGTGGCTGTGAAGTCACTCATAATATTTTAAAGAGTTTTTTGTGCTGTAAACATATTTTTTCGTACTTTTGAGCTGCAAAAATAAACATATTTTATGGATAAGTTATCAGAATATATTCCTTTATTGATTATCTTGGTTTCTCTCATTTTTTCCATTATCGGAAAAAAGAAGAAGCAAGATAAAGTTACACAACAGACCACTCTACCGGGGATACCCGCCGGAGAATTTGTTGATGAAATAAACTTGCCGCCCTCGTATTTGAAGACTGCCGAGAAAAAACAGAAAAAACAAACATTTCATACACCGGAAATCACAAAGAAAAAAGAGAACGAGCAAACTTTTTTCCCCGATTATGAAAATCTCGAAAGTAAAGAAGAAAATGAACATTCGGCTTTTTCTTTTGAAAATGAAGAGGACGTAAGGCGAGCGGTTATATATGCGGAAATAATTAACAGAAAAGAATATTAGTATTATGAAATCCGCATGCAAAAGTTGCACCAAGAAGCATGAACATGCTGCGGATTCCATCTGACCTTTAAAAACAAATGATGTACAGATGAAATTTAAAAGAATTACAGCGGAAGAAGCTGCTTGTCTGATAAAGGACAATGATGTGGTAGGATTCAGCGGTTTTACGGCAGCCGGATGTCCGAAAGCAGTCAGCAGAGCATTTGCAAAGAGAGCGGAAGAAGAACATACAAAAGGTAATCCACTGAAAATAGGCGTATATACAGGCGCTTCGACCGGCGATTCGATTGACGGGGCTTTGGCTCGCGCACACGCTATCAAATTTCGAGCTCCTTATCAATCCAATCCCGATTTGAGAATTGAATTAAACAATGGAGGCGCCAATTATTGTGATTTGCATCTTTCTGAACTGCAACAATATCTTCGCTATGGATTTTTCCCGAAACCCGATTGGGCAATTATAGAAGCTTGCGATATTACCGACGATGGAAAAGTGTATCTGACTTCTTCCGTGGGAATATCGCCAACAATCGCTCATCTGGCAGATCGCATTATTATAGAATTAAATAAATATCATCCGAAAGAATTGGCGGGAATCCATGATATATATGAACCGGCTGATCCTCCTTTTCGCCGCGAAATTCCGATTTATAAACCGAGCGACTTGATAGGCGTTCCATACGTACAGGTTGACCCCGAAAAAATTGTTTGCATTGTCGAAACCGATTTGCCGAACGAAATAGGTGCTTTTACTCCTTTAGATGAAGTGACCGAACAGATCGGCAGGAATGTTGCCGAATTTTTATCTCGAGAAATGAAAATCGGACGACTCCCGGCAAGCTTTTTGCCGGTTCAATCGGGTGTGGGCAACGTTGCCAATGCAGTGATAGGTGCGATGGGAGCGAATGAAGATATTCCTCCGTTTGAAGTCTATACCGAAGTCATTCAAGATTCGTTTGTACAATTGCTGAAAGAAGGCAACGTCAAGTTTGTCAGCGGATGTTCGTTGACTTTAAGTACGCCTGCATTACAAGATATATACAATAATCTTTCCGAATTCAAGAAAAAAATAATACTTCGTCCTCAGGAGATTTCCAATTCACCGGAAATCGCGCGACGCTTGGGAATCATATCAATCAACACCGCTTTGGAGGCTGATATTTTCGGAAATATCAACTCAACGCATGTATTGGGAACTCGAATGATGAATGGTATAGGAGGTTCGGGCGATTTTTGCCGAAATTCATATATATCCATTTTTACAGCTCCATCGACAGCCAAAAACGGAAAAATCAGCGCTGTTGTGCCTATGGTATCGCATGTCGATCACAGTGAACATTCCGTTAAAATCATTATTACGGAACACGGAATAGCGGATTTACGATGTAAATCGCCGATTCAACGCGCCGAAACGATCATCAATAATTGTGTCGATCCTCAATACAGAAACTTGCTGAATGAATATCTTTGGTTAGGACAAAAAGGGCATACCCCTCAAAATATGGCTGCAGCACTTGCTTTCCACGATACGTTTATCAAAACGGGGGATATGCGGAATGTGAATTGGAGCGATTATATATAAGTCGCCGGGTTTCAAATTCAAAAAATAATTGTATTTTTGCAAAAATAATACTGAAAAAACGATAGAATGATGCAGAAATACCCTTCCGCTTTGCTGGAAAATGCGGTTAATGAATTTGCAAAACTACCGGGAATCGGAAAAAAGACGGCGTTGCGTTTAGCGCTTCACACATTGAAAAGGACACCGGAAGAAGTAGCATCGCTTGGAGAAGCGATTGTTAATTTACGAAACAGGGTCAACTACTGTCGGATTTGTCACAACATTTGTGATGAAGAAGTATGTAATATCTGCAACAATCCTAACCGAGATACGGCTTTGCTATGTGTGGTGGAAAATATCAAAGAAGTGATGGCAATCGAAAATACCGGACAGTTTCACGGTTTATATCATGTTTTGGGAGGTATTATTTCGCCGATGGAAGGCATTGGACCCAATGACTTGCAAATTCCGGATTTAATCAGGCGAGCTCAAAACGAAAACATAACCGAAATTATTTTAGCATTAAGTACCACGATGGAAGGGGATACAACCAATTTTTACATCTACCGGAAGTTAGCGAATTTTAATATAACAATAAGTGTTATAGCGCGGGGAGTTTCTATCGGCGATGAAATAGAATATGCCGATGAAATCACATTGGGTCGCTCAATCTTAAATCGAACAAATTTTAATGATTCATTTAAAAAATAAATTTTATGGTAATTGCAGTTGATTTTGATGGAACAATTGTTGAACATGCTTATCCGAAAATAGGAAGATCAATTCCATTTGCGATTGATGTATTAAAAAGATTACAACAAGAAGAGCGTCATACGCTATTATTATGGACTGTCAGAGAAGGTAAACTTTTAGACGAAGCAGTGGACTATTGTTCTAAAAACGGGCTTAATTTTTATGCGATCAATAAGAATCATCCCGACGAAGAAGAAGGAGAAGCTCCGCGTAAGTTGGTTGCGGATCTTTTCATTGACGATAAAAATATCGGAGGACTCCCCGATTGGGGCATCATATACAAAGCCATAAAGTCGGGAAGTATTGATTTCAGCAATATAGACGATTATATTTCGGATAACAACAAGCCGAAACCGAAAAAGAATCTGTTTATTCGAATAGGAGAAGCTTGGGAAACCGCTCAAGGATATAAAAAGTAAAGTTTTAGTCAGATGAAATATCCCGTTGAAAGCAGCATAATCAAAAACGCTTCAGAAGCGCTTCATATTAAAAATCTTGAAAATGCGACCATACGCGAAGTCGTAGCCATCGCGGATAGTATTGAACAACAAACCGGATTGGAATTTATTCGGATGGAAATGGGCGTTCCGGGCTTGCCGCCGTCCACTGTGGGTGTTGAAGCTGAAATAGAAGCCTTGAAAGCGGGAGTTGCTTCTATCTATCCACCCATTGACGGACTGCCCGAATTGAAAAAAGAATCTTCCCGTTTCATACGGGCTTTTATAAACTTGTCTGTCGATCCCGAATGTTGCGTTCCGGTTGTCGGTTCGATGGAAGGAAGTTTTATTTCTTTTTTAATTGCCAATCAGTGTAATCCGAATAAAGATACCATATTGTTTATCGATCCGGGTTTTCCGGTGCAAAAACAGCAGGCGACCGTGTTGGGATGCAAGTGCGTTTCTTTTGATGCCTATGATTTTCGAGGAGATAAATTAAAAGCCGAATTGGAAAAACACCTTGCCGGCGGTAGGATTTCTTGCATGATTTACTCGAATCCCAACAATCCGGCTTGGTTTTGCCTTCGAGAAGAAGAACTTCAAATCATCGGTGAATTGGCAAATCGATATGACACTTTGGTTATTGAAGATTTGGCATATTTTGCGATGGATTTCCGTAAAGATTTGGGCAAACCATTTGAAAGTCCGTTCCAACCAAGCGTTGGAAGATACACAGACAATTTCATTCTATTGATTTCAGGTTCCAAGGTATTCAGTTATGCCGGTCAACGCATAGCGATTGTTGCGATGTCCAATACATTGTATCGAAAAACAATACCCGGATTAACCCAAAGATACGGAAGCGGAACATTCGGCAGCATATTTATTCACCGAATTTTATATTCTATTTCAACAGGGGCGACCCATTCGACGCAATACGCATTAGCTGCAATGTTTCGAGCGGCAAGCGACGGAACATACATCTTTTTGGAAGAAGTGAAAGAATACGGACGAAGAGCGCAACGTTTGAAGCAAATTTTCTTGAAACACGGATTTGAAATTGTTTACGATAACGACTTGGGAGAAGAAATAGCCGACGGATTCTATTTCACGATTCGTTATCCGGGAATGACGGGAGGCGAATTGATGAAAGCGCTAATTCTTTTCGGAATCAGCGCTATTTCTCTTTCCACCACCGGCAGTAAACAGGAAGGTCTGCGGGCTTGCACTTCTTTTATCAAAGCACATCAATACGAACTATTGGACCAGCGATTGAAGGCGTTTAAAGATTTTGTTGAAACTTAAAACCCCGATAAACGCGTCCGATTCACAATCGTATTTTTTCGAACCGGCGTTCGATCGCGTGACGACATCAACGGCCGTGAATCAAATCCCTTTTCTATACCTTTACGTAAAGTATTTTCCGCTTGAACGCCGATATTGATCAATGCGGCTTCCAGCAAAGACTCCCGGACATCTCCCAAAGGCAACAAGGGAAATTCGGCATATTCGTCGGTTTCTATATCCGGTGTGAATCCGTTATTGTAATCCGACTTGTTTTGTGAATTGTATATTTTGAATACAATCGGCAACATTCCCCAAGTATTGTCTTTTTGCTTTTGCGGGTCATCTTCGTAAATAAGCCACATACCCACATTTTTCCCGTAGGTTTTATCTCCGATCACGATCACATTCATATAAGGTTTTAAACCATTGATGATTAATTCGCTTGCCGAAGCTGTTTTTTGCGAAGTGAGCACATAGAAACGACTTAATCCCGATAGTTTATTAATGGGAATGCTTTGATTGATGATCTTTCCGTTCGCATCACGTATGATTAAGTAATTTTCAAAAAAAGTTTTATTATAATTTGTGCCGTACGTTCTTTTCAATTCACTGTCCACAATCGAATTGTATTGATCGACGCAAAATAAATCGGAAGAACTGCGCCCCGAAATCATAGAGGCAAGCTCAGTAGCAATCTCGGCATCTCCTCCGCCGTCATAGCGCAAATCTAAAATCAATTCATTCACGTTGGCTTGCTTGAATTTATCGAAAACCGCATTCAATTCTTTCAGGTAGGTATAACTATTATCTCCCTTATCCGAAGCAAAAAAATTATAAATCAAATAAGCGATTTTTTTACCACCCATGGTATAAATGGAATCGAGCAATATTGGGTTCTCCTCGTATTTTGTCACCGAAAGCGATATCGGTTGAAGGGCGTTGTTTCTGTAAACTCCCAGAACATGTGGAGAATATATTTCGTTCAGCACTTCCCGATAGTTATCTACCGTTAGTTGCTTTCCATTGACAGTAAAGAAAATATCTCCCCTTTTCAAATCGGTTGACGAAGCGGGTGAATTAGGTTTTATATAATCGATCAGTCCGACTACATCCCCGCTGTTCGCATCTTTCAGGAACAGCGTAAAATCGTAACCGGCTTCCATTTGCACTCCGCTCAACAGCTCCGATAATTCGATATAATCTTCCGCAATATAAGAAAAACGATCCTCATCCTTATAAAGTAAAGATTCAAAATAATCGCCGGGATAAAGCGTTGAATCTCTATTTGCAGGCAAGTTGGTGTTCCAGAAATAAAGAACATCCATATTGTCTTGGATCCACCGGTTGATATTGATATTTTTTTGTATCTCTTCCGAAGGTTGCAGCGTCGGTTTGTCGTCGCCCTTTTCGCAAGAAGAGATTATAAACAAGATTGGAAAAAGCAATAATAATCCGATTTTTTTACTAATGAAATTATGTATGGTTAGCATAGTTTTTAATGTTTATAATTAATGAAATTAAAGACCGATCCACATTTTAATAATAGAAAGCGTTTCTCTGCAATAAGTAATAGGATATAAATACCACAGGGTTTTTGCATTATAATGCGAAACAGACAGGTTAGCCTTTTGGGATAGTTTGTTTGCCCTGAATGCATGAAAATCGCTGGTGATACACACTACGGAATAATTGCCGGAATGAAAAAGGGAGTCCAGTAAGACTTTTGAATACAGCATATTTTGACGGGTATTTTTGGAGCGGTTTTCTTCGATTATTTGATCGGCATTCACGCCTTTAGAAACAAGGTAAGACTTCATCGCTTCCGATTCACAGATTGCTTCACCTCTACCTTGTCCTCCGCTTACAATAATCAGTGCTTTCGGATTGTGTTGCAGGTAATCGATGCACTTATCGAGACGGAATTGCAAAGTTGGAAGTATTTCCTTTCCGCGAATACCGCAACCCAGTACCAAAGCGCAATCTTCTGTAAACGAAGTCGTATTTTTTGACCCTTGTTCTCCTATAAAAAAAAACATGCTGATCATATATATTCCAAAAGCAATCAAGAGGCTGAATAGTAATCTATTTAGAAACGTATGCTTCATCATCAAAATCGGAAGAATTTTTTAGCATTATAATAACTGATATTTTCCACCATTAGACTCAAAAAATCGAGTTCTTCCTCCGGTAACAATCCGTTTTCCACATCATTTCCGATTAAATTGCAAAGTATCCGTCGAAAATATTCATGTCTGGGATAGGAAAGGAAACTGCGTGAATCGGTCAGCATTCCTACGAAACGACTCAACAATCCCATCACCGACAAAGTATTTAGTTGCTTTTCAATGCCGTCTTTCTGGTCAAGGAACCACCATCCCGATCCGAACTGAATTTTTCCCGCAACACTTCCGTCCTGGAAATTCCCGATCATAGTGGCAATCATTTCATTATCTGCCGGATTCAGGTTATAAATAATGGTCTGAGCCAATTTGTTCTGTTTGTCGAGCGTATCCAAAAATTTGGACATTGCTTTCGCAGTCAGAAAAGTACCGATGGAATCGAAGCCGATGTCCGCTCCGGCTTGATTAAAAAAGCGGGTATTATTATTTCGTATGGCTCCATAGTGGAATTGTTGTGTCCATCCTTTTTCCCAATCCATTTCAGCAAAAATCACAGACATAGCCGATTTGAATTGCAAAATTTCCCAATACGTCAATTCTTCTCCTCCGTAAACCTTGTTAAATATATCTTTAATATCGTCTTCCGTATAATCCTCGGCATAAAATTCCTCAATCCCGTGGTCCGACAGTCGGCAACCTTGCTCAGCAAAAAAATCTCGGCGTTTTCGAAGAGCGTCAATCATATCGTCGAAAGAAGAAATGGAAACACCCGACACGTCCGATAATTTTTCGACATACGATCGGAAAGTCACCGGATTTTCCACAGCCATCGCCTTGTCGGGGCGCCAGGTAGGCAACATTTTAATTTCAAAACCATCGTTTCGGGTTTTGATATGGTGTTCGAGCGAATCTGCCGGATCGTCGGTTGTGCAAACAACTTCCACCTTGTATTTTCGCATCAAATTACGAGCCGAATATTCGGGCATTTGCAATTTGTCGTTGCATTCTTCATAAATTTCTCGCGCAGTGTGTGGCGACAACAATTTTTCGATTCCGAAAGCGGTTTTCAATTCCAGATGAGTCCAATGGTAAAGCGGATTGCGCATGGTATAAGGAACCGTTTGCGCCCACTTCTCGAATTTTTCCCAATCGGAAGAATCTTTTCCCGTGCAATACTTCTCGTCGATACCGTTCGTGCGCATGGCTCGCCATTTATAATGATCGCCTCCCAACCAAATCTCTGTCAAAGACCGAAATCGGTAATCGTCAGCAACCATCGAAGGGGCTAAATGACAATGATAATCAATAATCGGCAGCTTGGCTGCATGTTGATGATATAGTGTTTTCGCCGTTTCGTTTTGCAGCAAAAAGTCCTTACCCATAAACTTTTCCATGATCGATCGTTATTTTAAAATGAATAAATGTCTTGCTTGTTGACATGCAAATATAGAAAAAAATTCGGAATAAATCATTCTAAAGGTTCATTTCAAATTATCGTTTTATTTAATATGTCGCAGATGGAGACAAGTAATAATTAATAATTAATAATTATTTTTTATCTTTGTAGCCAAAATGAATTTTTTATCTAAAAGTTTATAAATATGAAACGCTTTTATTTATTATTAACAGGTTTAATTTTCTTCTCCGGTTGGGCGGGAGCGCAAAATGAGAAGATTAGCTTTAATAAAACCGAGCACGATTTCGGGGTAATCGGCGAACAAGACGGAAACGCAAGCATTGATTTCGTTCTGACCAATCGTTCAAAAGAACCGATCGTGATATCTAAGGTAACAGCTTCGTGCGGATGTACTACGCCCATTTGGACAAGAGAGCCCATCGAACAGGGAAAAACCGGAACAATTTCGGTCAGTTATAACCCGTTGAGACGAATCGGATCATTTACAAAAACCATTACGGTCTTTGTAGCAAACCAACCTTCACCCTTTTATTTAAGGATAAGCGGAGAAGTGGTGGAAGGTAAAATGAAGGGCGTTCCGGGAGAAACATATCCGGAGTCAATAGGCAATTATCGTTTCAAATCGACAGATTTGGACTTTGGTCAAGTCGGTTGGAAGCAAACAAAAACGATTCGATGGGAAGTGTTTAATGATTCCGATTCACCGATTACGCAAAAAACGTTAAAATTGCCTAAATACATAACGATTGTTTTTAATCCTCAGGTGATTCCGGCAAAAACGGCGGCTACCGTTGATGTAAATTTAAATGCACAAGACGAAGATACATACGGATATTTCTCGGGTGATATTACACTTTCGATTAACGATGCTCCTCAAAACTTTCATTATTCCGTAACGGTTCTGGATGATTTCACCCAATTGTCGCCGACACAAAAATCCGATGCCGGAAGAATTAATGTAAATATGGATGAAATCAATTTCGGTGATTTCACTGCCGGGGTCAATAAAACATTGAAAATTTCCAATTCGGGAAAATCGGTACTGAATGTGCGCGCCATTCAATCGACAGATCCGGCGATTACCGTATCCAGGACGCGGTTAAGCATCAATCCTCAAGAGATAGCCGAGATTCGAATCATTGCTGATAATAAAAAAATCCGCTCGAAACTGTCATCGAAATTAACGATTATCTCCGACGATCCGAACACGCCGATTTACACGCTATCCGTTTTCGGCCTTAAAAAATTATGATGTGGTGTGGAACATCCGGAAAATGACCCGAAGTATGCAGGATTGAATGTGAATAAAGGTATTTCACAACCTCCGGTTATTAATCCCTATTTGAGAGCGAAAAAAAAACGGCGGGATTATTCGCCCGGCGAATATATCGAACAAATCTTAAAAGGAAATATTACCATTTTAAGTCAAGCGGTTACGCTCTTGGAGAGCCGGAAAAACGAACATCAATCCATTGCTCGGGAAATTATCGAAAAATGTTTGCCTTTTTCCGGAAAATCGGTGCGAATCGGAATAACGGGAATGCCGGGCGCCGGTAAAAGTACTTCCATTGATGCATTCGGTATGTATTTGATTAATCAACGTCACCGAAAATTGGCTGTTTTGGCAATTGATCCGAGCAGCGAACGTTCCAAAGGAAGTATATTGGGCGACAAAACCCGGATGGAAGAGCTTTCGCGTAATTCTCACGCTTTTATACGTCCTTCTCCTACGGCAGGTTCATTGGGAGGAGTTGCGCGTAAAACGCGAGAAACCATTATTTTATGTGAAGCAGCGGGTTTCGATACCGTTTTTGTGGAAACAGTCGGCGTGGGGCAATCGGAAACGGCTGTTCATTCCATGGTCGATTTTTTTCTCCTAATCCAAATATCCGGAGCGGGAGATGAACTGCAAGGAATTAAACGCGGAATCATGGAAATGGCAGATGGAATTGTCGTAAATAAAGCCGATGGTAATAATATTGAAAAAGCGAATGTGGCGGCAGCGCAATACCGGAATGCTTTGCAACTTTTTCCGCTGCCTGCATCTGGTTGGAAGCCGAGGGTATTAACCTATTCCGGATACTTTCAAACAGGAATTGCAGAAATATGGGACATGATTGATGAATACATTAATTTTGCAAAAGCCGGCGGCTATTTTGACTTTCGAAGAAATTCGCAAGCGAAATATTGGATGTATGAAAGCATTAACGAACAATTGAAAAATCATTTTTATCAATCGCCAAAGATAAAAAGAGAATTGGCAATCAAAGAGTCCCAAGTCCTTCGTTCGGAGGTGAGTTCTTTCCAAGCTGCCCGGCAGATGCTTGCTCTGTATTTTAAAGAAACCAAAGAATAAATATTGATGAATTACAATCAATACATAGCAGAAGATATTTTTGTTAAGATTCGGTGGACTGCATTTAAACCCGATGCGGGAGTTGCCGAGTTTTATGTCATGGCTGAAATACTTCAACCCCGACTATCGGGAGCGGAACAATTCAATTGTATGGAAATGGCGATAGAACGCCTTAAAGAAATGGAAACGTTCGAAAATGTGGTTTTTGTTTGGAAACGTTATTTTGTGAGCGATGCCTCCAATCAACATTCGTGGTTCGATTCTCCTTCCGAAGCAGCCGTTTCCGTTATCGGACAACCGCCTCTGAATCGTACTAAATTGGCATTATTGATTTATGCTGTCGAGGATGTTTCGCTTCACCGGGAATCCGACGGAACGGTCGTAATGAAACGACCGCATTATACGCATTTCTACAATATGCAATTGCATGAAAAAAACGTAAATTCTTACGAGCAAACGCAAGCTGTTTTTAAGAATTATTTACAAACACTGACAAAACACGGCTGTACTTTAGATGCGCATTGCCTTCGTACATGGATATTTGTGCAAAATATAGACCGGCAATATAATGGAATGGTTCGGGCGCGGAAAGAATTATTTGACCGGGTGGGATTAACTCCCCAAACCCATTTCATCGCCAGCACGGGGATTGAGGGACAATCGGTTCATCATCCCGACGTAATTGTAATGATGGATGCGTATGCCGTTCAAGAAATAAAGCGAGAGCAAATCCGTTATTTGAAAGCATCTTCCAATTTGAATCCTACGCATGAATACGGCGTTACTTTTGAACGGGGAACTTGTGTTCAGTTTGGCGATCGCCGGCATATTCTTATATCCGGAACAGCCAGCATCAATAATCGGGGGGAAATCGTCTATCCTTTGCAATTGGAAAAACAAACCGAGCGGACGATGGAAAATATTCGGGCATTATTGGCAGAAGCCGACACCGATTGGTCGGATGTAACGCACTTGATTGTTTATCTGCGGGATATAGCCGATTACGAGAATACTCGGATTTATTTTGAAAAGAATTTCCCCGAAATACCATCTATCATTTTATTAGCGCCTGTATGCCGACCCGGTTGGCTGATAGAAGTCGAATGTATGGCGATTAAAGCAACAACCGATGAGCGGTTTCATGAGTTTTGAAATCGCGGGCATTAATTTTGATACTGCTTGTCAGCCCAGGCAATGATTATATTTGCCTGTTCTAAACTATTTTGTACTATTTTATACACAGGATTTCCATCATACCCCATAGCTTTGTGTAAAGACACCCGCCATTTTCACATATTTACTATCATTGTAGTAATCGCCCTCTTTCTCCGCTTTTTCGGAAAGTATTTGTCTTGCATTTTGCAAATAGCGTTCGGCTTCACGAACAGGGTGTTTTAACTGAGCCATAAATTACCGATTCCATTATCATTAACAAAAATAAACCGTAACAAAGATAATGATTTTTTGGAAGTCAAAAAAATTTTATGTATATTTGTACAGCAATCAGACGTGAAAGTCTATTAATATAAAAACGTATGAAAAATTTTTTACTAACCGGTCTCTCGCTTTCCGTTGCGGGAACCGGCATTATTCAGGCTGCTCCGCCTGCAAAAAAACCGAATATCTTGTATATCATGTCCGATGATCATGCTTACCAAGCCGTCAGCGTGTATGGGTACGGTTTAAATCAAACACCGAATATCGATCGCATTGCCGGCGAAGGGATGAGGTTCAACAACTGTTTTGTCACCAATTCGCTCAGCGGACCTTCACGCGCTGTGATGCTGACCGGTAAATTCAGTCATAAGAACGGATTCCGCGATAATGACGAAAAAACCGTTTTTGACGGTTCCCAACAAACCTTACCCAAACTCCTGCAAGCAGCAGGTTACCATACCGGTATCGTAGGGAAATGGCATTTAAAAAGTACGCCTACCGGGTTCGATTATTACAGTGTACATTATGATCAAGGTGAATACTACAATCCCGATTTTATGGAAAACGGTGAAAAGCGAGTTCATTACGAAGGATATGCTACCGATCTGACTGCCGACCATGCCATTCGGTTTCTCAACAATTGCGATAAAGAAAAACCTTTTTTCCTGATGATGCATTTCAAAGCCCCTCATCGAAATTGGATGCCTGCTCCCGATAAATTAACGATGTATGAAGATGTGACTTTCCCGGTTCCTTCCACATTTTATGATGATTATGAAGGACGTATTGCCGCTGCTCAACAAAAGATGAGAATTGATAATGATATGTCTATCGGCGAGGATTTGAAAACTTTCGGACCTTGGGATACAGGACGCCCCTATGAATTCAGACGTATGACCGACGAACAGCGTGCAGCCTGGGATAAAGTGTATAATCCGATTATCGAAGATTTCGCCCAAAAACAACCCCAAGGAAAAGAATTGACGGAATGGAAATTCCAACGATATATGCGTGATTATCTGAAATGTATTTCTTCGGTGGACGACAATGTCGGTCGTGTGTTGGAATATTTGAAACAAAAGGGAGAGCTTGATAATACCATTATCATTTATACTTCCGATCAGGGTTTCTATTTGGGAGAACACGGCTGGTTCGACAAACGGTTTATGTATGAAGAATCGTTGAGAACACCTTTTGTCATTCGTTATCCTCAAGTCATTTCACCCGGCAAAGTGACCGACGCAATGATTCAGAACTTGGACTTTGCGCCGACGCTTTTGGATTTAGCCGGATTGCCTGTCCCTAAAGATATGCAGGGGGAATCGTTTAAAAAGGTACTATCCGGTAAAAAACAAACCGGCAAGAAAGCGGTGTACTATCATTATTATGAATTTCCGCAACCCCATGCCGTCAAGAAACACTACGGAGTGAGAACCGATCGATATAAATTGATTCATTTTTATAATGACATCGATGAATGGGAATTTTTTGATTTGAAGAAAGATCCGAATGAGTTGCATAACTTGATCAACGATCCGTCTCAAGCCCGAAATATCCGATCACTCAAGAAAAAATTGGTTGAACTGCAAGTAAAATACGAGGATACGAATCCTACAAGTGATGATTAATACCATTGCGCCGTTTGCTCGTCCTTTATACGTGATGTTGAAACCGATAGGAGCTCTATGCAACCTTCGGTGCAACTATTGCTATTATTTGGAAAAAAAAGACTTATATCCTCAAACCGGCGGTTACGTAATGAGTGATGATCTGTTGGAACGATTTATCGAACAATATCTTCATTCTCAAACCATGTCTGAGGTTTTATTTACCTGGCACGGAGGAGAACCTTTGATGCGAAACAGGAAATTCTTCAAACGTGCAACGGAGCTCCAAAAAAAATACGGAAGAGGCAGGCAAATTGACAATTGCATACAGACCAACGGAACATTGCTCACCGACGAATGGTGTGAATTTTTCAAAGAAAACAATTTTCTTGTAGGTATATCCATTGATGGACCTCAACATTGTCATGACGTTTATCGGCGAACGAAAGATAATCGCCCGAGCTTTCTCTCGGTAATGAAAGGAATTTCACTTCTCAAAAAACACCAAGTGGAATTTAATGTGATGGGAGTAGTGAACGATTACAATGCGGATTATCCTCTTGAATTTTATCGATTTTTCAAAAGCATTGATTGTCGTTACATTCAATTTACTCCTATTGTTGAGCAGATTAACGGTAAATCTGCTCCTTGGAATGTGCCGTCCGAAAAATGGGGTGATTTTCTGATCGCCATCTTTGACGAATGGGTAAGGAATGATGTAGGAACGTTCTATATTCAGTATTTCGATTCTACATTGGCTAATTGGGTAGGGCAGCAACCCGGCGTTTGCATTCTGGCAAAAACATGCGGACATGCAGGCGTGATGGAATTTAACGGGGATGTTTACGCTTGCGACCATTTCGTGTTTCCGGAATATAAATTGGGAAACATTCGAACTCAAACGCTTACCGAAATGATGTATTCCGATAAGCAGATTAAATTCGGAAATGACAAACAGGATGCTCTTCCGACACAATGCAAAGAGTGTCAATTCTTATTTGCTTGTAACGGCGAATGTCCCAAAAATCGAATCATGGTAACCGATTCGGGAGAAGCCGGGTTGAATTATTTGTGTAAAGGCTATTATAAATTCTTTGAACACGCCGCTCCCTTCATGGATTTCATGAAAAAAGAGCTGTTGGCGAAACGTTCGCCGGCTAATGTAATGAAATTGTTTGAGAAAACATAGGTCATGCATTCGAGCGCAACCGGTAAATCCGTTCGATGATGTCAACCACTTTGAATCCGTCGCGCGCATTGGTTGTGATTTCTTTTTCTTTATTTTTCAGCACCTTTACGACATTATCGATGACTAAATGATGGTTTTGCGCCGAACCTTTGTAAGCGCCGTAGTCATTTCCCGGATTGGTCGGAGGTAAAACCGGCATGGAATAATCTCTTACATGGCAAAATGTGACTTCATTCATATATTGCCCGCCTATTTTAATTGTTCCGTTTTCCGCAAGAATGGTAACCGAGCTTTCAAAATTCATATCGTAAACGGATGTAGAATAATTGAAAACACCGGAGCCGCCGTTCACAAAGTCGAAAGTAACCACGCCCGAATCTTCAAAGTCCGTTAAGGTTTGATGATTAAAATCCATGAAACGGGCGCTTATGTTTTCAATATCTCCGAACAGCCAAAACATCAAATCGACGAAATGCGAAAATTGCGTAAATAAAGTTCCTCCATCCAAAGCATGATCCCCATGCCAAGAACCCGGTTGGTAGTAGCGGGCATCCCGATTCCAAAAACAGTTGATTTGTACCAAAAATAATTTTCCCAATCGCCCGGAATCAACCATTTCCTTAATCCAAACGGAAGGCGGAGAATACCGGTTTTGCATCACGCAGAAAACTTTTTTATCGTATTGCCGGGCTGTGGAAAGAATTTTTTCGGCATCTTCCGTATTCAATGTCATCGGTTTTTCAATGACGACATGATGACCGGTTTCCATTCCCCGAATAGCCATTGATGCGTGTAAGCCGTTGGGAACACAAATATTCAGAACGTCAAACGGGAGGTCGGAAGATAGCAAGGATTTGATATCGAGAAATTGAGGGACTGAGGAATTGAGGGATTGAAGGGTTGAGGGATTGATGTCGCAAACAGCTGCCAATTCCGCTTCGGGATTTTGCAAAATCATTTCAATATGGCGTTTCCCGATATGTCCGCAGCCCGCCACAGCAAACTTCACCTTTCTTTCATTTTTCATTTTTCCCCATTTACTATTTACCATTTACTATTTACCATTAACCACTAATTCATCTGTTTCCATACATCTGTTCATAGTATTTTTGATAATCGCCCGAAGTCACTTCTTCAACCCAATCCTGATTTTCGAGATACCATCGGATGGTTTTTACGATCCCTTCTTCAAATTTAGTTTCGGGATACCATCCCAATTCTTTGGTAATTTTTGCAGGGTCAATAGCGTAACGTTGGTCGTGTCCCAAACGGTCTTTGACGAAAGTAATGAGGTCATCGTCGTTAATCCATTCCAAATTATCATGTTGCGGATCGTTGCTTCCTTTTAAGGCGCGTTTGTAATCGGTATTTTCTTCCATCAATCGTTTAATGGTGGCAATCACCATTTTGACAATATCAATATTTTTCTTTTCATTATGTCCTCCTATATTATATACTTCGCCGGTGCGTCCGTGAAGCAGCACACTGTCAATTGCTTTGCAATGATCTTCCACGTACAGCCAGTCGCGCACATTAGAGCCGTTGCCATATACCGGGAGTTTTTTCTTTTCGAGGATATTTTTAATAATCAACGGAATTAATTTTTCGGGAAAGTGATAGGGTCCGTAATTATTTGAACAGCGAGTTGTGTTCACCGGCAACTTATAGGTTTCCGAGTATGCCATGACAATCATATCGGCTGCAGCTTTGGATGCCGAGTAAGGGCTGCGCGGGTCTAAAGGGGTTGTTTCGGTAAAATAGCCGGTTTCTCCCAGACTGCCGTACACTTCATCGGTCGATACTTGAAGATATTTAACTCCTTCCCGATACACGGGGTAGCCGTATTCATCTTTTCCGATTGTCCACGATTTTTTGGCGATATCCAATAAATTCTGAGTACCTAAAATATTTGTTTTCAGAAATAATTGCGGATTTTCGATGCTTCGGTCAACATGACTTTCAGCAGCAAAATTAACCACAAAATCAACAAGATGTTTTTCGAAAATCTCTGTGACAACACTTGGGTTGTCGATATTTCCCTTGATAAACCTTACTCGCGGATCGGTCAAATCGTCTTTGATTGTTCCGAGATTTCCCGCATAAGTCAGATCATCCAAAATTACCAGTTGAATATCTTGATGTTTTTTCAATATGTATTTTACAAAATTGGAGCCGATAAATCCGGCGCCGCCGGTCACTAAATAAGTACTCATTGAAATGATGAATTATAAATGATGAATTATTGTTTTTATGCTTGTTCGGATTTAAGCGGGAATCAAGGAAAGAATGTATTGACCGTATTCGGTTTTATCAAGTTCTTTTCCCGATTTACTTAATTGACTGTCATCGATCCAGCCGTTGCGCCACGCTATTTCTTCGATGCAGGAAACATAAAATCCTTGCCGTTTTTGAATGGTCGCCACGAAATTGGAGGCATCTAAAAGACTGTCGGAATTACCGGTATCCAACCATGCGAAACCCCGTCCGAAAAGTTGTACTTTTAATTGATCTTCTTCCAGATAAGTACGGTTTAGATCGGTAATCTCGTATTCGCCCCGCGCCGAAGGCTTCAAAATTTTGGCGCGTGAAACGACCGACCGATCGTAAAAGTACAAACCGGGAACAGCATAATTGGATTTGGGATATTCGGGCTTTTCTTCAATGGAAATCACTTTCCCGGTCTCATCGAAATCGACTACGCCGTAGGCTCGCGGGTCTTTCACATAATAGCCGAAAATGCAGGCGCCTGATGTAACCGTTTTTGCTTGTTGAAGCATTTTACTGAAACCTTGTCCGTAAAAAATATTATCGCCCAAAATCAAACAAACGGAGTCGTTTCCGATAAATTCTTCTCCCAAAACAAATGCCTGCGCCAAACCGTTGGGTTTTTCTTGAATCACGTAGTCGAACTTCATTCCCAAATTTTCTCCGGTTCCGAGCAACTGTTGAAACATCGGCAAATCACGAGGCGTGGAAATAACCAAAACCTCTCTGATTTCTGCCAGCATCAATGTTGATAGAGGATAATAAATCATCGGTTTATCATATACCGGCATAATTTGCTTGGAAATGGATTTGGATAACGGAAAAAGTCGCGTAGCGCTTCCTCCGGCTAATATGATACCTTTCATAAACTTTCAATTTCTGTTAAACGTTTTCCCGATCGGTCTTTTTCAGATAAGCGTAGTTGTGAGCTATCGATGGGCAATCGAATGGCTAAATCAGGATCCATATAATTGATAACTCCTTCATGTGACGGAGAATAAATATTATCCACCTTATATGTAAAAACAGCAGTATCGCTTAAAACAAGAAAACCGTGAGCAAATCCGCGTGAAATAAAAAATTGCCGTTTGTTTTCATCGGATAATTCAACAGCAACATATTTTCCGAAAGTGGCGGAATTTTTACGAATATCAACGGCAATGTCCCAGACTTTTCCTTGAATCACCCTGACTAATTTAGCTTGAGCCGCCTCGCCGGACTGAAAATGCAATCCTCTGAAAACTCCGAACGAAGATTGTGATTCATTATCTTGAATAAAATCCACCGTTTTACCTATTTTTTGTTCAAATTCCTTTTTTTTATAACTTTCCATGAAATAGCCGCGGACATCTTGAATAACTATTGGATCAATTATCCACAAACCTTCTATTTCAGTTTCGATATATTCCATAATTTTAACTTATTTAATATGCAAAGATAGTTTTTTTATGGAACTTTTAATGAAAGTTCAGAAAAAATTTTTTTTATGGAATTTTTACTATTAATTTTGTAATCCATTTAGCTGAGAGATAATTTATATAATTTACAACTCTATAATGAAAGAAGTGTTAATCATAGATGACGTTGTTACGCTGGGGTTGATGTTAAAAACTTGGTTTTCGAAAAAGGGCTATAATGCCAGGGTGGCTATAAGTATAAGTGATGCCAAAAAAAATATCCAAGAAGAGCAACCGGATTTAATAATTTCGGATTTACGATTACCTGATGGCAGCGGATTAGATTTAATAAAATGGGTGAAAGAATATTACAGTGATATAGTTATTATTGTAATGACCAGTTATGCGGATATTCAAACAGCTGTGGAATGCATTCGTTCGGGCGCTTTTGATTATGTAGCTAAACCCTTAAACCCCGAAGAAGTATTAAAAAAACTCCAATTTCTTGAAAATATGAAGGAGAAAACAGAAAACCGTTCACGCCCTGCTTCCGCCGATGTCGCTCAAACCATTGGATTTGTTCGAGGAAATTCTTCGGAATATAAAAAAGTGTATGAATATGTCGATTTAGTTGCACCGACCAATTTATCGGTATTTATCAAAGGAGACAGCGGGGTTGGAAAAGAACATATTGCTCGATTGATTCATGAAAAAAGCCGGCGGTCCGACGGTCCCTTTGTTCCGGTAGATTGCGGCGTGATGTCGAAAGAATTATCGGCAAGCGATTTCTTCGGGCATATTCGCGGTTCGTTCACCGGCGCCATTCACGATAAAAAAGGTCATTTCGTAGAAGCGAACAAAGGAACTTTATTCCTCGACGAAGTAGGAAACCTTTCCGTGGACACGCAGATGCAATTATTAAGGGTGCTTCAGGAAAAGAAAATAAAACCGGTTGGTGCCAATAAAGAAATCCCGGTCGATGTGAGAGTAGTTACGGCAACCAACGAAGATATGGAAAAAGCCATCGCTTCGGGCAAGTTTCGTTCCGACTTGTTTCATCGCTTGAATGAATTTATGATACAAATTCCGACGCTCACGAATTGCCGGGAAGATATTTCTCTGTTTGCTCATCATTTTTTGCAAATAGCGAACCGGGAAATTCATAAGAACGTAATTGGATTTGATGAAAAGACTTTGAAACTTTTTCAATCCTACCATTGGCCCGGAAACATAAGGGAACTGAAAAATGCAGTTTTCAGATTGACTCTTGTTACTCAAGAGCAAATTATTAAAGCAAATTTATTGAAAGAAATGATACCGGAAATTTACAACAATGAATATCCGGAAAATTCGGATACGAATGATACGCATGAAAGAGAACGCATAACGGAAGCGCTCAAAAAAACGAATAATAATAAATCCAAAGCGGCAGCGTTATTGGAGATCGATCGGAAAACCTTATATAAACGAATGGCTTTGTATAATATTGAGGGATAAAATATAATGAAACCATCTTTAAAAACGGGGTCAATTGTTATTTTGGGCTTTTGCTTATTGCTTACTTTAGCAATAACAGGAATTGGCACCATTTATTTTGAACTGATTAAATCGCAAAAACCAAGCAAAGACTGCACCGATCTGAAAAAAGAACTATTCAATTTAAGTAATACTTTGACCACGATGTATGAGGCGGAAGGTACCGCCCAGCTCTTGGCTTTTGCCGAGAATAAAAAACTTGAACTCGAATATGATTCCCTGACGTATCGCGTATTCGATCAAATTGACTCGCTTCGTATAATTTCAACAAACCCGACTATCAGTCTCAGCTTGGACAGTCTATCAGTGCTGTTGGCGAAAAAACGCGACAATGCAAAGGAGATGTTCCGCTTGATGAAGCAAATGGATAAAAACATTGCAATCGAAATCACAAAGCGAACCATTATTTCAAGTAATGATATCGATAAACTGAATAGTCTTTTAGCTAAAATAACACAAGTAAATGAGGATACGGTTCATGTTGTTGCGGAAAAAAAGGGCTTTATTTCTCGATTAAAAAATGTATTTAAATCCAATAATGATACACTTGTTCATATATCGGCAGGTTCTGTGTCCGAAACGAAAAATTTATTGGTTCCCGTTCTCAGCGATACCATCGTTGATTTCTTTCGAACGCTAGATAAATCAGCGCAGAAAAAAAATGCTGAAATCGTTAAGCAAATGCTTGCCCATCAACATAACCTATATATAATAAAAGAACTCACGAGCTTGCAAATCAACAATATAATGGATACGATGAAAGAAATGGGTTATCAAATGAATGAGAATATTTTAAAAGAAAGATACGAGTCTTTGAAACGATCCACTTCATTGGTAGCCGTGGTTGGTTTATCGGCTTTGATAGTTTCCATATTTTTCATATCCTGGACATTATATTCTTTACACAAAGAGCGGCAGTTACAAAAAAATATCCAAAAAGCCAATAAGCGTTCAAAAAAATTGCTGACTTCCCGTGAACAACTCATCTATACGATTACGCATGATATAAAAGCGCCGCTTAGTTCGATTATCGGCTTTCTCGATTTATTGATATCGGAAGGTACACTTTCTAAGCAACAACGATATTATGTTGACAATATGTATTCATCTGCTTCGCATATACATGATTTAGTGAGAAATCTGCTGGATTTCCACTCCATGGAAAAAGAAAAGCCGCAGTTGGCAAGTATTGCTTTTTCGCCGACTTCGCTCATCAACAGTATATATGAAAGCTTTCTTCCATTGACGCAAAAGAAAAAATTGGCGTTTGTTTTGAAATCGACTTTTCCGGAAACGAAAACCTTTTTGGGCGATCCGTATTGCATTCGTCAGATAGTTAATAATTTACTTTCAAATGCCGTCAAATTTACTCCGAAATACGGACGAGTTTCGCTTATTTCTTCTTCGGTGGAACAAAACCGATGGAAAATTTCGGTAAAAGACAACGGATTGGGAATAAATCCTGCGGATCAAACCAAAATTTTCAAGGAATTTGTACGTTTGGAGCAACAAACAGACGAAATAGAAGGTACAGGATTGGGATTGACAATATCCAAAAAATTGGCAACCTTGTTGGGTGGAACAATTGAAGTAGAATCCCAAAAAGGTGCGGGTTCCGTCTTCACCCTGATTATTCCTCTGACTCCGGTAGTGCAGGTCTCCAACTTTCCCGCTGTTCTCACTTCGGGGCGAGTTTTGTTTGTGGATGACGATCGTACGCTGTTGTCACTGTTTTCAGAATGGATGAAAAAAGACGGAGTGCCTTATGTTTGCTGTTCAGAGGCTTATGAAGCATTGAGTCTTTTGCGGGAACAATCGTTTGATATCATTTTCACCGATATTCATATTCCCGATATGGAGGGATTTGAGTTGGTTAAGCGAGTCAGGGAATCGAATTTTCCTCATGCAGCAACGATTCCGATAATTGCTTGCTCAGCTGTATTCAAAAAATCGGAAACTGAATTGAAATCAGCCGGTTTTACGGGATTTCTTCTCAAACCATTTAATTTAAAACAGTTATGGGAAATAATCGAAAAATATACCTCCATAAAAAGGAAAACGGATGAAAGTTTTCCGGAGAAAAATGAGCTTAAATGGAAAACGGGATTATTGGATTTTGTGGTCGGAGATCAAGAAGCCGTTGTGAGAATCATCGATTCCTTTATTGAAGAAACAAATAAGGATAGAGAAAATTTGAAAATCGCTTTTCAAAAGAATAACGACAAAGCCATCAAACAAATTTCCCATAAAATGCTTTCCTTAATGCGAATGATTTCCGCACAAGAAATTATTACGATATTAGCCGGTTTTGAAATGAACGGCACCGAGTCCAAAGAAAAAGGAGAAACCTTGTTTCGTCTTTTGGATGAAACGATAAAAAAAGCGGAAATTGAGCGCCAAAAAGGCGGTGGAATAAAAAAAATAAATAACTGAACAATCAATATACATAAACTTAAAATACAATAAATATGAAAATTTTAGTTGCTACAGAAAAGCCGTTTGCCACAGATGCAATTCAAAAAATCAAACAAGTTATCGACAATGCGGGATTTGAATTTATTCTATTAGAAAAATATACGAATAAATCTCAATTACTTGACGCTGTAGAAGAAGTGGATGCCATCATCATTCGCAGCGATATAATTGATGCGGAAGTCTTGGATGCAGCGAAACAGTTGAAAATCGTAGTACGCGCAGGTGCGGGATACGATAACGTTGACCTGAATGCCGCCACAGCTCATGAAGTGGTGGTTATGAATACGCCGGGACAAAATGCCAACGCAGTTGCCGAATTAGCTTTAGGTTTGATGGTATATGCAGCTCGTAATCAATTCGACGGAAGTTCCGGGACAGAATTGACGGGGAAGAAATTAGGTATTCATGCGTATGGAAATGTAGGACGAAACGTAGCCCGCATAGCCAAGGGATTCGGAATGGATATCTATGCCTACGATGCTTTTGTTCCTGCCGAAGAGATTGAAAAAGACGGAATAAAAGCGCTTGCTTCCGTTGAAGAATTATATGCGGTTTGCCAATATGTTTCCCTTCATATTCCGGCAACTCCCGAAACAAAAAAGTCTATCAATTACGCTTTGTTGGAAAAGATGCCGAAAAAAGCCGTTCTGATAAATACTGCTCGAAAAGAAGTGATTAATGAATCGGAATTAATGCAAATGATGGAAGCTCGTCCCCATTTTAAATACCTGACGGATATAACCCCCTCGAACGACGCGGAATTGAAAGCAAAATTTCCCAAACAATATTTTACAACCCCCAACAAGATGGGCGCTCAAACCGCCGAAGCGAATAATAATGCCGGAATCGCAGCCGCTAACCAGATTGTGGATTTTCTAAAAACCGGGAATACAAAATTTCAGGTGAATAAATAAATTATGAATTTAAAGCTTCGTCTTATCGTAATGCAGTTCCTCGAATTTTTCATTTGGGGATCGTGGCTGATTTCGTTTGGCGGATATTTAACGGCTAAAGAGGGAGGAACATTAGTAAGTGCGGCATCTCCTCAAGAAGTCGGAGCGATTTTTGCAACTGCGGGTTTAGCTTCGCTTCTGATGCCGGGAATTGTTGGAATTCTCGCCGATAAATGGATTAATTCGGAACGTTTGTTGGGAATTTGCCATTTGCTGGGAGCCGTTTTCCTTTTCTTTGCATCGCAAACAACAACTTACTTTACGCTTTTTCTACTGATGCTGTTCAATGCAATGGTTTTTATGCCGACTATTGCGTTAAGCTATTCGGTATGTTATAGTTTGTTGAATAAAGCGAATTTAGAGCCGGTTAAGGCGTTTCCGCCTATCCGCGTATGGGGAACAGTAGGATTTATTGCAGCTATGTTCATTATAGATTTATCGGGATGGAATATCAGTCCCATTCAATTGCTGTTGGCTTCCGGAGCTGCGCTTGTATTGGGGATTTATTCGTTTACGCTTCCACCTTCCCCTCCGATAAAAACTCAAGTGAAAACATCTTGGAAAACGGCTTTTGGTTTGGATGCACTGGTTTTATTCAAACGGCGTCAAATGACTATTTTTTTCATTTTCTCCGTATTATTAGGCGTTTGCCTGCAAATCACCAATACTTTCGGTTCATCTTTTATTTTAGGATTCGGCGATAAATTGGTTTACGGAGATACTTATACACACATGTTTGCTGTCGAGCATTCAAATATATTTTTGTCTATATCCCAGATTTCAGAAGCATTATTTATTTTGGCGATTCCCTTTTTCTTGCGTAAGTTCGGGATAAAAATCGTCATATTGATGAGCTTTTGCGCCTGGGTGTTCCGTTTCGGCTTATTCGGAATCGGCAATCCGGGCAGTGGGGTCGTATGGTTGATTGCGTCAATGATTATCTATGGTATGGCATTCGATTTTTTCAATATTTCGGGTTCACTGTATATTGAAAAAGAAACGCCCGAATATATACGCGCCAGTTCGCAAGGCTTGTTTATGATGGCTACGAATGGCTTAGGCGCTGTTCTTGGAAATATGGGCGCCGGTTTTGTAGTTGGTCATTTCACTTCTTCCGACGGGATTACCAACTGGCCTTATGCTTGGTTTACTTTTGCCGCATACGCACTTATAATCGGTATTTTGTTTTTGCTGTTTTTTAAATATAAGAATGAAAACCGGTTGTGAAAATACAATTAATTGCAATCGGGAAAACCAATCAGCATTTTGTTAAGCAAGGCTCAGATGAATTTTGCAACCGTTTAGAGCATTATTATCCTTTTGAGCTGGAAATCATTCCGGAAATAAAGAATACAAAAAATATTTCTGTCGAACAGCAAAAAGAGAAAGAGGGAGAGGTGATCCTCCGGTCGTTCCAACCGGGCGATTATGTTGTATTGTTGGACGAATGCGGAAAAGAATTTACTTCGGTAAAATTCGCCGAATTCATTGAAAAGAAAACGCATGCAAGCGCTAAACGTTTGGTTTTTGTTATCGGAGGGGCTTACGGCTTCTCGCCGGCTGTTTTTGAAGCGGCGCACGAAAAAATAGCGCTATCGAAAATGACTTTTCCCCATCAATTGGTTCGTTTAATTTTTTTGGAACAATTGTATCGGGCAATGACGATATTACATCATGAACCTTATCATCATTAGTGGTTAGCGGTTAATGGCTGTCATGCGCAATTAACCGCTAATCATTAATAAAAAAATCATCCAACTCCCTCCGTTCTTTTTTGGTCGGGCGTCCTGCGCCGCGAGCACGGTCAACAAACCCGCTGATTTTTTGTAATTCAAGAATTTCGTATTGTTCCGGCGGCGTGATGTTTTCCAAATATCGAGGAACCAATTTGGCGCCCACACGGTTGGAAGTCAGGTCCAATACTTTGAAAGAATAAGTAACGGGCGGTTTTCGTATTTGAACGATATCGCCGACCTTTATCATTCGCGAAGGTTTTGCAGGAATATCGTTTACCATCACTCGGTTTTTCTTGCAAGCTTCCAAAGCAATGGTACGGGTTTTGAAAATCCGGGTCGCCCACATCCATTTATCAATTCGAATTTCCATTGTATCATTTATTGTTAAACAAATTCATTGTAATATCTGCTCCGGCTAAGACAAAACTTTTAATGATTTCAACGGCAATCTCAATTCTTTCGGGTAAGCGCTTTTGTTCTTCTTCGGAGAATGAATCAAGAACAAAATTAATTTGTCTTCCCGGCGAAAAATCATTTCCGATACCGAAGCGCAAGCGATTATAGTCTGAAGTACCTAAAACTTCCCGGATATGTTTGAGCCCGTTATGTCCGGCATCGCTTCCTTTTGTTTTCAACCGCAATGTGCCGAAAGGGAGCGCCAAGTCGTCAACAACTATCAGCAAATTGGGGAGTTCGATTTTTTCTTTTTGCATCCAATAGCGCACGGCGTTTCCGCTCAAATTCATGTAAGTGTAAGGTTTAAGGAGAATCAATTGTTGATTTTTCAGCCGCAATTCCACTACTGCACCATACCGTTTGTTAATGTCAAAAACAACATTGGACGCTTTAGCAAAAGCGTCCAATATCATAAAACCTATGTTATGGCGGGTGTCGGCATATTCATCGCCGATGTTCCCCAAGCCCGCAATCAGTTGTTTCATTTTTTCTCGGCGGCTCCGGCGGCGACTCCTCGAGCAGCACGGGTCAATTGAACGGCAGCGACCACATTGTCTTTGACATTCATTAACTCTAAATTATCAAATTTCAAAGCGCCAACCTGAATCGTTTTCCCTAAGCCTAAGTTTTCGATATTGATAACTAATTTTTCCGGAAAGTTTTTATACAGTCCTTTCACTTTTAGTTTTCGCATATTCGTCGAGAGTTTTCCTCCGTCTTTTACCCCTTGCGCCAAGCCTTCCAATACGATCGGAATTTCCATTACCACCGGTTTGTCTTCGAATATTTGCAGGAAATCGGCATGCAACAAGGTGTCGCTCACCGGATGAAATTGGGTATCCTTCAAAATGGCGGTGTATTCTTTCCCGTCAATGGATAAACCTACGGTATGAACTTCCGGCGTATAAATCAATTTACGGATGCCTTCTTTGGTTACCGCAAAATGAATGACTTCATCACCTCCGTATAAAACGCAGGGCACTAATAATTTTTCCCGATCGGCTTTTGTCGCTTTCTTTCCTGTACCTTCTCGTTTAGAACCTTTTAATTCAAATGTTTTCATTGTTTTTTTGTTTGTGTTACTCAAAATTAAGATTGATGCTTCCCTAACTTCCCATCACACGGAATTTTATAAAGCGGTGCAAAGGTACTGCTTTTTTATGTAAAAAAAAATAATTATTCGTATCTTTTTTTGTCTATTAATTCTTCCATATTCTATATTATGATGATTTATTCATTTGAAATTTCAAAATACGTGAAATTCAATGAAAAAATAGTTATAATATTTCATATTTGACATATACAAACAATATTATTTTCAAAAATTATTATTTTTTAATAGATACCTTTAGATATTCATTAAATTGAATTATCTTTGCTGCGAGAATAAATGGTCTTTATAAAATGATTAATCGGACGATAATTCGCATAAAAGTACTCCAGATAGTCTATACCTACTATCAGAAGAATAGTAATAATTTAACTCTTGCTGAAAATGAACTGATGTTCAGTATCCAAAAATCTTATGATTTATATCATTACCTTTTGCTTTTGATTATTCTTCTGACAAATGAAGAGCAAAAACGCTTGGATAAACTGAAAAATAAATTCTTAGCTACCGACGCCGAACGAAATCCCAATCGTCGCTTAGCCGATAATCGCTTAGTCGAACAATTGAACAGAAATAATCAATTGCAAAAATTCGCCCGCGAAAAAGGAACGCTCTGGAATAACGATGATTCTCATTTTGTTCGATCAATTTTGAATAAAATTCTTCAATCGGATATGTATCGAGAGTACCTGGAATCGGAAGATACTTTCGAATCGGACCGGAATTTTTGGACTAAAGCTTTCAAAGAGTTGATCATGAAAGATGAAGATTTAGATGAGGTCTTAGAAAGTCAATCCGTTTATTGGAATGACGATTTGGAAGTAATCGGCGCTTTTGTCTTGAAAACCCTCCGGCGGCTGACCGACGATACCCCTGCGAGTCAAGCTTTGTCACCTATGTTTAAAGATATGGAAGACAAAAATTTTGCAATTCAATTGCTGCATCACGCTATTTTGGACGGCGAAGAAAACAACCGGCGAATTATCAATCAAATAAATAATTGGGATATTGACCGGCTTGCCGTGATGGACTTGTATATCATACAAATCGCTTTGGCTGAATTGTGTAATTTTCCTTCGATCCCCGTCAGCGTTACCTTGAATGAATACATCGACTTAGCGCGTTACTACAGTACGCCTAAAAGTCCGATCTTTATTAACGGAATTCTTGACGCAATTGTAAAAGAATTAAAAAATGAAAAATTGTTGTTTAAAAATTAAGATAATTTGCTATATTTGCACTTTAAAATTTTAATTCCATAAACAATGAAAGTATTAAGTATTTTACTGCAAGTTTCGGGACAACCCGGAGGCAGCGGCAGTTGGAGTATGTTACTGGTGATGGTGTTGTTATTTGTCATCATGTACTTTTTCATGATTCGTCCGCAACAGAAAAAACAGAAAGAGGTTCAAAAAATGCGTGAAAATCTGAAGGTTGGCGACAAAGTAGTTACATCCGGCGGTATTTTCGGAAAGATTAAAGAAATTGAAGATACGGCTTTTATCGTCGAAATAGCGGATGGCGTGAAAGTCAAGGTGGACAAAGCTTCCATTTTCGCTGCAACAAATGCACCACAAAATAATAAATAAAAAAGAAATAATAAGAAAAACCGGGTCTTTTTTAAGAAGCCAAAGATGGAGAAATACCCTGGTATTTTTTAGTTTTATTCTTTTGGCTTCCGGTTTTTGGGCACTTCAATATATTCATCAAACATTCGAATTTGAAGTCCCCATACAGGTGTATTATGAACATATTCCCGGAGACGTAATTGTATCCGGGAAGCTTCCGCAAGAAATAGTCCTTCACGTTCAGGACAAAGGAAGTGTTTTCCTGAGTTATATGACTAAACGGAAGAAACAATCGTTATCCATCGTTATCGATTTGGGAGATGTTTCATTAAACAGAACTACTTATGTAATATCTCAAGGGGTTTTGCACAACCTGATTGTTGATAAATTATTAACAACGACCCAATTAAAATCTTTTTCTCCCGACAAGATTGAAATTAACTATGTTCAGTCAGAAAAAAAGGAATTGCCGGTTGCAATCAATGGAACGATTTCTCCCGCTTCCGGTTATTTGTTAACGGATTCTATTCGGATAAAACCGGATAGGGTAGTGGCATACGGAAACAAGCAGGTGTTGGACACGCTTCATGAAATTCAAACGGCACCGCTTAATTACAGTATAACCAATAAAGACTGGACCGTTTCCGCCGATTTACAGGCGCCGGAAGGGATTCGCCTGATGACTGACCAAGTAGAATTAAGCGCTTCCATCGAAGAATATACCGAAAAGATATTCGAACTTCCGGTTGTTTGTTATAATCTACCGCCCAACTATAAAATCCATTTTTTCCCTTCAACGGTAGAATTAGGCGTCAAGGTTGGATTAAGCAAATACTCGCAACTTTCTCAATCTAATTTTGAAATTGCTCTCAATTATAATGATTTAAAGGAAAAAAGCACTGCTAATTGCTCAATATCATTAACTCGAAAACCTTTGTGGTTGGAGAATTATCGTATTGTTCCTGAAGTAATTGAATTTTTAATCGAAGAAAAAGCGACTAATGAAAATTCTCGGTCTGACCGGGGGAATCGGTAGCGGGAAATCTACTGTATCCCGGCTGTTGAATGTCATGGGAATCCCTGTTTATGTTGCCGATACGGAATCGAAGCGAATAACTGAATTGTCCCCCGATATCCGTGCAAAATTAACAGAAAGATTCGGAGCGGAGTTATATGCCGCCGGGAAATTGAATAAAGCTTTATTGGCATCCTTAATTTTCGAAAACGAAACCAACAGAATTTATGTTAATTCGGTAATTCACCCGGCCGTAATGTCGGATTTTGAACGATGGAAAACGCAACAAATTCCGGCTCCCGTTGTGGTTATTGAAACAGCAATATTATTTGAAGCGAACCTCTCCGGTTCGGTAGATATTTCTGTTACGGTGGCTGCTCCGGAAGAGTTGCGTATTCGTCGAGTCGAACTCAGAGAAGAGTGGTCTCGCCAATCAATCATTGCCCGCATTCGGAGTCAATTCCCGGAAGAAGAGAAAATTCGCCGCTCTGATTATGTCATTTATAACGACGACAAGCAAGCGTTGATACCTCAAGTCGAAAAAATATTGTCTTATATTTCACCTGCCATTCGTTGATTTTGATAATGCTTATCAGCCCAATCAATAATAATTTTTGCTTGGTCTAAACTGTCTTGCACCACTTTATAACTTGTTACTCCATCGTAACCCAATGTTAAATGCAATAAACTGTAAGCATTTAATAATATGCGGGGCATTTTGCTGTCTCTTTGAGAAATAGCGGATTGATAATCATTGAAATCCGGGCGCTGTCCTTTTTTCATCTTGGAACGAACGTTCAACACGGCATCCAAAGCAATCAATACCCCGTTCCAAGCAGTGTTTCCCGCCATCCTGACATACTTACTGTCGTTATAATAAGCGCCTTCTTTCTCGGCTTTTTCCGATAAAAGCTGCCTTGCGTTTAGTAAATAACGTTCAGCTTCGCGTATGGGATCTTTCAATTGCGCCATAAAAATTTTTTATCAACAGAGCAAAGATACGAAAATTCTCTATAATTTGCGTATTTTTGCCATTCATTATCGTATAAAATAATTCATAATTCATAATTCATAATTAACTTCATGATACAGAACGAAAGAGATACCCGTCATCAGCGGGTGATGGAAGCGGTCGGAAAGATGATGACTGCCGCTCGCACAGCTCCGAAAGCTAAAGGAATAGACATCATTGAAATTGCAGTAGCAGAAGGAAGCGACATTCAAATCTTGTCGGATAAAACATACGAATTAGGAACTGAAAACGGTTTTAAATTCTTTTTTCGTGATTCAGAGAATATTTTGTCGGCAGAAGCGGTATTGCTTATAGGTACGCGCAAGCAAGACCAAGCTTTAAATTGCGGTCATTGCGGATTCAGCACTTGCGGAGAAAAACCGGAAACGGTTCCTTGCGCGATTAACTCTGTCGATGTTGGAATTGCTATCGGCTCGGCTTGCGCAATGGCTGCCGACATGCGTCTCGACACACGGGTGATGTTTTCGGTAGGCTATGCGGCACAGGCATTGGATTGGCTCAAAGGCTGTAGAACGGTTTTCGCCATTCCGGTTTCGGCATCTTCCAAAAATCCGTTTTTCGACCGGAAGGTTTAAATGCCGGAATAAAATTTATTGCATTTTCTTTGCAAGATACATACTGCAAATGCCTCCCGATAATTTCCTGAATCGGGCTTCGGAAAACCCATTCTTTTCCAATATTGCCGTCATTTCGGCATTTTGGGGAAATGCGGAAATAGACTTCGGCAAATATTTGTAGGCTGTTTTACTGCGGGAAATAAATTGTCCGATTCTTGGTATCAGGCTCGAATAAATTTTGTATCCTTGTTTCAAGGGAAAATGTTCGGGAGAAGTAAGTTCCAAAATCATCAATACTCCGCCGGGGTGCAGCACACGGTGAATTTCCCGGAAGCCTTTGTCCAAGTCTTCAAAATTGCGAACGCCGAAAGCGACAATAGCTGCATCGAATGTATTGGAATCCAATCCCAAATCGGTACAATTCCGGCATTCAAAGTCGATGATTCCCGACAAGTCGGCTTCAGCCGCTTTCTCTCTGCCGATAGCCATCATCTTTTCGGAGATATCGATGCCTAAAATTTTGTCCGGCTTCAATAAACGGCAGGCATCCAAAGCCAGATCACCTGTTCCGGTAGCTATGTCTAAAATGATTTTCGGGGCATACGCTTTCAATGCCAAGATTCCTTTCTTGCGCCAATATTTATCCAATCCCATCGAAAGTGTATGGTTCAAAAAATCGTATTGTCCGGCAATTTCATCAAACATCTGTTCTATTTGAACATGTTTGGGAGCATCGCTCGATTCGTAAGGAACTATTTTTTCCGCTTTGTAAACCATAAGTAGAGTCATAATTGATGATGCAAAATTAGAATAGATTTTTTATCTTTGCGCATTATTTACTTAAAATCAATTATTCAGGCAAAAATTTACTGTATATGATAAAAAAACATTCACCTCGCGCTTGGTTTTTAGCGACACGCCCCAAAACTTTATCTGCTTCGGCGACACCGGTCATAATTGCTTGCGCTTTGGCTTACCATGATAAAAGTTTTCAATGGAAACCCGCGCTCATTTGCTTGTTGTTTGCCTTAACGGCTCAAATTATTTCTAATTTCGCCAACGACTATTTTGATTATAAGAAAGGAATTGACAATGAAGAACGCCTTGGTCCCAAACGAGCTGTCGCTCAAGGATGGATTGCCCCAAAAATGATGCTTGGAACGACACTTGTTTTGCTTATGCTTGATTTGGCGCTCGGACTTCTGCTTTTGCATTACGGAGGATGGAAATTAATATTCATAGGTCTCTGTGTAGCTGTCTTTGCCTTCGCTTATTCCGGAGGACCTTATCCTTTGGCGTATCACGGCTTGGGAGATATCTGCGTATTTGTGTTCTTTGGTATTATTCCGGTGGGCTTCACGTATTACGTACAAACCTTGCATTGGAGCCTATCTGCCGTGATTTGCGGAATAAGTGTAGGCTTAATAATCATTAATATATTGGTTGCAAACAACTATCGCGATCGGTTTTCGGATGCAAAAGCGAATAAGAAAACTTCGGTTGTTTTGTTCGGAGAAAAGTTCGGCAACCGGTTTTATTTATTCAACGGAGTAGCAGCCGTTGCCGGTTGTCAGTATTTTTGGTTTGAAAATGCAAGCTTGGCAGCTTTGCTTCCGATTATCTTTCTGATATTTCACATCCGAACATGGAAAGAAATGGTTACCATCAATCAAGGGAAAGCCTTAATCGGAACATTGGAAAAAACGGCAAGAAACGTGTTGATTTTCGGAGGAACGCTTTCGGTGGGGTTGCTTCTGTAATTAGCGGCGATCGGTATTGCCTGCGCATTCAGCGCAGGGGTTAAATGACTCGTTTGCACACAGCGGTGCTTTTTTGCACATTTCGGTAAGAAAATGTGAGCAGCAGGCAAGAAAATATATGAATCAAAACGGAATACAAACAGGAGAAAGGGAATCATTTTATCATAGAAAACGGGGAATTGCTTTCATTCGAGAAAACGGGGCAAATACGGAGATGGTACGGAGATGGTACGGCGAAGGTACGGCGAAGGTACGGTTTTTTCAGGGTGAAAACGGGGGTGTGAGAATTGACATTTTGATAAAATGCGCGATTTCCGAAATCCCCGAAATCCCCCATATCCCCAAATCCGAAAAATCAGAGAAACCGGAGGGATTTTGCGAAGTCGGGCAGCAGGGAGCAGGAAAGGCGTCGCAGGAGGCGAGCGAGCTTCATGGGGTAGGCATTTTTATACGCAAAATTTTAGGCGAAAAAAGCCCGCTTTTTAGGGGCGGGCAAAAAGTTGCGAAATTAAGCTGTCAAACAATAACTACACAACCGAAGCCAATTCTTGGCTTATTTGATGAATACCGTCAATAATCTGCTTGCGTTTTTCCGGACGCGGGTTGCGTATTCCCAAAGCGTAATGTCCTATTTGCCGTTCATTTATTCCTGATACACGAGCAATTGCCGATCGGGTAAGAATACCATCCAAACGATGAAGCAGTGCGGATGTAGCCAATTCATATTCTACTTTATAATCGTTGGACAATATCCACTCCGGAAGGGAATCTCCGTCAGCTAAACAGCCTTCAATATGAAATTTTAACGCAGATTCAAACTCCTTTTGTAATTCTTCAAATAAAGAAGATTTAACATTCCATCTAAAACAGCCGTTTAAATCCGATATATTTTTTCTAAAATCCGTGGTTTTTTCGAAAAATTTCGGGTGATTTCGAGCAAAAAAAGCGCCCGAATTTGAGCGCCGTAAAATTATACGTTTGCTTCGGTTTTCACGATTTGGAATGTGATTTTACTTCCAAACGTTTCCACCCATGACACGCCGTTTCTCAGGATGAATTTCGCTGTCGGTTCGATTGTCATCGGGAAGTTCACTCCATCTCCGATCAGCAAAATTTTTATTTGAGGATATAAGCTATTATTTTTTTGCTTTAAAAGAAAATCCTAACTTTGCATGGGAAGTAAAACGGAAAATTATTGCCCATGAAATTCGCATGCAGAAGGTACACTAAAGAGAGTGAACGTATTGCGGATTCCATCTAAGTTAATAACGGATTTATTTGGACATCATCTAAAATCGGTATAATGCGGCTTTCAGAATATGATTGCCGCATCTACTCAATTCCATATCAAACGACAGATATTATTACTGTTAAATTAGTATATAAAAATAACATTCTTATCGCATACACTAACAATGGATAAATTTTGTATAATAAATCATTAAAAATATGAAAAAGACACTTTTTTCATTAATCATGTTAGCGCCTTTTGCCGCTTTTGCGCAAAAGGCAGTGATACGCATCGATACCGAAAGAGCGATCGGGGAAATTGATCCGAATATCTACGGGGTATTTATGGAACCGATAGGTAGAAATCACAGTACAACAAACATTGTTATTGGTCCTCTCTATAATCCGGAATCCCCTACTGCAAACGCCGACGGATTTAACACCGTTATTATCGACGCAATGAAAGAGTTGAAAATTACGAATATGCGTTGGCCCGGCGGAAATTATATTTCGAGTTACAATTGGCAGGATGGCATTGGACCCAAAGCGCAGCGCCCTGTTCGTAAAGACCTTGCATGGGGAGGCTTTGACACCAATCAGGTAGGAACCGATGAATGGGTAGCTCTTAACCGCGCCATCGGCAACGAAATGGACGGCGAACCGTGGATCAATGATTATAAAAATGCCGAAGACTACTGCAAGATAGGATTGGAAGCCATAAAAGCAATGAAGAATGTGGACAATACAATAAAAACTGTCGTCTGCGGATCATCGTCCTACTATGAACCTACCGGAAAGTGGCTTGATTGGAACCGGACCATAATCAATGCTTTTACAGGGATTGCCGATTATCTGTCCATTCATCGCTATTGGGATGTAAAACCGGACTCCGGATACTATAAATATATGGGAGATGGACAACTTGACTTTGAGTCAAAGATACAAGCGCCGAGAGCGCAGATTCAACTTGCTCAATCGCTTTTTCCCCGGAAAGCGCCGTTGAAGATTGCCGTTGACGAATGGGCGGCGTTTGGAACGAATATGTGTGGAGTAATGGCGGATGCGATGTGCCTCAACTCATTCATTCGCAATGCCGACGTCGTAAAAAGAGCAAACTTTACCATGATGACTTCGCTCTTATCAAACGACAGGGAAAAAGGATTCTATAAATCGCCTTTGTTTTACGCTTATAAACTTTATTCGAATAATTGTCGCGGAACTTCCATCGATACGTATGTTCAGTGCGATACTTTCAATACGGCAACCAACAAGGGGATTCCCTATTTGGATGTAACTTCGGTGTATAACAAGGAAACAGTATCTGTTTTTGTGAATGTTGTAAACCGTAGTTTAGATAAAGCGATCACAACAGACATTTCCAATGTGGCAGCGCCTTTTGCAAATTCCGCTGCATCCTGACCCCCTATTCCGGACGAAGCTGACCCCCTATTCCGGCGATACTGACCCCCTACATGGTTAATTTTTGATAAATATCGGATTAGCAAATAGATTGCGGGG
>Ga0123354_10000493_pt1 | contig 39585 bp, 16 predicted proteins | sample TergutLab28metaG_2_FD_97872 | JGI IMG/M metagenome (GOLD analysis project Ga0123354, IMG submission 97872) | Labiotermes labralis P4 segment gut microbial communities from Petit-Saut dam, French Guiana - Lab288 P4 | ecosystem: Host-associated > Arthropoda: Insects > Digestive system > Gut ... | reverse complement strand
TTCTAGATACGAACGAAAAGTGAGAGAAAAAAAAGAAAAAAAAAAACCTTCGGAGTGAAGTGAGAAGAGGGGGGGGGGGGAGGGGGAGTAGAGACCCACTCATTCTTAACCTCGGCACTAGATGAAAACTTGAGTGGTTAATTCATGCTCCGGCCACTTTTCCCTTGACAAAGAAAACTACGTAAATGCTGGAAGCGAAAAATGACAAGCCAAAATCAAAACATTCAAACCAATAACCGCTAAACTACCTGCCAGTTAAACGTGAAAATCAAACAGCATCAGAATGATGCTGTATTACCTCTCACTGGGTTCGATTTCCGATGGAGTTATTGGGATTTTTCACTGACTTAATCCTTCCGATCGCAGTGGCCCTGGGGTCGACTCAGCATCTAAGAGAAATGAGTACCAGCAATATACCCTGGGAGGTAAAGGTGGCCGGTGCGTTGGGCTGACTTTACCACCTTCATGTGCCGACTGCCTAGAATTTCTGGCAGCCTCAATCTCTTGTAGCCGTAAGGGCCTGTCCAGGCCTACAATGGGGTAGTTTTACATTCACATTACGTCTAACTGCATTCCAACGAATATTCTTCCTGAACGACGGTGCCGACTGGCTTGGTATGTCTGCATTCTATTCGGGAGGTCCGAGGTTCCATTTTCTGTCCACAGACCAAATATTACAGCCGACATTTCCTGCTATTTGTCTAGCCCCTCCATGTAAATGTTGAAATGGTGCAATGAAATAGATCACGGCCACTTCATTCCACGTTATTCCGAACTCATCGCCCACAAAACACTCCCATTCCATACTCTACAACCTACACAGATGAAAATGGTTTGTCATATACACTGACTTACGACAAATAACGAGACTAGACAGATAAGTCAATAACGTGACGGCCGGAGTTCGACTCCTGGCAAAACATAATTTTTTCGCCCTTAGTCAGGTCGGCTGTGGGTAGGACCAAGTTTCCTATCTAATGCAAGCAAGGCGGCCGCAACGTGAAGGTTGCTGACACCCAAAATGCGTGCTGTTACTTCCAAGCCCCTGTACGCCTTCAGGGTGAAGTGATTACGGACACGAAAAACTTTAAGACCAGTGTCTCTAACGGAAGATGCTTGCGACCTCAAGCCTAAGCCTACCTGGCAGCAGCTTTTCTTAGCTTACTTCTTACGAAGATAAAGGAAACACATTTAGAAACAAAGAGCAATGCTCAGACAGGATAATGTCCAACTGTCGTCAGCACCTGGTCCCTAGATAAAGGACCAGGACTCTATTTTTGTATACCGTCTATGCTTGACCACTGTAGAATTAACAGCCAGACATCGCAAGATGCCAAGAATTACGATGTATCTTTTCATAGGCTTCTGAGACTACGGCCCGTTCAGTGCAGCACGTGACCCACTTCATTCACTGGCAATGAAACATGCTTCCAAATTACGTGTTAATACAATCAACTATACATTTTGCCGCGTTTGCGCAGTAAGGTAAATGAGTAACCAGTAATGACTACCACACTGGGTCGTTTGAATGAATTCTACTGATCTTCCCTACGAAAAAAGTGGGGATTGCGGGAGTAATAAAAAAAAAAAAAAAAGGTAAAGTGATCCCGTTACAGGGCCGGTGTGGCCCAGAGGGTGGGTAGAGTTATAGCTGTACTCTGCCATGACCGCGGCACTAGAAGGGGGTGAGTAGTCAGCAGCACGCCCCGGCCACACTTTACCCCCGGGAAAGACCCGGCACCCATTTTATAGGAGGCTGGGTGGGCCCCAGGGCCGGTCTGGACGGGCGGAAAACCTCGTCCCCACCGGGATTCGATCCCGGACCGTCCAGCCTGTAGTCAGTCGCTATACCGACCGAGCTAACTGCGGGAGTGGTATCTCACTAAACACATCATCACGGGATGTCGGCACTTTCTTTTTCATTACAGGAAAAGTCTGCTTCAATAAGCAACAAAAATAACTTACAAATTTCTAATACGGGTGAGTGCGTATTCGGAACAGTAACTAGGAAATGGGCTGGACGGCCTTGAAATCACGGTTCGATTCCCGGCAGGCGATCGAGTTTCTTCTCTTCCCCAAAGCGTCCAGGCCGGATCTGGATCCCAGCCAGCCACCTATTCAAATTACACCGGGGATCTCTCCCGGAGTGTGAAGCTGATTAAAAATATGCACGCACGATGAAATCTTAACAAAATACTGGACATTAATCTTCCTATAACAATTATGTACAAAAGGTATTTTTTGAGGAATAAAAATGATAAAATTTGTACTGCAATAAGAAAACATGCAAGGCGTAGCTGCCATTCAGTACTGCGGTTGCCAAGCGTTTGGCTCCCAGATGTTTGTTGTTCAAAAAAATATGTACAGACCTCCTCTTTCTGAAGGATACTAAATCTAAAGACAGCACTTTAAGTAAGTTCAGCAAATCTCCTCCTTCAAACACTGTTTGCAGTTTCCCACCTCAATGGATGTGAGCTGAAGTCAAAACGTATGTTCAGCTTCTTCACATAACTAACGAATTCCACACAGCAAAGTCCCACTTGGAAAGCTATCAGCCCCTCAACTGGTAAAGAAACTTGAACCCAACAACTCATCACCGTTCTCACACGAGCCCATCATGGGTCTCTAATCTGAATGAGATGGATCAACTCCACACCCTTCAGCCAAGACTCTACCACTGAGATCCTTTTTAATATTATTCTTCCATCTATGCTTCTCTTTTTATTGGTATTTTTATTTCAGGTTTTCCTACAAAAAGCCTCTATACATTTCTCTTCTTTCTCAAGTGTGCCTCACGCTCCAGCCACCTTATCTTCTTTAACTTGATCATCCTGATACCTGACAGGGAGTACAAATCATGAAGCCCCACAATGTCATTTTCCTCCCATCAAGGTAGAAATATTTTCCACTCAGCCCCCTGTCTTGGAATATTCTCACTCTATTTCATCCCACAACAAGAAACAAATGTTTACACACTCATACAAAACAATACACAAAAATTTTGTATATTTTAATCTTTACGTTTTATTAGAAAACATGTGGGAAGACAACATATTGTGGACCAAACAGTTGCAAGCAATCTCCAATTTAATCTGCTCCTAATCTCTTCATAAAAGCAATTTTTTTTTGTTAGTGTCATTTTCTAATATTCAAACTCTGCCACATTTTCAAGGAATTTATCAGCAATCTTCAAATGGCATGATCTGATCCTGTATTCTGATAACAAGACATGAAAAGTATAATTTCGCTTTGATTGCTCTGATGTGAATATGACCATTTCTCTTCAATGCCAGAAAAGAATTCCATCTGAGACAGCATCATTCAATAAATAACAAACAACTGCATGAAATACTGGCCAGTTTCCCTGTAAACTCCCACAAATGCTAACTTTCATTTCCATGCAGTAACTTTCAGTCCTCCACGAACATGAAATTTGTAACTGCGATAAACTACACAGAAATTTATTTCACATTCATTCATCTATTTATAAACCTTAAAATTTCTGGACGCTACATTCAAGAGCTGCACACCTACCTGACCCACAAAATTTGTGTTTGTAAATTCTAGCATGGAAAATTGGGAGTCAGTTAATTATCCAGACAATATAATTCACTTACGTAGCACAGCATGAATACAACAGACATGCTATGACTCAGGTGGCTAGTTGGTGGCCTCTCACCACAGACGTCTTGGTTTGATTCCATGCCAGAACATGTGGGTCACGTATGTCAACAAGTACTTTGGTTTTTGCCATATTTCATGCATCCATTTAATCTCATCAATTCACAGCATCATTAAATAAAACACCACCCTCTCATGTATACAGAAATGATTATAAATCATTGTATTGTGCAAAAAAATTGAAATGAAAGGAAAACAAGAGAAAATTCAGCCTACAGTCATCTAGTTGCCATAAATATCTTGCACAGACCTCATCTTGGGGTGTTAGAAATCCATCATTCTGAATATACTTACACTTTATCATAGAAAATATATGGACAACTTAACATAAATGGCCAGAACTACTACTTAAAGAATAGGAAATGTGATGAAATGAACTGTTTGGTTTTTATGCATGCTGAATAGAAAACCAGACTTAATGAGTAGTACTGAGAGATTAAGTGGGTGGGGAATTCAAAATGTTGCACAATAACAAAGTAAACAGTCAGAAGGAAACCTAAGCAGTTACGAAGATTATACCTCATTTATGTGAACAAAAGAAGAGAAATTTCTTCTAATTCATCACCTGAAAAAGTCACCTTAAAATCATGCACATAATTAAACCTGTTATGCAGAGTTATTTTCCTGAAAACTGGAGTAGTGTGAAGGGCCATCCCCTTATATACAGCATCACCTTACATTTGACTAAATATGGTATTGAAACATATCCCACGACAACAATCTGACATGAATTGGCTGAGAACTGTCTAAAACTGATAAAAAAAAAACTGTACTGTATTATTGCTGTACACTTCAGTAATAAGCAATTTAAATCCTTGATAACACAGTTATTGTCCAATATTTACAGGCAATGGGAAAACTAAAGAAGGAATCCAACAGAGAGCAATCAATATCATGTGAACAAGATGTGTTCATGCAGCACGAAACGTCACCAGCTGAAGTATGTTCTGGAAAAGCACCCGAGAAAACCAATACGGAAACCAACATATGCTGTGGAATATCTCCCACATCCCTGCTATCGATGACTGAAATGACACTGCCAAATTTAACATCAGTGACACCACAAACACTGAATAATCCTTTACATACTGACTCAACAGAATTACATGATTTATTACACACAGATAACAAGCCCTTATCAACACCTACTACTAAGGACAAGTGTCAGATTAAACACAGGAACAAAAAACATAAAACTTCAGACCACATTTCAGGTACAAAAGAAGCAAATATAGAACTGATTCAGGAGAAACCACCATCTTCACATACATTTGAGACAGTAATTACTGAAATGTCAAGCACATCATCACAAACAGCACCGACTGTGACAGGACTATCACACACTTCTGCCAAAAAAGCAACAAAAAGACATCTGGATTCATATGGTACTTCTAAAAACAGGATGTCACTTGAAACTATAAAACCAAGGGATATTATTTCACAGTCTACAGAGTGTATTAAAACTACCACTTCAAAATCAACAAAATGTAAAGAAAGTATAACAAATTCCAATTTTCTACAATCACAGGATATTACAATGCCTACACTGAATCGAGAAAACACAATGAAGACCAGAAATGAGAAAGGTCAAAGGAAAATTTCAGTATTTGGTCTGGGGCAGCAGCCGGAGGTATCAGCAGAGTCAACCCCACTGGTAAATGATGCACAAAATGCAGCACAGATAGCTGGACCTTCCAATCAGCAGGATAATGGAAAGCAACATGTAGATAGGAATGTAGCAACAAAGACAGAATGGCCAGTAAATTCATTAACAACGCAAAGTGGTGCAAGTACAAAAGAGGATGATGTCAGAACCAGTACAACAGAGCCAACACAAAATCTACTTAGTAATGCTACTAGTCATGGAGCTCAGGTTTCAGAATTGGCTAAAAAAGCTGCAGTACATTCAGTAACTTCCAAAAGTGAAGCACAAAAGGACCTTGCTGCTTCAAGTATGTCAGGATGGGAAGCACTGTCTGTTGTAGGAGACAAAAGCACTACTGAGAAGATGCAAGTCTCTGTTAAGGCCGAAAGCAAAGAGATGCCAAGTAAGACAACTGAAGTCAGGACAGCCAAAGAACATACATCACTGGATACATCAGTTTTAAACATAAACCTGCCTGCTGTATCCAAACCACTGGAATCAATTGTTCTACCTAAAATGGAAGGAACACATAAAAGTCCAGATGTATTGGTAAAACAAACAGAAAACCAAAAGCAATGTTCCAGCAGCACTAAATGGCATGATCCAGCAGATAAAACTCATGTTGTTGAGAAAGTTGTGGACAAAACCAGAAGAATATTTGGAGATTCATCTCATCAAATACAAGAAACACATGAAACTGATAACACTGCATTAGAAATTTTGAAAGAGATTCCAGTTACAATATCCAAGCCACTTAAATATAACACTCATACATTATGCATAGAAGACAGTGGTGGCACAGAAGGTGTTCAGATTCCTGACAAAAGATTGCCTACTGAGAAATATGAATTTATGAAGAATGTAACAAGTGTCAATAAAAATTTAAGAAGTAAAAGAACAGCCAAAGCCAACCATAAACCATTGGATTCAAAAGATAAACAGGAAAATAAAGGAATGCACAAAAGTTGCATTTCTATATACAATCAGTTTTCCAACAATACAGAACAATGCAAAGTGACTATACGTGAGAATAAAACTGACTCAAATAATTCACAAACAAAGGGAAAAGGTCTGATCAATTACGCAGACAAGAAGTCAAAAATTATAAGCACAGATGGAGAAACTAATAAAATGTTTAATTCCAAAGAAAGTTACAATAAAGTGTGCAAAAAGAAAATAAAGTCAGTAGCAACAAATAATGACAGAAAAATTGAAATGAATACAGAAACAAGTGAAAAATCAAAGCTCAGTGTTCATGCACAAAATAATACGCTTGATTTCAGAAGTAATCCAATGAACCCAAATATCTCAATTTCATGCCAAAAAAATGTAAAAAGACAAAAGAGTAAAAAACAAAATACCATCACTCATGTATTGGTAAATGAAACTAAGAAAGAAGCAATAAATGACCAACCACAGCAGAAAAAGAAGAAACGTAGAAGAAACAGAGGAAAGAACACTGTACCAGAAGGAAATGAAATAAACTTTAGGCAAGAAGAATATGAAGCTAATGAAACGTGTGGCTGCAAGGAAGAAAAGCCAGAATTTCAGATGGATCCTGAAACAATGAAGGTAAAAGTGAAACAACATGAAAACTTAAATTCTGAAAATAGTTCAGAAACAACACTCATAAAAGAGGAACCAAATGAAACTAAATCAGGTGATTCAATACAGGTCAAAAATGAAGTGTTTGCTACACTAAGCAGAGAAAATCTGACACATCTGACAAGAACCGGTCTACAGCTCAGTGCGTCTTGTAACAATTCTGGAAGACTCCCTGACAACATGCCCCATGTGCCAGCACCAAAACCAACCAATACTCTTTCAACAGTGGATGATGAAGCAGAAATGGAACACAAATTAATTCAAAGAAATATATTTTTAACCTATGTATGTCATGTGTGCAAGTCATTGGCAAGCTCCAGCAGTAGTTTGAAAAAATGCAGTAACTGTAAGATGATATCATACTGTTCAAAAGAGCACCAGAAGGAAAACTGGGCTGCTCACAAGGACCTCTGCAAGGTTATCTCAAAAATATGCAAACAAAACAGCATGACAAATTTATTTGGGAAGGCCGTGGGAATTTCACCAGATGAATATCGTTACTACCGTAGCCACTGCATAAATAAATGTGAAAAGGAACTAGGGCGTGAATTATATCTGTGGGAGAAAGAAATGATTTGCTTTCCACAAGTGTGCCACACTTGCTATGAATCTGATACACAAAAGCTAACTGCCTGTCAAAAGTGCCATCACGTAAGTTACTGTAAGCTTAGTCACTTAAAAACTGACCATGACATTTGGTGCAAAGAATTTCAAGTTTATCGTGATATTACTTTGCACCAATGTCACCACGGAATTATACAACCACTTTTACCAGACACGTCATTGCAGCAGTATGCTCCACTGACTGGTGACATGAAAACATTCCTGCTGAATACTAATACTGTTGGAGAAAAATCAGAGTTGCATAGACTGAACTTGGTTGCACTCAGTGATATCGCAACATGTCCCCTAACTGTTCTGTTCTCTCTTCAACAGTGTAATTTCCATCTTGAGACAACTGAGACCCTTACTATACATTTGGTAGGAGCAGAAATGCAATTTGAAGTTGAGACTCTGCAAAAATGGGAACTATTCCTACTGCATTTAATACCCAGTCTCACAATGCTAAAAGTTGTTTTTATTGGGCCAAAACTCAAAACGGAAAGTAAGTTCATTCAGACGTTAGGCAAAAATAAGACATGTATGAAATGCAACACAGTTGGTAGAATGGTTATTTATGAATTTTGGAGAACACTCTACCATAAATTTGTTATGTCTTTAGACTATCAGAAACCTGATCTTATCTGTGCTTTCAATGCTGGTCTTTACAGGTTAACAGATTTTGAGGGAAAAGATACTTGGTCTCCAACCATTAAGGTGATGTTGAAAGAACCAGACATTCCTGTAGTTGTTACTGAATATACGCAAAAAGAACTGCCATTTGACATTCAACGAACACAAAACATTGTTGATTCTCTTGAGATAATTACACCACCCACAAGAAATCCATTCGCAAGTTTGAAACCAAGCCTTAATTTCTTGAGTGAAGAAACTGTGCCTGTCATTTTCAAGAACTTTTATATTAGTATTCTCCAAGGGAAAAAACAGTATTAAAAAAACATTCAGTATAATGTTTTCAAGTCCAATGACTAACGTCTGTCACCAACAGTCACACGCTTTTGGCTAGATCTGTAATGACAAAAATTACCAACAACAACAACAATAGCAACACTCGATCCAACACTTTACTACTAGTTATAAGTGTGAATTAAATTCAGTCTGTAGGTTATGATGGATGAAATTTGTCTTAGGTGTTGGACATGAAATATGCAGCTTAACACATATTCATCTCACCACTAAACTAAAAATGTTTCTTGACACTGTGTTTATACAATATGCAAAAAATCCATATGAACAGTAATACTTTGTATCTGCAATGGATACCAAATGTGTGATGTGTAACAAAAAAAAACATGTTTAATATTTTAAACTGCTATTATGGCATTTTTATAACATTTTCATTTATGGTGAGACTGAATGGTTTTTATTTGAAGCAAACTGAGTTTTCTGAACAAGAGGAGAGAATAAAATTTAAAATGTGACCCTCACTTACAAGATTCCTTGACATTACTGTCACTTCTGTAGTGTGGTATATGAAATTGACAATATCATGCTGAGCATACATTTCCTTCCTCACAACACATTATCTAGATATCGGATAAGTAAAACTAAAACAAAAGAAGACTGGGGCAGAGTCAAGCATTTACTGTAGTTTAAATCAGTAACAGTACAGTGGACCAGCAAAGGAACAAGCTTCTCTGTAATCCTAAACAATTAAAGGTACAAGATTTATATTCAACAAGGTGTCCTGCAAAGCATTTTCCGAATAGATCTGAAATGGACAGCACATTGAGGCTGGAGGAAAAAAAACCGAGCTTAAAGATATGTGGCTGAAACATGTACATTACACAGCTAAATGAAGTCATCAGTTCAAAAAAGAATAATTGTTTACTTCTCTTTCCAATATGAAGCTGTCTTGATATATAGAGTATTGGTGTCAAAACGTGGAGTGTTGTCGAGTGTATGAGTGTTACAGGAAGTGTGTTGATATTCTATGTCAGAGACAATATTAGAACATAAGAATTTGAAAATGATTAACAATACTGTGTCCATTTTTAGTATTTTGCAGTCAGGTAATGTATGGGTAATGTAAGAGTTTATTTATAAAAGAACAATAAAAAAGGATTCAGATGCTACATGTATTTCACATGTTCTTCATATGTAAGAATTATTAATCCTAGTTAATACTTCCATTAACTGCCGCAACAACCACACACTTACTTCTAAATGTTGATAACTCTTGAAAGCTTCTGCACACGGTTAAGCAGAATGTCTCCTTGCTTGATTGTAGCTTGATATTGCCAGTTCTTTGAATCAGGTCTGTTAGTTTCAACAATACCTCCAACTTTGTCAACCTTACAATGCAGTCGGCCTGCTGCTATGTAGCGTGACAGCTCCCTGAAAAGAAAACCACTGAAATTGCTCTTCATGGCACATAATTCAGATCTTACCGAGGAAAACAATGGCCATTTTTCAGATCAGGAAGGCAGGAAGACAAAGTAAACTGTGTGACAATATATACAAAAAAAGAGCATGAAATAAACAAGTATAAGTAATACAGGTAATGTACATGTAACGTACCATTGAGGTGTGTTCGTCCAACCATTGTTGCAGTACCAAGTCAATAAGTATTACATACTGTAAGTGTAATTTGTAGCCTAAGGTATCCAGCATACAATGGCAATGTACCATATTATATTGTCATCTGTGGCCTAACCAGCTCCACAATATTTTTCACATCATGTCATAAATGGCATGATTTTTTTTAAAAACGTTACTGAACATAAAACATGTGTTTGATTTTCTCTAAAAATTCTGTCCGAGACATTTCTCATTCTAAGACAAAATGAGCGAGATATAATAAAAAATGTAAATTGGTCTCTTCACCACCTTGGAGACATCCAACTGACATACGTTTACCATACACATACAAGGAAGAATACAGACTACAGTTGCAGTATAAGTACTATGTATTTTTATTTTCTTGTATATTTACTATATTATTTTAATATATAATAGTTCAATAATTTTCATACAGACGACCTGCTAAATTTGTAGGATTCCAATCTTAGTTATTTTAATGGAATTTGAATTTTCTTGAAAGATTTTAAAAAAATACTCAAATATCAAATTTCATGAAAATCTGTTCCGTATGAGCTGAGTTGCTGCATGTGGACATATGGCTGGATTGACAGACAGACATGATGAAGATAACAGTTTGATTTTTGCAATTTTACAAAAATGCCTAAAAAGTCCATAAAAATGTACACTAACAAATAAAGTAACAAGAGGGGAAAGGTGGATTCTCTACTTCAATTAACACAATTTCCATTCATGTTCCATGCACCTTGGTATTGAATTCAACTGCATATTCATGTGGTTTCCATCAGAACTACCAAGGATTGAAAAAGCAAGTAACTTGCAAGTATTCAGGATTCTGCCATGGTATAGGTTATACACAAATTTTTGACATCCTAATTTTTTATATGAAACATCTTACTTACTCCATGGTGCAGAGTCCTTCTTGAGAAGCTAACTGGTTTGCAGCTAGTCAAGAAATTCCCCGCATTTCATGGAACCCGAAGGTTCATTACCGCGCTCACAAGCATCCACCACATGTCTCTATCCTGGGCCAGCCCAATCCAGTCCATATACCCACATCCCACCTCCTGGAGATCCATCCTAATATTATCCACCCATCTATGCCTAGGTCTCCCCAGTGGTCTCCTTCCCTCCAGTCTCCCCACCAAGACCCTGTACACCCCCCTCTCCTCACCCATAAGCACCACATGCCCAGCCCATCTCATTCTTCTCGATTTTATCACCCACACAATATGAAACATCTACGTACTGGAAAATAAAATATGCATCTGGGTTGACCTATCATCACCTACATCTACAAAAAATTTTTATCACCTTGGAGACATTCATCTGACTTATACTTACTACACATATACAACGAAAAACACAGATTAAAGTTGTAGCAGAAGTACTGTGTATTTTTATTTTATTATAAATTTACTATATTATACTATTTTAAATAATAGTAGTGTAATAATTTCATACACTTTTAGTTTTAAATTATAGAATAACAACCTACTAAATGTTTAGGATTGAGATACCAATCATTTTAGTTCAGAAATGTATTTATGTAAGAGTTTTCTCGCATATTTTGACCTATGAATGATGATGATTTACAGATGAGCCATATCATATCACACATTAGACAATAAACATTGTCCAACAGAGCCGTGACAGTTTTTTGTTCAGGTGTTGTATACATATCATGACAATATGTCTTACTCTAAGGAACTGTTTTAAGCCAGACTGGGCAGGTACAATGTTGAATATATCAGTCTCCATTAAACTTCTTGTGAATACTTCTTCCAGTTACAAACAACACTTACTGGTCAATATACTCCACAGTAACACCAAATGCATCAGCCATGTATTCCAGGGTAAGACTCCGATATGATTCAAGTAGTTGTGTATAAGCCATGATTCTCATTTCACGCACGTAGTACCGATAATGTGGATAAATGAAATAATCCCGTCTTAACAGTCCCTCGACATGCGCTAGAACAAAGAAGGAAATAATAAATATTATTTATGCATAATTACTTGCCACCTGTTGAGGCAATGTATTTGAGAGCACATGTAACTTCAGTATAACGCTGCGAGTGCTACCAGAGAAGTAACTGGGTGTGAACTAACTTCTAGTATTACAAGGATTTGACTCATCTTCCACTTCAACACCAGAATGATCCAGCAGCCTGTGCAAACTCTTACACTGGGTACCATTAACTTTTCCCCCAAAAAACACAAGCACCACACCAAGAATCTGCCTATTCATTTCCTTCTAGTGCTGTTAGTAATAGAGTGTCAAGATTTACATCCATGCCCCCACAATTCTAAATGGCACGGTGCCATGGCACTCAGGCCTATCCACAATTAGATCTCAATGCTTTAAGGAACCCAAAGGTTCATTACCACAATCATAAGACCACAAATCTGGACATAAAGAGCACCTGATAAAATTTAAGTGAGGGGAGCATAAGCATAATTAATTATGCCTTGAAATAAAAATTTACTGGAAGCATAAACAAAAAACTTTTACATATGGTTCACCCCTGGACGAGGCCATGAAGGCTCAGAGAGGGATCAGAGGTATAGCTCTACTCTTCCTTTAACTTTGGCACTAGATGGGGGTGAGTCGTCAATGCCACACCCTAGCCATTTTAGCCCCAGGAAAGAGACCTAGTACACACACACACACATACACACACAAAGTAGTACTTGAATGGTACACATAACTGACATTAAGTGCTCTAGGACAGCAGAAAGTGAATATGTGTTGGTAGTTAGGTGGCGAGGGGAGGTAGATGAGGCTGTCCCCACCAACCCACAAAATTTTCTCTCACCCTCCCAAAATTTTCTGCTTAGCCAATAACACAATAAAATTGTCTTTAAAAATTGTCAGATTAGATAACCACAAATAATTAGGCTGGTCACAAGCCAGTGTGGTGATATATGGAGTGGAGAGGGTGGGAAAGTGGTGAAAAGGGAATTATTAGGAAAGATGCCTAGTGTGGATCTGGGCTTTAGTGCATGTTGGCAGGCTAGCTCCACACACCTGAAGTCCATGGACAAGATGGGCAGTCTGTGGATGAGGCAGTCCTGGACATTAAGTTCATGGCATGTGATGTACATGGGGCTCAGCAAGACCAGGGTTTGGAATTTTGGCAGTCGATATTACACAAAACATTATTTATGGCAAACTTATTTCAGTTATATTTCTTACTTGTCTCTGAAATATTTACAGGCCCTAACAAAGTGATACCATTAGCCATGGCTAATTTGGTGTCTAAATACAGCACTGCCAGGATCACCTCATCTTTGTTAATGCAACTTTCAACTTTGCTGGAAGTTGAAGAGAGAAGTCTATAACAATAACCCTTATATTACCATTCTCTCTCCAGAATGAAATATAGATTCGCTGAAGTTCTTGAACAGTAACTTCAGAAAGCATTACAAAATTCGTTTGCATGTTGCAAGGCATGCTTCAAGGCAGAACAGAGTCATGTCCAGCAGTTTCTATAAAATAAGTTAAGTTTCTGTAACAATGATGCAGTTATGTTACGAAGTAGTGTAAAAGAAGGGACTAATACAACAGTCAGTGCCCAAATGCATTTTGTGAAGTGGTCTTTAAAATAGACCAATCTTATGAAAATTAAAATTTTCATAAAATTCTCCATTATATAATTTCACATAAATGGCTTTAGTGGCTCGCAAGTTCCGATATGGACAGACAGATAGACAAGACATAGGAATTTTAATAGGGCCTCTGTAAGAATTCACACACTGCTAAGATGAAAGGTTCAAATAAATCAGAAATAACTATTTGCAACTGGAATTTAAATAAAATTATTCCTGCATAGAATTATGTATTCAACATTTAACAGTTTGTTTTCCATCTTTACACAAAATCAATATGCATACCTAGATTCTTAAAGAAATCAGCATACTGGCAGTTATACAGGGAAAACAAATAATTTTTCACATCCTGGTTTGTGTGAAGAACTTCCAAAATTTCAGATCCCCTGATAATCTGAAACAAAAGAGGAAATATATATATATATATATAAAAGTATATTCTAACAATTATGAAGCGAGTCTGAACAAGAATCATACACAAAATAGTCAATAGGTGGCACTAGAGAATAGTGGTGCGTAAAACAAAAGCTGCAGTTACGCACCAAACAATAAAGTTCCGTGTCTGACACGACCATGCAAGTACAATTTCGTTCATAAACTACTTGTAGCTGGTTTCTGTTAGCTCACATTATGACTGCCGGGGATAAATAACAAGAAAATTCTAGGCCAATCAGTTCACCCATAACAGTCCTGCATGTCAGTTGTTTTACTTTGTTGTTATGGAAGAATATAATAAGGGCAGACTGAAGTCAAGGAATGCTTGTATCAGTCAATACAGAATCTTTGTCTTTCAGTTTGCTATCCAAAAATTTAAAGAGTAGAATATACAAAACTATAATTTTACCTGTTGTTTTGTATGGGTGTGAAACTTGGTCACTCACACTGAGGGAGGAACATAGGCTGACAGTGTTTGAGAATAGGGTGTTGAGGAGAATATTTGGGCCTAAGAGGGATAAGGTAACAGGGGAGTGGAGAAAACTACATAATGAGGAGCTTAATGATCTGTACACCTTACCCAGTAGTGTTCGGGTGATAAAATCGAGAAGAATGAGATGGAAGTGGCATGTAGCACAGTTGGGGAAGAGTAGAGGCATAAACAGGGTTTTGGTGGGGAAACCTAAGGGAATGAGACCACTTGGGAAACCCAGGCATAGAGGGGAGGATAATATTAAGATAGATCTTCGGGAAGTGGGGGTATGGACTGAATCGGGCTGGCTCAGGATAGGGAAAGGTGGCAGGCACATGTGAATGCAGTAATGAACCTTTGGGCTCCATAAAATGCAAGGAATCCCTTGATTAGCTGAAAACCGGTTAGCTACTCAAGCAGGACCCTGCTCCATGGAGTGAGTGAGTAAGTAAGTATGGAAGTAAGTAAATATGTAGGTTATGGAAGTGAGCAAACATCATGTTGTGATTCAAACTTAGGAAAACAGCTACAGAAACACATAAAATGCTCACAATTGTGTACAGAAACAAAGTTCCATCGTTGCATGCATACCTTCAAATGGTTTAAAAGATTCAGGGAGGAATGTGAGGATCTTGGAAATGATCCCAAGAACTGGGCATCCATCACCTAATGATATCCAGGACCAGGTGCAAAAGTTAAGGAACTGGTGGCCAGAGATGGACATCTTCTCAACTGAACATGGGACCAATACACCCTATGAAAACACGGGTAACAGAGCAACCTATGCCATGCAACAAGCCAGAAGAGCGATGACGTCAAATACAATGCAGTGAAAGCCTGAAATCTTGTACAGTATATGCCTGCTAACCAGACCAAAGTGAAAAAGAAAAGAGCCACATTTTGAAAAGAAACTCACAAGCACATGGATCACATAATATGAAGACTGAAAAATATTAATGATCCGAAGCAAAGACATCAAGCGTATCTTAATTAAAAAGTCTGAAATTCTTGATTTTAAAATACACGTTTTTTACAGTAAAATATGTTGCAACTAAAAGAAATGTCAGCACAGTGCCTAAAATGCAACAATATTTATTCTGATTGTTCATGTAAGCTGCATTATTTTGTTGAAAATATTGTATTACCTTGTCCCGAAGCTCATTTCGAGGCAGAGATATCATGCTGATGTACACTGTGTACCGAACAAAAGTCTCATAGTCCATCAGTTCATATGATGTGAATGTGGAAATAGTATCAAGGAAAAAATTTGCAGCTGCTTTGAAGTCACGAATAACAATGCAGTATGTTCCTTGGTACACTTTCAGTCTGTTCCTACGATCCCAGTCTCCACCTTCTTCTATGAGGCTGCAACATGTGGAAACAAAAAACTGGTGATGGAATGTTAAATAAATAAAATCCTGTAAATTCAAGAAAACACAAATCCAAATCTCATCAAAATCCACAAAAAACAACTCTTCACTAATATATGAATGAAAATTTGAAACTCTTCTTTCAAGAACGAACCATTAATGAAAACAGTTATGCATATATTTAACAAGACAATGTACCACCATATACACAGCAGAAAATCTGCATGCATAACAGGCTGTTTTGGATGAATAAATTACCACCCATCATACTATGTGAATGTGAGCATATGATTTTCAAAGAGCACTTGCAATGCAATATGTAACCAATTATAATATATCCCACGATTGAAATGCTACTCAATTGTGGTGAGAAAAACAGAGACCGATAAGCAGGTGAAAAAGGATACATCAGGCTTGGCAGTTGGGCTACCGGAAGACAAAATCTTTAAAAAAAAAAAAGTTCTGTATTACAAAATGTTTACACCCAATTTATAGAAAAAACATCACCTACAGATTCAAACAGAATGGGAGTAAATAATATAATGTAAACACAACTAAAAAGAACCAAAAACTATATTCTTTTAAAATTATGGCTCTGAAGATTTATAAAAATTAATACTAAAAAGGTAATGCTATAGCAGAACATATCTGTTAATGTAAATATAAGTTGTGTACGAACTTAGGGCAAACAAACAATCAATAAAAAGCCTACAAACTCACAAACTATCACACATCATTTGCATACTGCAAAAGACAAGTTAAAAAAAAAAAAAAGTAGAACAGATTGTGTGCTGCAGCTAAATGTTATTTTCAGTCTCCTAAGTAATAGATAATCTTTTAAAAGAGCAGGAGGAGGAGGAGGAGGAATAACACTGTTTCTCTACCTTACTTTAAGTACTTCAGTACTTATGAAATTGGAGTAATGACAAATTTAAAAGTGCATAAAGACTGTTGTATTTAATAGTTATAAAAACAAGCTAGAAAAAGAAGTCATCATGAAAAACTGCAACACATGTTTACCACTTCAATGTGAAATAAATTCAACCCACTTACCTCTTTGCTTTTTCAATATTTCTTGTTATTAAGTCATGATCCAAATAGAAAAGTCCAATACGAATTAGATGAAAAACAATATCTAACCTATGACCTAGCGACACTGTTTTATCATACGTTTTTCTGAATGATGACAGTGCTCCTTCCTGAAACAAATTATATAATTCTATAGTATTAAGAAGTTCATCAGCTCTTTATAGACTTCAAGAAAGCTTATGATTCAGTTAGAAGGGAGGTCCTATATAAGATTCTCATTGAGTTTGGTATCCCTAGGAAACTTGTAAGGTTAATAAAGATAAGTCTAACTGAAACATATAGCACAGTCTGGGTAGGCAAGAATGTGTCTGACAGGTTCCCTATTAGGAATGGTTTGAAACAAGGAGACGCTCTATCACCAATGCTTTTTAACTTTGCTTTAGAGTACGCCATTAGGATGGTTCATGTAAACCAGGATGGCTTGAAACTAAATGGTACACATTAGCTTCTGGCTTATGCCGATGATGTTAATATACTGGAAGGAAGCATACATACTCTAAAGGAAAATGCAGAAGCTTTAGTAGCTGCTGCTAGGGAGATTGGACTGGAAGTAAGTGCTGATAAAGCTAAGTACATGGTCATGTCTCGAGATCAGAATGTAGGACGAATTCACAGTGTGAGGATTGAAAACAGTACCTTCAAGAGAGTGGAAGGGTTTAAATATTTGGGAACAACTTTAACACATCAAAATTCTATCCCAGAAGAAATTAAGAGCAGACTGAGGTCAGGAAACGCTTGCTATCATTCGGTGCAGAACCTTGTGCCTTCCAGGTTGTTATCCAAAAATTTAAAGATCAAGATATATATATATAGAACTATAATTTTGCCTGTTGTTTTGTATGGGTATGAAACTTGGGTGCTGACATTGCGGGAGGAAAGGAAGCTGAGGGTGTTTGACAACATGGTGTTGAGGAGAATATCTGGACCTAGGAGGGACGAGGTAAAGGGGGAATGGAGGAGATTGCATAACGAGGAGCTAAATGATTTGTACTCCTCACCCAATATTGTGCGGGTGATAAAATCAAGAAGAATGAGACGGGCTGGGCATGTGGCGCATATGGGTGAGGAGAGGGGGGTGTATAGGGTCTTGGTGGGGAAACCGGAGGGACAGAGACCACTGGGGAGACCTAGGTGTAGATGGGTGGATAATATTAGGATGGATCTCCAGGAGGTGGGATGTGGGTATATGGACTGGATTGGGCTGGCCCAGGATAGACAGGTGGCGGATGCTTGTGAGTGCGGTGGTGAACCTTCGGGTTCCATGAAATGTGGGGAATTTCTTGACTAGCTGCAAACCAGTTAGCTGCTCAAGAAGGACTCTGCACCATGGAGTAAGGAAGTAAGTATTAAAAACTACATAACAGCAATGTAAGTACAGTAAAAGAAAGGGTTCTTCAAATGATTACGGAAAATAAAGTTCAGAACCAGCAACTCTCCGACAGTTTACTAGCATTTCTGATATGATTTAGAGCAACAATTGAGCCTTTTTGTCCATTCTGCACTTAAATCTAAGTGATATAATTCTTGAACATCTTAACAGTAACAAATGAGAGAAGTAGGCAAAAGGGGGGGGGGGGGGGGGGGCTGAAGAAATTTAATGTGTTATGACAGGGAACACTAAACACTAATGGAATATCACTTACCTACTTTACAAACTAAAAAAAGAAATTACACACCACAAAGTGCTCATGCAACAACCATGTAAACTTCACAGTTCAAGCACATTCAAAACAAAGACTATACCAAGAAATGGTGTAATTCAATATATAAAAAATACCTTATCACCAATCCGACATAGGTATTCTGACTTTTTTAGGTTGGCTTCTCTAACTTCCATTTCACCCAAATTCTTTTCAGCATCTTCAATAGTTTCCTCTAATTCCTTCAAATGTTCATCATTAGCACTCTTCATTTTGGCAAGAAGAGTATGGTCAACTTTCCAATCCAGGTCCCGGCAAACTTCTTCATAAAATGGTGCCATACCTGTCCATCAGAGTACAGAGTGTGTTAAGTGTTTCCAATATGAAATAGAAGAACCAATTGTGAAAAATTCTTGAAGATGAATGCAACATACACTTAACAACACTAATAATGATATAAAATGTATTGTGCACATAAAACTGGAATACTCTGCAATCATCAATCATTTCAACTTCCCTGATCTGTGCGATAAACATAAAAAATGTATCATGGGCAGCCATTATTGTGTCACTATACTGTATCTTTGAATGACAAACATTTCAGCATACTTTCATGAAATTAAATGAATGACCTCCTCTAAAAGAGAATTTACAGGCAACCTAGACACAACTGTCAAAGCCTAAGAAAATTATACACAAAAACAAGTTACCACACCAACTCATAAAACATCACACATGCACACATGTACACACACACACACACACACACAAAATGAAGTATATGACCAAGACAATCTGACCTGGTGTAAAACAGAAGACCTTTATGCATGCATAACTACTTTCCAAAATACTCTTCTAAATATCAATACACATTACTTTTATATGCAGGAAAGAAGATATTCATATTTGTGGAAGTTGCAGTGTGTATTATGTTTTAAAATGTTTCAACTGATCAAAAATGCACTTAGCAAATGTACATGAAATTGGCAGGCAGGGGAGGGGAGAGGGGAGTGACACAACCTGGCATGTTCTGACACTTGTTACCCTACACAGGTCAATCTTCATCTCATTCTACTGCGAGTACTGGCCACTAATGTTTTGTATTGTATTTTATTTATACATTCCACAAATCCATTAAAAAGTAGTATGTTGGATAAAGACCATGTCAATAGAAACATATATATTATTAAAAAAAAAGTAAACACAATAATAAAAAATGAAACACACAGTATCATATATGGAAACAAAACTCATTGGTCACAAGTCACGTACAAAGATAGTATTTACAGACAAAGTAACAACATTGTACAAGGCCAAGATAATACAAAGTATGAATACTTTAAAATACAGTTATAAACAGGCACAATATAACATAAAAACTATATGGTTAAACAATTTGTAAACATTAAAGTATAAACAAAAGAAATGAATTACTTAGAATGTGAATGGTTTGAGGCAATCGTATGTCCTAAACAATGATGGGGAATGTACAGTTCCATGACAGTGTAATATAAATAAAATAAATAGTGATAAAATAAATAGTGAATTTAAAGATATAAATAGGTGACAAGAAAAAAAACAGTTTTGTCTCAACTACCTTAGTTCAGATGAAACTTATCACCTCTGGAGAGGTTTATAATAAAAATATTTTTCTAATGAATACAATAAGCGCAGATATAAAAACTGTTTTAATTGTAATCCAAAATTTTTAGGATTATTTTATATATCTTTGACGTGTGAAGGGAGATTATTGTAAACCTTTAATCCTAAATTTACTGTGCTTGTTAAATTTTAAGTTTGTAACAAAGCTTCTAATTGGCTTTTCCTTTCACTGCCAATTAGACCATCTAGATTTATGTCACTGCAAATAATGTATTCTAGTGATGAGTTATAAAAATTTCTGAGTACTGTATCTAGCTTAGTTACAAACAGATTAAAATATCCGAACGGAGCTCTACATATTGAACTATACAAACTCTCTTGAAATTTAGACAGAGATTTAGAACACAGACTTCAAATTATTTTTCCTTACAATATTTTTCAACACTATGCTTGTAAAGTGTAAGACTTTTACATACACAGGTGCATACCCCTCCTTTTTCAAAGAATGTCCTAAAATAGTTGGCGCCCAGATTGTAACGATCTCTATAGGTTTGTTGTAGTTCTAAGTAATCTATATGGTGCTCTGTAAAACACAACATGTGAGGGAAGACTGGATGTAACTGAATTAATAATTTGTTTTGTTTTCCCTCTTAACCCTCAGACATTCCGATGATAAATATTAAGGGGTATTACAGCATTTGCTGGATTCATATTATTAGTTTTTATTGTGGCTTCTTGAAGCATATCTTTAGTGTTCCTGTTCTGTAAATTAAAGCAGTAATCTCATTACTTACATCTAGATTACTTTCACTTTGTCCATTTTCACTGAATTTTTGAAAATGTATAGTTCTTTCATCACTATTCACACCTAAACCACTTACCGTTTCATTGAATTCCACCATTACAACCACAAAAAATCTTGCTATCTGTGTGCTGGGGTCCTCCTTTAGCATTTAGGATGTTGAGTCTGGTTTATTGTTTTATTCTGGATGTAGGTTATGTTTGCAACTAGAGACTCTTTCACTTGTATTTCATTTGACAATATAAGGAGTGTCTCTCCATGTTAGACTTACTGGAATAATTTCTGTAGAATTCCCCTGAGTTGTCCTGATTGTTTCTACTACTCTATTGATTATTTCTACCTTGCTGGTATTCTTCATGTGTAACCTTTGTTGAGTGAAGTAATTCCTTGAGGGATCTGCATATACTATCCTTGTGGGCATGAGTTTAGTAACTAATTAACTTAATTTCCTGTTGAAATTTGTTGTTTTTTCATTGATACCTCTGGTTGCATTCAAATCAATTCAGTGGAGAATGTTTATAAGAGTAACATTTGAATGCTGTTTTTCCAGCAGGTACTTAGAAATTTTATTGAGTGATTTGGGCGTTGGTGTTCTGGAAATATTATTTGCTTCTCCCCAAAAAATGCAATGATCATCTTTAATTAGTTAGTATAATTTTTAACCATATTTATCAGGTTTCCTATATTTGCACATGGTTTGCCAAATCCTGTTACCATATATTGATCCTTCAATTTATCTTGAAGTATACTGGTACAGTCTCTTGCATGACAATCACCAATAAGTATAACATTATTTTTTTTTTTTGTTTCACAGTTTTGTTGTTGTTGTTGTTGTTGTTGTCTGTAGTGCCCTATGCTTTTTTGAACACAAAGACCCTCATGAGGTTATGACAGTTGGTACTGTAGACAATGGTTTTTGCTCTGAATCCTTTCTTCCTGCTACCATATCCAGCCGTTTGCGTTGGAAGTTATTTATGGCATTAAAATTCTTCTTCAGTGGAGTGCCCTCTTGAGACAACTTGGTAATCAAGTTCTTAGTAATCTTGTTCACTTATGGACAAATCAACATTACCAAACTAGCACAGCTTCACTTCAAAAAAATTGTCAACCACTCTTTCATTTGTTGCCTTAGTACCATTACAATGTATTTGGGTTTTATTACAACTTGTACTAAAACACTGAACATCCATGCATATTTCACTGCTACACTCGTTTACCAACCAGGTTGCCACTGCCACCTTGAATCATATCAAATGTTTGTTTTCAATATTTTGATAGTTACATCTACATGTGTTAAGCATCATTTCTTCCTTCTAGATTTATTAAAAGAAAAATTTATTTAGTTTCAATATGTAAATTAATACCCAATAAAGTTACAAAACTACTTGGTTAAAAATGAACATACAATATATATACACATGAAGCTGGGTATGGGGATAGCATAATCAGAAATAGTGGCTGGGCTACAAACTGGATGATCTGGTGTACAAATCCTAGCACAGACAAAGGACTTTTCTCTTCTTAAAAATGTCCGGACCAGGTCTGGGACCCACCCAGCCACCTATTAAATAAGCACTGGGTTTCTTCTCTGGTGGCAGAACAGGCAGGGTGTGCAGCTGATCACCACCCTAAAAATGATAGAGCTACACAACTACCCTCCCTGTATGCCCTCATGGCATGGAGAGGGACAACTTTATGTTTATACATATGAAACAAATAGGAAAGTCACTAACTGTGTAAGTTCCAATGTGTGTTATCAGTTAAAATGTTATGAATAGTCAAAGCAGACTTTGCAAATGTCATACATCGTAACGTACATGGTTACAATAATGGACAGATTAAAAAATACTAGCCAAACATAACCTCAAAACTGTTACCATCCAAGGGTCAAGCTCTTTCTCAATTGCAGGCTAAAACCACTAGACTACCAGACCCTGCTGCACAAAGGCTGCTGGTAATGCCTATACAAATATCTAAGCCTCTTTTCTTCATACTGTAGTATGAATTCATAAAAGGTAAATTTCTGATGCCAGCACCTAAATTATAAAGTAATTACATAACAAAGCACTTGTATGTATTGCCTGTTTAACTGTTCAGAACCTTCTGAACAATTAAACAGGCAATACATACAACACTGGAACCAACTAATCATCAACATATACAACCATCCTTAAAAAAAAAAAAAAAAAAAAAAAAAAAAAACTCCACTAAAAACCTATAATATAAAAAAGACCTGCAAGATATACTCCGAGCACTTTATTCTGCATATTTATCTATAACACCAACACAATAATAAAATTCATGAATTTTTTTAAGTCTTTTAATCACATTCGCTTTTTATTTGATACAATTTACTTAACACAGTAACATGTATTTTATCAAACTCTAAAACTGGGATCTCAATTCCCAACTTAAAACAACCATACACAGTTCCTCTTATGTATTTTATACTACTGGCCCAAAGATGACATTGAGGTCGAAACATTTTGCCAAATTAAATACATAATAATTATTAGTGGTGTTGACGTTATTTGTCTTATACATACAGTGACATACAGCAAACTGCTGTGGTATGGAAACACTCTGTGGTTGTCTTGCATATGTGGTTAGTTCAAAACTCTGGTGAAATACAGCTAATCCCTGGGTTCATTGACTGCCTCCAGGAAAATTCTGGGGTAATACTCCTAAGACCACGACGATTTAAATCTTAAAATTTCATCAAACATCTAATCCCTTAACACTAAAGAGCCTGAGATTAGTCCAGTAAAATAGGCCACAAATTAAGTCACTCTGAAGGGAGGATTAAGTTACAAATTATTTGACGTGAAAAATGACAGTTTCCTCACATGTTGGGGTCGGGAATATAACATAGCAAGAAATAGGTTACCTCCAAATTCCAAAACGGCATCAGTCTTGTTTATGGCTAGGCCAAGACATGTATTAACTTTCTGGCTGAGTAAGTTATTTACAACATTCCAGAAACATAATTTTTAATAGATACTTACTTTCCGCGATGATTGCCTCCATAAGCTTAGATTGGAGCTTCGCATCTCCACTATGGTCCGGTAAACTCAGCAGGAATTTCCATAATGCGAGTTCCAGATTTGGGTTCTTTTCCAGACCTTCTTCTTCTAAATTTTCAAGAGGCATGTTTTATTAAATTACCGGCCTAAAACTTCCAACGCGTAAAAACATCTACCACAACCTTGTCGTGTCACTCCAGGACAGGTAATTTTACTTTAGAAACATCCCCGTTGACCACTGTTTATTTTTTCTGCAGATGAAATGTACCTCTTTTGGAACGACTATGGGTAATGCTACAGCCCACGGATCAGGTCGATGTTCGATCCGTGGTTACACACAGTGTGATATGCACAGAACACACGATGTGTGCTGTTCTCATTTTTGTTGTTTTGTGGTTGCTGTTGAATTTGAATCCCATTTTTAAGACGTAGGATTGGATTCTAATATGGAAATTGATCTTAAAGCATTAGGACGGTAAGGCACACACACAGAAACGAGAGACTTTCGAAATTTACGAATTCAGTGAAATATTGTGGTGTGGACAAATTATAACATTGAAGTACTTGCTAATGCTTGTAGACCATGTACGGCAAGGTCATAAGCAACCTGTGGTTAGAAGTTGTACTGGGAAAGCGGAGTGTCATTTGCATTCCGGTATTATATAGGCGATATTTTGACGCCAGACGAAATTTGCGAATTTTTTCACCAGCTTAAATCCGAATCCCATCATACTCCTATAACAAAGTAGAGTGACAAGGGCATGTGTTGTAAATTCCATAATATCATGTACATAACTAAGACAGTGGTAAAAACAAATAGTGGCTCATGAAATTTAAAATTGGGGAAGGATTTTGCAGACTATTTGTGACATGTTCGCCAAGATTATAAAGTTTATTGGTTTCCGTGCGTATTCCATACCAAATTTGAATCGTACATATTTTTAAAAATTTAGTACATGTTTTTAAAAAACTGTCACTTTACTATTTACTTATATTTTCCTCTTAATTCTAATTCGCACTACAATCTAACATTCTGTATCTTTAGAAATTCACACTATAATCTTTCTTTGGAATAAGTCATGTGACAACAAAAACAGCAAAAATGACTCCAATTTAAGGCTGTATTCAGTACTTTAATTTACATTCCAAGTCGGTTTATTGCTGAAATTAAATTTTTTTCAATATTTTAAGATGTTACTTTTTTTACAACTGTATGATACAATAAGAACACAAAACTGTCATATTTACAATTGAGCACGTCCACTCTACACATTTACCTTACTGCTTCACACTTAAAAAATGTCCACCATAATCACAAGTATACTCCTACTTTGTCATAAAACAGTTTTCAGCATTCAGAAATGCAATAAATTATACCAAAGAAGGAAAACATCTTTTATAACACTAACATGTGAACATGTTGCTTTTCTGCAGCACAGCTGTATTTGGAGTACAACAGAAAGACTAATGTTTAATTACCTAGAAATCTGTAGCCTAATGAAAGCTTGAATTCGAAGATTGACTTCAGTGATTTATACAGTACTACTGTAATGAAGTTACTGGTGACCATCAATGTGAAGCATTATCAGTACCTGTAATGCTAGAAATTTTGTATTTCAAAATTGAGTCCAGTTCATAACAAATTCCTTACTTATGTCAGAATGTTTTTGAACAGCCCAAACACTCAAACTTGGGATAAGACAAAAACATTTAAACCCTTCATAATAAAGCCCTAAGTCATTCTCTGTTCCAAACATTGTAATTTCACTTGTTTATGTTAAAACACATTATAAATGACACACTGATGTACACTACTTAATAATTACATTCAAAAATGGTACACAGACAGGCGTTAGTTAAATTCCTAGCATCTGTGCATTGCATACCTTAGAGAATGACATTAAAAACATGAAATGTTAATTATTTTAAACAGTTTCTCCCAACTTACATAGAATACCTTGAACGTAACATGTCAGGACATCAAACTTCCCTGATTATTACCATGAAGGGTGTGCATAGTGAGGAGCACAATGCATAATGCTGTGAAAAGGATGGATAAGGGATCAATACAAAGAGAAAATACCCTATAGTTTCTCCTAGATATCAGCAACCACAGCCACATTACCAGTCATTGCAATATACAACATAAACTGTTGTTATGCACAGAATACTGGGTAAGGTATAAACAATACCTTAATTAGTCACTTCTCTATAATTACACAGTGCCTCTAAAAATTCTGAGTATTTACTTCAAGAATCTTTCCCCAAGTGACAATTTTTATGGCAAAAAATGAAGAGAGTCAGAGAATGTTGGAAAGATTAAACATTCAAACAACCAAACTAATGTTAAAACCTGTTACAAAACACACGAGATTCACATGATTTTGTTAGGCTCTCATGACATGAACATAGTAGTGTCAGTTTTTTTTTAACTGGATGGTAAGAGTCTGATACTGGATGTAAATTTCTTTTATCAGTTATTTCAGCACTGCACTCAAAGCAACAGTAGCCACACTGAATGCAGGGTAAGATGTTTTTCTGCAATATAAACATAGGAGACAAAGATAACCATGCCCACAGCAGCAGTATTCAACCACATCACATCCATGAGAATGGTGGTAGCAATGTGATGTAATGGCACTTGTTACAAATATTCACTTCTCCTTATAATGTTCATTATTACCGAATACCGATGTTCAGTGGCTGCCTTAGAACAGCTGTTCAATGAAACTGTTTGGGTTCTGTGATCACAATTAAGCAGTGCAAAATTTGACCATGATACTGTGGTCAAGACCACAATCTAGTATGATGGGAGATTATACAAATGTTACAATACCCGTGTGGAGCATCATTTGTGCATTGGTAAATTCACACATGATGACAGCACAGGCCAATGAGAATGCCAAGTTTGAAGCTTCAGAAAGAGGCATCTCAAATAAGCAAGATCTCCCAGGTCACACCTTAATATTTCTAAAAGTTACATCAACAGTCTTCACTACACAGATTCTGTTGTTTAAATCAGGTCCTAAGTGTTCCTCAGTGAACAATGAAGTGATTGTATCTATGTTGTACATAAACATTTGAATACTGCATAAAAATGCACAGTTATGCACATTCCATAGCCAGCATGCTACAAAACAGCATGTCTTCACAACGTTGACTATTATAATACTTATGAGAGACTACTCTTGAACTGGCATGCCTCCATGGTCAGCATGTTGCACCATGAATACTGAAATGAATATCTGGAAGATACAGAGTTTTAATTTGTGGAATGGAATCTGAGGATTGCTCTGCCTTGTATTTCTGACTGACAAAGTTTTCTCATGACTTCACAAGCTTCTTCTGCTGGGAACACAGAATGTGGTGGTGGTTCAATCTGCAAGAAGAAAGAAGGGGCAGAGAATTAGAACACATTCATAGTAAGCTTGTTTCTACTGCAGTTTGTTTTGAATATGACATTCCCTTATTTAAACAGATTTTGTCTGATGTTACTGCAACTAATTTTGACATATTGTAGGGTTTATATTAGAATTAATGTAGAAGAAATGTCAGTCTCAAGTTGACTTTCTCAACAATAGTTTTCATTTAGGAGTAATTTTCAAGCATGGTCAAGCATTGCCTTCAGGAAATTTAAACCTGTAAAACACACTTACAAAACCCTTTCAGACAATACAGTACTTTTGCAGGAAATTTTTCTATCTTTATAAATATGTGGGTTGGTAATGCAGCACATTCATCCCTTGCTTTTTGCAAGGGTTAGGTTCCAAGATGCCCCCATGCAAAGCCAAACTCCATGCATAATAGACTGCAACCCCTCCCCAAACAAACAATGCTGCAGTACTCTTTTAGTGTTTTTCCATTCTTTGCTGAAAAACTATGATAGGAGGTGCCCCTTTATTTCCTTCAGCATCTTTAACATCATGTGGTATGACTGAAAGACCTGTTCAGATTGTTGAACAATTCTGATGATCCCATCCACTGACAGGTCCAAGTGCCTTATTTTTATTCTTGGGGAGACCCCGTGCATTTGCAAAACCACAAAATACAAACCTGCAAAAAGTGAGCAATGAGTGTACTTGCATTTCACAAGTACCGGAACCAAACCCTGGCTGTGGTCTGACAATCCTGTGGATTTTCCTTGTTATGCCAAGTATTTCCCAACTTTAAGACAATGATCCTATTCTCCCACATCAGGCTTGACAATTATATGTTCATAATGAATATGACATTACTAGCATGATTGACTGTTAATACAATCTCCAGTAATTGATCAGAGACATAACTGCCCATTTCAAAATTCATTACCACAGCACATCGATCTGGAGTGACATGGGTGTAACCTTCTAAATCCTTCACAAATGTCTGTGAATGTATGAAATTTATTTCCATACTGACAGGAATCTTTTTGATGGGAAAAAAGGGTGCTTTTCAAGCTTGGACTTGTTCTGTGTCCACATCCAGTTACAGAAATTAGTAAAAGCAGCTAATGTGAAAGATTCAAATATAAGTTATCATTCAGTGCATTCTCATATCAATATTTTGCACAGCATGTAATACTTCTTACACATCTGTGTATCGGTGGTGATATGGTAAGAAAATATTTTTATGCACTCCCTTGCCTCAAGGTTGCCTTATCTGAGTACAGATTTTGGATATGTGCAAATGTTATACCCAAAGATAAGATATGAGAGGATAACTATCGGATGGTGACTTGGTAGGATGTGCAAGTTGGTCACATGGATTCTTAAGGTATACATAGAAAACCATGAAAGGTTTAGGTAGTAGACATGATTTCATGGTTGAAATTATGCTGGGGACTTCTAAAATATGAAGCAGGATTGCCAACAACTTTGCAATTATAACTGGCTTCATCACTGCCATCTTCATTACCAACACCACCACCACCACAAATCATCAGTGCCCACAAAAACTCCTAAAAAATTAGATAAATTAAAAAATATCGTGAATAAGAATGTCAGTTCTTTCATCGTGTTATTCTAAACAGCACTATGTGTGATACAAATTTTGACTAAAATCCCTTGTTGTTCAGAGAAGAAGAAAAAGTAGAATTTCTCTACATCAGGTAGAATATTCAAGAGATTTCAGATATGTGAGCATAAAATTACACATAACTGAATAAGTGTAAGACAAATGTAGACACTTGGAAGCCACTAAGTCAAAAACACATTGATTAAAATAATCATTTCTCAGGCATTTACTTCACCTACAAAAGAATTTACTGTTTCAGCTGGCAAACTGACTCACCTTTCCAAAGTCTGAAACATGCAACACACTTTGATGTGGAGTGTAATTTTTATTATAATTACAATTATCCAACCAAAGATTTTATTTTAATTTTTGGCTCATGTATGCAGCCTATGTAATGTCCAACACGTAATGTCTCATGAATCTGAAACATCTTAATAAAATTAAAACATCTCTGGCAGATTCTTTACATGCAGATCAGTATATTCTCTGTACCTCTCCTGTTCCCACAAGTACAACCAACTGTTGTAGTTGTTCAATGGAGCCCATGTCAACAGACTTGATACACTGTTTGCGTTCTTCTGCTTTGCGGCTGAATTTTGGGAGCAATTTCTCGGCAACTTCAGAGCTGATAAACACAACACCACCCTAAAAGTAAAAGTATATAATTCCATGTTACTATCGTCTACTTTGTAAGTGAAGATATTAAATTTTAATTGTGTTACAAGCGTACCTGACTCAGACACTGGAGAGATCGGTGCAGACTTCGTGATGTGGTTCCAAAATCAATGACAATATCAACTGTCCCATCACAGGCATCTTTAGTGCGCTCAATAATTTGGTTTTCATACAGGTCTTCATTCCACTGCACCACATTTACCCTTAACAGGAAGGTAGAAAGTTAATAAAATAAAACATAGTGAGGCAGTGATGTTACTCATACAATGCTCCCCTCTTTTTAATCCTCACAAGTCAGGGTACTTGTAGATCACCTTTCTTGCTGATTCATTATGTTGTATAACAAAAGACCATGACATTTCTCCCCCTTATATTTATATATATGAAATAGCTGTTTTAGCAATATTAATGCATTAAATTTCCAATTATTTCCTGCCACTTCCCACTGGTAAATCAAAACATGCCACATGGAACACTGATGCTGAAAATCACAGAATCTCTCCAAGTGGACAGTGTATTCCAGCCCCTGGACAAAAGGGAAAGAAGTCACAATAAACTCATGCAAAAATAATGTGTACCTACTTCCAGAAGATTGGTCGGGAGAGCATACAGCTATGCCACCGATTTTTGTATGAACAATTTGTACCTTGTCTGGGGGGGGTAGCTGCTGGTCTTTACACTTGCAGGCTCATTATGAGAGGCTGTTGTCTCATTACGCAATAACACGCCAGTGGTGACATGGTAACTATTACTTCCAAATTAAAATCTAAAATATGTACATTTCCTTTCCCAAAACAGAAGGGGGCCATCAGCTTCAAGCAGATACTACACAAAGAAATATGGTATAAGCCATGAACTAGCTGGCATATGACACTGTTGTAATGACAAACAACAATGAAACATTGTTTTTGAATTTTAAAAAACAATTCAGTTGTACAAATGCAGTTTACATTTGACTGTCATTGACAGTTCCATGCTGCCATGTTAGGTTTACAAATATTTCAGGAAGTTGTCTTTGAAACAGTTATTACAAATCAAACTTATACCTTAAAAAATATATATATCAGATAATCCTATAAATACATTTTACACAAAGATGATGAGCCAGATGTATGTTCTTGGGTGATATAAAAATTATTAACAACATCATGATGTAATAGTGCAGTATATTCCTATTTTGCCTTCAAGAAATATGTATCACATGAAACCACACATTCCCTTTCAGAGGTTAAAAATTGAACATAAAATTTGAAGTTCTCATCACTTTTTTATTAGAAAGACAGGTGTAATGAGATAAAGTGTAACAAAGAGCATTTTAACTTCATTTATAGGAAAACATCAGCTTTAGACACATCACATGCCTGAGTGGACAACTCCATGATGTAATAACTTGGTCTTTTACGATCTCAAATGGTGACAATTTTTCTGTCAATACCATCTTACAATGGCAACGAAATTGCTATTGTTGTCTTGGAGTTAGAAACAAAATCTGACAAACATCTGTGGACAAAGGGAGCCAGGGTAGTACTGTTGGTGTAGTGACCATGCTTGGGGCTGGATGATATGTGGTACAAAGCCCAACAGGGTCAAGATATTTTTATCTTTCTCCAAAATGTCCAGACCATGTATGGGACCCATCCAACCACATATTCAGAATATAATTGGGATCTTTCCTGTGAGAAAAGTGGCTGCAGCATGAATCTGACCACTATAAATGCGAACAAGGCTAAAAAGGAGTGGAACTAAACTCCATTCCTCCTATACATCTTCAGGGCATATAAAGGGACAACTATTTGCAGTTTTTCTTGGATAATATACATGTTACCAGCTAACAGACAACTTGAGAAGCCAATGCCTGCTATATATGGATGGGGAAACTGTTTCTGTGGTCTGCAAGTGTGTTTTGCACAACACAGGCTTGGGAGTAATTTACATCAGTCGGATTCACAGGTGCTGTTGTGATGAATGTCTGCAATTTTTTGGACCTGTACCACTTTCTTCATGTTCATCCTTACAATTTATGTGAAGACTTACTCTTTATATTCCTTGGCTAACAGGAAACCTTCATCTTTGAGAGAAGCAACAGTGAGAGACACCTTATCCTTCATGCTCTGGTAATGGTGGCCAGCAATACGCATGGCCCACAATGCTAGGCCACCAGTGCCAACAATTAGGATTTTACACAAACCTATGACAAAAGAAATGCCTTCATTTAGAATTAAATTTTATGACAAATCTAAAATGTCATCATTTTGTATTGATATGTAGTAGTATTTTTAAATTTTTAATTCTTTATTTTATCTTAGACTTTCTGAAAACAAACCATTATCTCCTCGTTCTTGGAGGATGTTTTGAACATATTCATGTGCCTTGAAGACAGTATTCATGGCAAGAAGTGCACCAGTGGGCAACATGGCAGCAACACTCAGTGATATTGAATCAGGAATTTTCACCAGGTACTTGAGTTCCGGAACAATGATGAACTCTGCATATCTGAAAGTCAGCATCATAAGCCAACACATAACACATGCATCATCTGCACAAACCTCAATGTGGTATGCTGCATTAGGTATGAAATCCTCATGTACTTGGACCTTCTTAATTGGTACATAGTAAACTGATATGGCCTACTAAAACCAGCATTATTACCCTTATTATAAACAGCTAAATTAATACACTCTTGTCTACTGCTAAGGTAATTCTTTCTTACTCAAAATGGATTAATAATTTTATGCATCAATGCAGGGTGACTACACAAAAAACTGCAACTTGTACCAAAACAGGAATCTGCAGGATAGGTAATTTATAGTTTGTACTTTAGTCATAATTGCACAAACAACATACATATAAATACATAAAAATATACACAGCATGCATATAAAAGGGTGTAGAAAGAGCATTTGTCATGGTGGCACTTAACAACAGTAACTGTACAATATTATGTACAAAACAAGTCAAATTCACTAAAAATGTAATAACCTAAACAAGAAAATAAAAACAATGGTAATTACAATTTTGCTAACTTCATATTAATTACTATGTAAAAAGAACCAAGATCATGGCATGTTTTGATTAAACTACTCCTCCATACTATAGAAGGAATTATCCAAAATATATCTCTTTACAGCTGTTTTAAAATGTTTCCCATCCCATAAGTATATGATAATTGATGGCAAATTAATATAAATCCTACTTTCCACATTTAAAAAACTCATTTTTGACATAATGTTATATTTGATAAAGGTAAATTTAAATTAGAATTGTATCTTGTATTGATATCTCAAACCTCCAAACTGGATAGAAATTGATCCCTGTTTGTAATAATAAATAAAAGCAAAGAGAATATATATTCAGATTGCAGCGGTAAAATATTTAGGTGTCTGAACAACTCACTGCAGGAGTCCCTCCTACCAGAAGTCATAATAACCCTAATTATTCTTTTCTGAACTTTGAAAATACTTTTACTGTAAGATGAATTCCCCCAAAATATTATACCATATGACAGAACTGAATGGACGTAAGAAAAATAAGCCAGTCTTAGTGTTTCTAAAGACATGAATTGTTTGACTGATCTGATTGCATTACAATGATTTATTTAATTTATATTTTAATTTCTCAAAATGATACTTCCAAGACATGGAAGTATCAATAGTCAATCCTAAAAATCTGGTAATACAGATATTAGTAATGTGTTTGTTTCCAACAGATATTTGGGTACCAATCTGTTGATTCAACCACACTGCCCACAAAAAGTATGCAGAATTTCTTACCCATGTGGAACCCCTTCATATGGGTACAAAACAACTCGATCTCCAACTCTGAGCTCTTCATTTTCTTCAACCTCTATTCCTAATGACTCAACTATCCCAGCCACTTCATATCCAGGAAAGAGTGCCCCATCTCGTAATCCATGATGAGCAGGGCTCATTGGTGGAAGGACTGCTGCACTTCCACAAGAGAGATCTTGAGATATTTCACTTGACAGACTTGATGTACTAGACACACTGGAGATACTGGAGATGGAGGGTGATCTCCGAAGACGGTAGCAGGCACCAGCACACACCACCTATACAAGGCCATAAAAGTGCAAAACATAACTTTTCTGTCAAAATGCTACATGGATAAAGAGTGTACTTCTTATCATGGCCCTGGGCAATAAGCTGTAATAAAGTTGTAATGGAAGCATTATTGCATAGGAAGCCTCTGTCTCAAAGTGCCAACTTCCAACTTCTAAGCAGACCTCACACTTTATGCAAATATTTCTTGATATACAACAGTGCTCTTGACTTGAAATATTAGCAACATTTCTTCTAATCTTGTCTTTCAATTCTTGCAAAGAATGTGGATTCTCATGGTTGGGAAATCTAAAGGATAGGCATTACTTGGAAAGTGTAGGAATATGTAGGAGGACTATATTAAAAAGGATCTTAAATAATAAGTCGGGAGGGCATGGTCTGGAATCAGGAGAGGGACAAGTGGTGGGATGTCATGACCCACTGGTTCTGCATCATGTGGGAATTTCTTGCCTAGTCAAGAATCTATTCACTTCTCTGGGGTTTTGCTCCATGGAATAACATACCTGGAGGTTTTGGTATGTCAGTCAAGTCTCTACTAGCAATAATTGTATGGTAAAGGCAAAGGTGTTCCTGTATATAATGAAACACTACAACATAAAGGAACATGGGCAAAAGGAGGTGAAGCTCCACACAATCTTAAGTGCAAGATTGGGAGTGGTCAGCATCACTTTACCCCTGAGGAGCCTCCCCAGTACTCACTGGCTAGGCCCCAGAGGATGCCTGGTCACTTCCAAGAGGAAGATACTTTTCTTATTCCTGCTGGCAATTGAATCTTGATTATTTGGTGGTGTGTCCTGTAGCTTAATCACTATGATGACTGGACAACAGAAACAGGTTTTGGGTGCTTACTGTAGCACATATAAAAACATATTTTTTCCAAAGCTTCACAATGAACAGATACAAAAATTATTATTCCTTGTATTTTTTAGACTAATCACATTTAACAAAAAAAAAACGTTTAAAATTATGTTTCTGGCTCTAAATGTCATACCAATTTTATGTGACCTAGCCTGCTGATCTGTTATACAGCGAGTCATTTCCGAGAAACTGAAGAAAATATCTTTTGTTCTCTATATACGTGGGGTACAAAACCAAACTACATTAGTGTGAGCTCCCACTACATAATTTCATTGAAATTTCAGTCGACTTGGAGATAAAAATACGCATTCTAATAACAACCTTGCTATTATGTCATAATTGGCCTACTGGTACGTCCCTAGTTGCAATCCACATGCGTTCTGACGTCTATTCACGGTATGGTTTCGAAAAACTGGTTACCCTCCGGCCTCACATGAGAAGCACTGCTTTAGCTGTATGTAGAATACAAACCGAGGCATGTGACAAATCATTAGTTTCCTACAGCAAACACCTCCCTTTACGTTTAAGTCCGGAATCATTGGCGTAGATTTTTGGGCCTCCATGAAAATCTTACCGACCGGCCGTCGTATACATGAGATACGCTACCATTTTATATAAGATTGTCATAAAGAGACCCGGTTTTCAAATAAAGCAGTGAATTAAATATTTTCCCATCTCTGGTGTCTCGCGAATAAGTTCCAGTTCGGTTACACAGTGGGCGGTAGCGGCAAAAAATGGTTAGTTGCTATGGGTGCTAGGCCTTGCTGCACGTATGGAAGGAACCCCATGCTGGGCATACGCTTGCTATATGGCAGCTCAAAATATATTTTGTAAACGAACAATCTATATGGCCATTAGCAGTGTCATAGAGATTAATTAAAGAATGGGCATTTATGAATATAAATATGGCATGTAGAAACTCACGTACAAGTAATTCCTAGTGCTTCCTGCAGTATTCGCACTTGGTCACATGGCCGTGTGATATACGGGAGAAAGACTTGGGGATTTATCACGCGCAAGAATCGTGTTCGAATACCGCCCTCGTTGTTGCTGGATTTCGACATGTTTCTGGGCAGTTAGTGCTATTCTGTGACTGTAAATGTCTTGCGTTTGGCATTTCCGTTGTCCACAGCGCTCTATTGCGTATCTATAGAGAATTCCAAGCCTTAGAAATTTAAGATTTCAGAACTGGAACAAGCCACACTAACCCAAGGTCGCTGAAAAGAAGTACTACTACCCGCAGTCTACTCTGGCGATCAGTTATCAGACTCAAAATGTTGGTAGGCGGTGCAGGTAGTGTCGTAATATAACGTTAATTCTTGGCCAACAGCGTATCCATCTTCCTTTAATTTCGCAGTTTAATTCCCCTCCACAGGGATTTTCTGCGTTTAAAAAGAGGAGGGAGCTAACATTGCAATACAGAAATGCGACGCGAAAATACGGGTTGTCCCAGGGAATTAAAAGAGTTTCGTAATTACACAAACCTAAGATGACTATACTCAAGTATATTTGTACAGCATATCTGTTCTAGCCACGTCTCCTTGCATAATGCAATGCTGCTCAATTTGTAATGTGCTGGGGGAGTGGTGCTGTGTAAGTTACAACAGTCACATTTGGACAGCCCTGGCGTGTTGATCGATACGTCGTCACTCCGTGTTCACGTGAACAGCAGCAGCAGTGAACGCATGAGCACCGGGAAGTAGGAGTTCCATCGAGGCCAACCAAGCACAACGAGTTGCGTGTGTACCAAGCCTGCGTTCCATAAACAACTTTTAGATCTAATCTCCTCTATAGCCCATGCCATGCCGAAGCACAGACTCTCATCCCTGCAACCTTTACGTATGTAGAGAGCCTTTAAAAATGGCCGTATCCTTCTACGTAAATGTTGGAATTGTACCTTAAAATAACACACTATCGCTTCCTTCCACAACTGCACATCATTACCATACGTCCTCAGACTGACCGATCGTATAAGAGGCGCAATTAATAACCGTTAAATAAACAAACCAGAATAATATTGTGTTTCAAAAGTTCTTGAACGCGTAGAATTTTTGTGCGTCACTTGATGTAAGTTCGAGATCAGGAAAATACTTGACAACACGGCCTTTGCTCTTCTGAGTAACTGTGCGGCGGTGTCGATTGGGTAGTTGGTCACCGACGTTTCGGGACATTTTCAAAGACCAAGCAGTCCACAAAGACTGCTTAATCATTGAAGATGGGACCAATATGTTATCCTAAACGTCGGTAACCAACTACTAACCTACGATGCGCAAGGTCCTAGAAGGACGAAGACGTCAGCTACACTACGGAGTCAACCTAGCACCATGCTTCTGACAACAAATACCTATTAAGCCTTCTACTTTTTTTTTAGAACGTCCTGCGATTGTCGTACACAGACATACATCAATTACTGTCCTTTTGCTTGGCCAGGCCCCATTAGCACACGTACTGTAGGTTTTCCCCCACTTTCCGCTCCTTGATTAATTTGTGTTTCCTGTCGGTATGATGCAGGACCGCTACTTCTTATGTGACCTACGCAATGTGGAAAAATGCATAAAACATCCTGGTAAACATGTGTGATTTCAGGTGTCCGCCGCGATGTAAATAAGATCTACGCTCTTCTGGGATATTATGCAGCGTAGAGTTGTAATTCCGTACCGGCGTTTCGGGACAGTCTATCGGTCTCATCTTCAAGGGTCAAGAAGTCTACTTTATACTGTGTAGTGTCCCAGAAGAGCGCAAATCTCATCCTGGGAAACGTCTTCACAATCCCCGAAACACCCGAAGTATTGTAAGCAGCGATAACCCCATACCGTTCTTCATCCTTTCCTGCCATCAGTTAATTTCGGTATGTTTGTTTCCTTCCTTGACTTGACCAAGCATTTCCCTTCGTTAACTCCACTTTTGTTGTAGCAAAGTCAGGTGAAAATCTGGGATAAAAATGTAGATTCTTTTGTCTATTACGAACACATTCTTAACTGAAAGCATACTGCAAAATAAATTTAAGGTGTTGTGACCTGGCGCACATCGATGAAAATTACAGGTTTCTTTTGTAGTCTATAACAAAGTTAGAAAAGACCAACAAATTTCTTGCCAGGAACAATAAAAGGAACCAACATTCCGACAACTGAACAAGATAAACGGCCCGAAAGATAATGCAGTGCAATAATAATCCCGCTCATGTTTCATTATGTAACAATAGATCGTTTATTCAGGTAAAATATACAAATAGCTGATTCGGAAGACCTGATAGGACCTAAATCCTGGCAAATTCGTGTTATCAGCATTCGCGACTCTCTGTCAGCCAATACTTTTAACCTACTGAACTACTAACAGTTCCGTTACATAAACTCCAAATAAAATCCGGAGTCTCAGAAGGCCAGTCGTTCACGCAACGACATTACAACAAGTAGTTCAATTTCGTCGTGTCACCGCTTTATGGGCCTTGTGAATGACAAATTGTGAGAACAAGCAATAGTGGCTTATTGAAAGGTAGTGGTCTATCGTTTGCTTGGATGGAGAAAGAAATCTAAGATAACCTGCTAAGACTCATGCATTAGAAATGATTTCTGGGCGACATTTGGACTCGGGCCTACCGAACACGAAAAAAATGCTACCCACCACAATATGACTTCCTGTCGCGTCAACAATAATTATGATCTGACGGCACTGCCGCTTGTGAAACTGCAGAAATACTGAACAGAATTTTGAGATGACAATTCCAGACTTATTACGTAATGGCATCAGTTTAGACTGCGAAGGGTTGGGAGCAGATTGTCCTCTCAGTAAATGGCTACAATTGGTGAGTTAGTTGGGCATTCAAGGTCGAAGTTAAGTAGCAGTGCAGTGCCCATGACAAATCTGTTGGACAGTTCTACATCTTGTTATGTTAAATGCACAACACTTCTGAACATATTCCGAGAAGCATGCTTGTGGTGGCGAACTAACTGTTAACGACGACGATGGAATGACTACTGCAGAAACACATGAAAAATCCGAAAAGTCTGATTATAAGAACTTGTAAACAATTTTTGCTGCAATGCATAATTGGGATTAGGTCCGTAATGAACGGAAGAACTGGGAGGCACTGAGCCGATTACAAACCGATCCTGGTGGCCGTGCGGTCGAACGCGTTGTTCTGTGGGCGCTCGAGTGCTGGGAATGCGCATTCAAATCCCGCTGAAGGCATGGACGTTCGTCTCTTGTGTTTGTTGTGTACAACGTTGGTAGTGGCCTCTGCGCCGGAGCGAAAGCTCTCTATGAGGAATCATACCTGGTGTGTGTGTGTGTGTGATCTAGACCAGTGTTCCTCAACCGTCGGGCCGCGGCCCGGTACCGGGCCCTGGCATCAATTATACCGGGCCGCGAGAGATTCTCCTGGAATTGACAGCTAATTTAAATGTAATTTTATATTTGTCAACATGCCACACCATCCACATAATTCTACTAATACTCTTTATGATTATGCCATAATTAATTATTAATGCTTTTGTTAGTTTAATGTATGAACTTAAAAAAAATCTGTTGGGATCGGGCCCTCGTCTTACGAAAAAAGAATTTACTAGGCTGCGGTCTCACAAAGGTTGAGAAACACTCTAGACACCTCAAAACGTGGAAGGCCTAGGCCGAGGCTATGAATGAATAGAGCACATTCATTCATAGCACGAACACTAAATATCTTAAACTTTATTTAAGGACTTACTTAATGTGGAGAAATGTTAAAACGCAGATGTCTGGACACGTCCATGTCTAATTAAAATAATTTTATAATGTATTTAACCATAAACTGATTTTTAAGGACTTTAATATTTTAATTTTAATTCTATTTGGGGGGGGGGGGTCAAAG
>Ga0123354_10000492_pt1 | contig 39608 bp, 35 predicted proteins | sample TergutLab28metaG_2_FD_97872 | JGI IMG/M metagenome (GOLD analysis project Ga0123354, IMG submission 97872) | Labiotermes labralis P4 segment gut microbial communities from Petit-Saut dam, French Guiana - Lab288 P4 | ecosystem: Host-associated > Arthropoda: Insects > Digestive system > Gut ... | reverse complement strand
TTATTCTAGAGTAAGGCTACATGTTTCGACTAGATGTTAGTCATCTTCAGGCCTCTACAATTTCGTTACCAGATGCTTTGTCCACTTTGGGATCCCATAGTGTTTACATGTGGATTACTTATTAGCTAAAGCTTTCTAGAAAAGTTATAATTACAGAGTGTGTTATTTGCAGGCTTTGTTTAAGCATGAAACCACTAAAGCATAAAATTCCTTCCTTTTTAGTGCGCTGATGTTCACCGGATGTTCAACTGTGGGATGCCGTTGGCATATTACAGTTGGTGTTGGGATGTTTCTGCTTTCCTTATTTATTGTGGATAGTTGTGTTAGTTTTCTGGTATCGCCTCCTGGAGTGTTTGCGCGGTAGTGTCGGGTGGAGTTTTCCTGGAGGTTTTGTCGATATGCTATAACAGAATCTTGGGCCGCAACACATAAGGTAGTTCTTCATTTGTTGGATTTTTCAATGGGGATAGGTTAAAGGCTCTAACATACTCCTTGTATGAAACTTTCAGGACAAAAAATAAAGTTTTTAAATATCAAAACGTAAGCAGGACACTTTATAATACTCCGCGGGGCGAGTATTTGGCAGAGGTACATTAGAAAAAGAAATGCCAAAGAAAGGCATGCGAACTCTTTAAGTTTATTTGGTTTTTGTTCGGACTTATTGCTGCTTAGCGTCCACTAAAAGTCGAGAAGTAATGTAAGTGAAACAAACACGCTTGCATAAGTGGCCCAACCTTTTTCAACTACAACTACAAATCTAATTGAATGCAGGGATGTGCAAATTTTCCAAGAATCTAGGAGATATTTCAAAATTCTGAGCGCCAAAATGGGATCCACGAATACCAAGGGCCACCTTACAATATTTAGTCTACATGGACACCTGTGCATTCCTGATTTAATTTTCCTTTTCCGCATTTTTAAAATTATTTCATACAGCACTACGAAAAATTACTGCGGATACTATGAGTTTAATTACTGCTGATACTATGAGTTTAATTATTGCGGATACTATGAGTTTAATTACTGCGGATACTATGAGTTTAATTACTGCGGATACTATGAGTTTAATTACTGCGGATATTATGAGTTTAATTACTGCGGATACTATGAGTTTAATTACTGCTGATACTATGAGTTTAATTACTGCGGATATTATGAGTTTAATTACTGCGGATACTATGAGTTTAATTACTGCTGATACTATGAGTTTAATAGTAGTGAATGGCTGCATTAATAAGCCATGATTTATTTTATGTTTGAGAGTCGTAAGCAACAGGAATGAATCTTGGAGGGTAATAACGTCATCCATAGGGCGTTCTGACTCGTGTTTTCACCACACTGTTTAGAGCCATGCCTTAGACCTATTTTCACGATTACGTCTGTGGCATGATGAAAAGTGGCGCGTCTGAAGGAACCATTTTACACGATCGTGTTTGTGGCACAATAAATAGTAGCGCGTCTGAAGCGTACCACGAGCTTATATGTAGCGCGATAAAAAGTGGCGCGTATGAAATAAACCATTTTCCTGGAAAGATTTTGTGGCGCTTCAGTTCATCTAAGTGGCGAATTCTCGTTTGCACAAGAAATTAGATAAGCGGAAAAGGAATAATACATTTTGGACATATGCTCTGCTAAATTCAAGGCGGTAACATGACATATTTTACACTGATTTTATTGATATCTTGTCTGTTCAGTGTGATCATTGTACATCCCAGGCCTAGAATACAGAGGAGTACAGACCATAAAGCTCATCGTTGTGTAGATTTGTCCACTCTCCTGTCACCTCGTCCGTCTTGGGCCCCAATATCCTCCTTAGCCTGTATTTCTCCCTCAACGTGACAGACAAAGTTTCACGACCATCCCAAACAACTGACAAAATTACAGTTCTGTATACCTTGATGTTTATATTTTTGGGTAGCAAACTGGAAGACAAAAATTCTGCACTGAATGATAGCAAATATTGCCTGATATAATAGAGGAAATAATCGGAATTTCCCTGGAGGGACTTGGAAAACCCGGCAGATGATGGTCCTCGATTTCTAGTTCATGTGCCACCGTCAAGGTGGGCAGAGTCAGATCCGGGTCAATGGAGGGCCTTCGAGTTTCGCTGGTCTGATTGCCAGCACCACCTGTACGTCGAGGACGTCCGTGCCTCTTCTGGACAAGAAAGGCCGCGTCACCATCTGACGAGGTACGCGAAACTTTGGACTTCATCCGACTTCGGGCATGTCTTGATCAGGAAGCAGATGTCAACGCTGTCACCAACTAGGAAATGTCGAGTTGTACTTTCGGGCGGCGGAGTCCTCTGGCATCCCAACAGGCTAAGCCGCGCGGCTCCCTTCCATTAGTCCTCCTAGAAGGTGCTGCTGTAGCTGGCAATAACAAGAGTATTGTTACTGAATAGCGCTTGAATAGGAGCCTCCCCTATTAGGGGATGTCGTCAGAAGTCATCTCTACATAAACCTCGACAAGGAGTTTGAGGTGACTGATTTGCTGGACTGAAGAGTGACGCGCCATCTTGTTTGGAGGGTGCATATGCATGACCGACACCGTCCTTCGTCTGGCTGTTTCCAGCCACAGTTTGTTGCTTGGCCTGCCTGACCGGGACACTTCGGTGTAGCAGCAGTCTGTGTCTTGACTAAACGGCCCTTTTGGACAAGTGCTTTCAATCACCCGTGTTCAGTACAGAGCGTAAGTGGGACCAATTCGTGGGTAAAAAGATGCGACAGGGCCTTCTCCTTTTGGCTGAATTGCCCCTGAGCTTGCTTTGTAGCAGCCACCTTGGCCTCTTTCCATCTGCTGAAGCAGTGATAGTCTGCAGCTGTGTTTGTCTCCACAGCTACATTTAAGCTCCTGGCTAGAGGTGACACACTTCTGTGACAGGAGGGTCAAGTAACGCCAGTTTCACTCTGTGTGTGTGGCCGAAAGGGTTTAGTCTTGAAGTTGAATACCAAAGTACATTTGAATTGGGAAGATTCCACTTCTTCTCATATCACTTCCTAGTACTTCTTAACTCATGGGAATAAAAAAGAGCTTCAGAGTAAATTACTTATATTAGGCCCTCCTTTCTTTTGAAACCACTTTCTTTTCTTGAGAAGAAAGTTTGTTTGTAAGACAACCACGATATCTTTGAGCTTCCCTTCTCAATATTTGAGCTCTGTCAAAACTAAATCTAGGTCCTCTCTGTACTTGGGTCGGCGTATTTTCAGGTACTTTAGACCAGCGCTGGCGAAAATTTTTGAAGGCGCATGACGAAACTGTCTACAAATTTCAAAGAAATTATTTTGCGTGCCCATGGGAATTTTGAAGAGCAAAATAAGGCCTTGAATTCATTCATAAATTATTATTAATTACTGCATTATTAATAAATATCACAATTGTATAATTAATCCACAGTATAATTATTATATTATATTTCTCCTGAAAGCCCCCCTCGAGGAAAGCAATAAGGAAGAAAATGTGGGAGTAGTTGGGGGTGTTACAACTTCCTGTCTGAAAAGAAGATTGTAAAACTTTTGTGCAATATCACGTATTCGCCCAGTCACCGCCAGGCCGGCGACCCAGTGATGAATATTCATTCAACACTTCGCACCGCTCCCGACTTGTGTCAAAATGTTTCACTCGCAGTTTTATTTGGTAGCAACGGTAATTCATATACATTCTCTATGCAGTCAGATGTGTGTAAATACAGATATTGGTCGGGAAAAAGAATAATAAAAAAAAATGGGAGATTAGTGAATGCCGCGTGGCAAGAAAAATTTTCGCCTGCCAAGGTTCGCCAGCTCCGCTTTATACCTTCTTATGAAAGGATTAATTGTGTGTGTGTGTGTGAGTGTGTGGTGTGTGTGTGTGTGGTGTGTGTGTGTGGTGGTGTGTGTGTGTGTGTGTGTGTGTGTGTACACCCTAGCTCAAAATGTCGCCAAAACAGTAATACAATAATGTATAAATAACACACATGCCTACACGTAACACACCGTGTAGTGAATGTAAGTAAATAATAATTAAAAATACAAGTCTGTGTAGGTACTCATACATATTATTTTAAAAATAAAACATAAAAGAAGTGTAAGTAACTCATTCGATGTCAGAAGAGTTGTGAGCACTCGTCCTTGTCCGCCGTCTAGAGGCCGCTTCGGTAATTATGAGTCAAGACCGCTAATTTCACATATTCCCATGGCGAACCAAAATTTCGGAACCAACGGATTTCTTCCTTTTTTTTCCCCGAAATTCATACATAAGAGGTCCGTTCATAAGAGGGTATATAGTACTGTCAAAGACAGCTGCCTGAGATGTCTTCCTCCAGACATAAATATCTGGATGTTACAGTGGTGACAGGATCAACTGATGGCATCGGCAAGGCATACGCATTGGAATTGGCAAAGAGAGGCGTGAACATTGTTCTCATTAGCCGCACACAACAGAAATTGGACGAGGTAGCAGCAGAGATTGGTATGTTCTTTCAAACCCATCTTCTTTGTACTTTTGACTATAAAATGGCAGTTTAAAATTTGTTTCTTTTTTAAGAGGCATTTAAATTCTTCAGTGTGAGTTGCGATCCGATAATTTTTGCTTTTGATGTTCCTAATTCCCGTAGGTCAGATCTTTGAATTTCTAGTCCCTGTGCAACGGGCAAGGTTGTGATATTGTAAAAAGGTAAAGTAATCCCTGCACAGGCCTGGTCAGGCCCTGAGGGTTCCAGGAGTTTGAGGCTCCCACATTTCAAACAGTTAGCACATTAAGGTGGCAAGGTTGTCAGCCCTACACACCGACCACCTTTATCCCCCAGGAATATTCCTGGTACTCATTTCTGTCAGAGGTTGAGTCGAACCCAGGGTCATAATGCGGCCGGAAGGATTATGTCAAAGAAAAATTCAAATGGCAACACCGGGAATCGAATCCGGCTTACAGCGCAGTGCATCATCCAACTGCGCCACCGCGTGCCGCGTTTTGATATTGTGCTATAATCATCATCATCATCATCAACAACAACAACGACGACGATGACAACAACAACAATAATAATAATTTTTAAAACCAGTCTGTCCGCATGGAACACCTCGGTTCCTACCGGATGGATTTTCATGATATTTGATATTTTACGATTTTTCAGAAATATGTCAAGAAAATTCAAGCATCATTAAAATCTCAGAAAAATAATGCATACTTTACATGAAGACCTATGTATTTTCAGAAACTCCCAAACATTGAGGCTTTCAGCCTCGATATGTATCACTCATTCAGTAACTCCATGTACTTATGTTATAGTAACTCCATGTACTTATGTTACAATAAGTAACCAACAAATGTTGCAGTTTTCAAGTTTTCTTTTCAGAAGAATAATTTTGTTTTCAACCACCAGCAAGATTTCTATACTTTTTGAGTAAGTCTGATGCAGACCAGCTTTAAGGTGAATGATTAAATAATTATATTGGGTATATTTATTAAATCAAAAAAATATTCATCCTTAACCTCTGTGATAACCATAACATGATTATTATTGTGAAAAGATCTTTAAATAATTTCATTGTATTGTTGCCAGAGTCAAAATTCCGAGTTAATACCAAGACAATTGCAGCTGATTTCAGTAAAGGCCAACCTGCATTTGATGTTATTGAGGAAGAACTAAGGGACATTCCAGTTGGAATTTTAGGTACAGTATATACAAATGTTTGGGTGTGAAAATAAATGTACAACTAATACACGACTTGCCTCTTACTAATACAAAAATCAGTACAGTTTTCCAATTGATTTGGTTGTATGTTAGTAACACAGCTTATAGACACAATATACTACTTACATTTTTAAGTGGTTTGGGCTTCCTCAGAGATAGAGGGAGTGACAGTTTTTATCAGTTGTGAGCAAAACACTTTCGATTGTTCATAGAGGTCAGCCCACTTTGAAACAGAAAGCATTATTAACTATCATGTTGGTGTTAGTTTATGGGTCAAAGATGGTAAAATTGCCACAGAAACAGGAGACATTATTCTCATTGCATAGTGAAAAGAAACCATCACTCACACTGCAATATATGGGCAAAGAGTATCTTCTGTGGTGACAAGCATGTAGTTTGATTAGAGGGACAACTATATACCAAACTACATGCCATCACATGCTGGAAGACCATTTTCTTGCCTCTTACAAAAACCAAAACCTAACAATATTTGAATGGTTTGATCAAAATAACTTTTACATTGATGGGTAATGTGATGTACGTCATTCATGACTAGAAACCAGTAAAATTGCCATTTGTGTTTGTGATGACAAGGTCATGTCCTTTAATGGGATGTTCTGGAATACGTAACATATAGGCTTTACAGAAATGGCGATAAGAAATGGGAGATGGATTTTTAGATGTTGTAACACATCAGTGAACCAGCTCACTCAGAAAACGTTGTAAAAGCATTCTGGACCAAGTATGGTATTCCACTGCTTCCCTTACTCATGTTTGTGTTCCACAAAATGAGGGGTTCTCAACATAGAAACAGATTTCAGAGAGCAATAGCTGTCACCTGAAGTACAATTATGGAAACTGAAGATTACATCAAAAGCACTTAAACAAGTAGCAGAACCACAAAAACCTTCGTGTTTGATCTGAAGGACACTATTCCAAAGGGGATTAATTCAATGGAGATGGAAATTGATACATTGGGCATACATTACTTAGTGGTACATGCATACATACATACAAGGGTGGACCAGAAGTCCTGGTAGTTCTGATTTCTTGGAAAGAATAACATCATCCTTAGGGGCATTTTACCATGACTACAGAAACTGAAAATTTATGTTGTTGCTACAATTTAACCCTAAACTACCCCTTCTAAGACTGACATTTTAATCAATTTTACTTATCAGCATCAGAAAAGATATTTAAAGTTAAGTGATCAAGGGCATAAATCTCTAATAGCTGTAGTCTTGACAGAACATCTCTAATGATAAATGCATTAAAACTTATAGAACGAATATAAATAAAATTTTATATATATATATATATATATATATATATATACATGAAGTTGTGTGGTGTACTATGATGATAACAGGTCAATAAATGTAATTATATTTATGAATTAATTTGTTTGCCTGTACAATATTTGAACTAGAGGAATTTTTGCTTTCCACTAGTCATTCAGTCAGCATCACAATACATGCATTGTAAAGTCGAGGTCTTTCCTATTCACTTTGCAGTGAACAATGTAGGAAGGCAATACACATATCCCATGTACCTTGGTGAAGTTCCTCAACAGGAGTTGTGGGACATACTGAACATCAACATTGGAGCCACCACTATGATGACACGTATTGTCCTGCCACAAATGCAAAAAAGGAAACGGGGTGCCATAGTGAATGTGTCATCAGGCTCGGAGTTACAGCCATTGCCTCTTATGACAGTCTATGCTGCCTCAAAGGTATACTACCTAGCAGAATCTATTTAAATTGGCATAACATAGTCATATTCCAAGACATGAATTTTTTAATTGCTAAAGGCTAAGAAAAAAATCATGAAAGCCAGAGGGTTATATGGATAAAGTAAACCCTCCTATATGTACATTGTGAAAAGTTTCTTGAGATTATGAATATTTTGTCAAAGGCATTACGATCAGGATAAAATTGGTGGATGTCACTCTTAACCTAGACATCATGACTTAAGATCTACCATGTTAAGTTAGTCCACTGCTAGTCATGAACTCTGAACATAGCTCAGTACTCTACCTAGTGGCAATATATCTGCTCAGCCAGGCCTCACAGTCACACAGTAAGTGTGAAGATAATTCCTTTTATTTTTGACATCCTGTACAGTTGTAACATTTGCTAATTATGTCTTCAATAGGTACCCTGTCAAGTAACAGGTGCCATATCAAGTATCCTGTAAAATAACAGTGCCCTATCAAGTAACACAACTCCGTCAAGTAAGTGTCAAGCAAGCATCCTGTCAAGCAATAGTGCCTTATCAAGCAACTCTGCCTGTCAAATATTATGTCAATTAAGAGTGTCCTGTCAAGTAACAGTAAGTATCAAACAACAGTGCCCTATCAAGTAACACTGCTGTGTCAAGTAACGCCACCCTGTCAAGTAACAATACCCTCTCAAGTCTGTCAAGTAAGTATCACTTCAAGTAACAGTGTCCTGTGAGCAGTCCTGCCACCAGTGTTACCTGGTCTCTCACAAGCTCTAATAGACCCCTAGCTCCTGCAGCACCAAGTTCCCAGAAAAGCTACTTTTTGTATGGTTCTGTCCAGGTGTGGACTGCTGGCATTCTTATAGCCTCTGCACATTCAGTCCCTTATTATTTGTTTGGCAGTACTCTTTGAGATACCAGCACCTGGTTCAGGTCCTATTAATGGACATCCAAATCCCACTCCTATCATTGATTTACAGTATAATTCCCCTCAATACCCCTAACCTCTCACACCTTCATAGGGCAAAATTTATATATAAATTTTGATTTACACTATGCCTGAAGTGATTGCTCAACATTATGCACCAAGCCATGCCACTAGCATTGTGACTCATAATCACGAGTGCAGTGGCACCTGTCTCTTTGAGTTCAGTTCACGCTAGTGCACAGAGTCTGTCTAAGCTCAATCACACAAGTGTAGGATGTATTGAAAGGTAGCTGCATAAGGCAGCAGTCGCACATTTACAAACTATAAGGGACTCACAATTTCAAGTGCAAATACAAGAAACATTGTTCATAGGTAATCTAAATTTTAATATTTCACATGTGATTGGTGAGTGAAAACAAGGGTGTGAATGCATACAACAGTATCATCACATGTACTCAGTGTACCCATCAAGGGCCCATACTGCATTGTGACACAAGATCAAGTGAATATCTTACTATTCAATTATAACCTACAATTATCATTAATATTCTAGGGAGGATTCCTACTAATTCATCAGGAAGTGCAGTAAATTTAAAGTGATTAGTATTTATAAGGAATTAAAGTAGATCCTTGTAATAAATAATTAAATTGAAAGAACTGAACCGGCATTCGAAAGTGGACAAAGTCTAACCACCACCAATATGTTCCCTGAGTAACATCAGTGCACCGACACCTGTATATGCCACAAATTACAAAGTATTAAGATGGAGCAAGCAGACAAACAACATCAAACTTCAGCTTTATATTGTCAATAGCAGTACTTCCAACTACCAAGTTGAATGTCATCACCGCGTTGATATACAGTGCGATGCAAGTCACTTGATGTGTGACTTTTGCACCACTCTGCATTTTAAAGAAATGGTAAATTACACATTATGTGCAATACATGAAGATTTAGTCACACGCTGTATTGTCAACCATTTTCTGAAATTTAACCCTCTATGGTCCAAATTATTGTTGTGAATACAAACCTTATGGTCCAAATAAATTTTGAGAAAATCCCTAATATTCAAACTTCAAAAGCAGGCACTAGCTAACTGGAGCTTAAGGCAAACCAACATAAACCACTTTAAAATAACATGTCAATTGGAGCTTGATGCTGGACCTGGTACAGCATAATGCAACTTCATGCTTAACTCAACATTGGTCTGATAAGGGTTAATACTTACACATAAAAAAGGAATACTTTAAGTAGCTCATAGCAAGTGTGTGTGGATAAACTTGATCATTTCAGAAAAAAAATGCATATGCAGGACATTATGATGTGGACCTATTATTATAATGTCCTACTACATATCTGGTTTATTTGGTTATAGGTGTTTGTCAAAAGCTTCTCCGATGCACTTAGATATGAATATCAGCGATATGGTATCACTATTCAGCATCTGTCACCTCTTTTTGTAAATACAAAAATGAATGCATTCAGCCATCGTCTGCAAGAAACTAGCCTGTTTGTGCCAGATGCAGCTACATATGCACATAATGCTGTAAACACCCTAGGGAAAGTGAATACAACAACAGGGTACTGGGCCCATGGTCTGCAGGTAAGTGTCATGGCAGTTCACAGTCTGAAGTACTACTGTAAATGTTGAAAATATCAAGAAAGCTGGGAGTATATATGATGTCAGGTTGCATATGTATGTGCGGTAACAAGGAATATTAAGTACTGTCTCTCGTGCTGTAGGTAAACCAGTCAACATCTTACACTAACAAGTGCTGCTGGTGTCCATACTCTGTCAACACAAGAAATTGGCCTGTTATATGATGAACTAACCTCAGTATGAGTGTGACTCCACCTACAGACAGAGAATTAATGCTCCCCATCAGATGCCAAAAACAAAACAAACATTAATTCCATCAGACTAGTGTCATTTCATGGTGCTATCATAAGTCAATAAGACTGTCATATGTTTTCCATGGAAACCTTGTAGCAATGACAAGCTGCATGTGAGTCTGTTACACACTAAATCACGCCAAGGGCAAGGTAGACACAATATGCTTGTATGTTTGCGAATTTTAACATTTGTTCTTCCCCATGATAATCAGAATTGCTTTTAAGTTACCAATACACTGTAGTTTCAGAAAGGCAGCTAAAATTTTATAACATTTTAATTTTGACAATGTCATTACACAAAGCACAAAACCCTTGAAAAATAACTGAATGAAACATAAAATATGACTGACTCCCAGCATGAGGGTTTGTCGTCACTATGACAGCCTACACAAAGTGTGCTCAGGCCTAACACTTGAAATATGTGACGTGAATATGGACAAGTCAAAATACTGTGGCTATTTGACAGTCACTGCCATTACAACCTAAACTAAGTGGCATCAATCACAAGTGGAAAATGTGGCAAAGAAAACAATACTTTTAAAGAGTCCCATCAGAACTCCAGCAGTTAACTCTTTTCAGTATGTTATTTAATTATGCTGACAATTGCTGAGATTGCATGGCATCAGAACTAGATCAATGAATAAGTATGGTGCATTCATGGAGACAAAAACCTGTCCCAGTACCACTTTGCTAATGCCCTGGTGGCCTCGGATCAAACACAGGACTCTGCGGTGAGAGGACAGCAACTAATCATCTAACTATGGCACAGGTCCTCCATTCCATCAGTAAAGAAAATGATGATAGGGCATTGTTACATACTTACAATGTGGTTACAACACTCATAACAATTTTTGGCATTAATCACCTCTCACGCACCACTTTTGCCATGGATAAATACAGGTATTGTTTACAAGCTATAGATGCATGAGGGTGTTGTAACACATATTTTTGTCCTCTTCAGGTGGGAATATCAAATGGCCTTCCATCATATGTGTTCCCCACTGCAGCAGCCTGTAATTTCCTGAACTAAAACTCATATAATGTAAGACAAAACCATGGTATCATCATGTCTATTTGTCTGTGTATGTTCCCCCACAACATCCTTCTTATAAGATTTACAGATTTCCATTAAAACCTAGTACAAATGTCATATCACAAGAGGTCACCACTGCTTTCACAGCTTTGTTTCCTGCCAACATATGAAATAATTGTATGGCTTTCTGTTCCAGTATTTCCTGACTGTGATCCCTCCAGTATGGATTAGGACATACATCGGTGGGCTGATGAATGAGACTTTCCGTCGAGATTACTTTAAAAGTGTACCAAAGGAAAGAAGAATGTAATGTAAAATACATAGTCATCTTTAAAAGGTAATAATAAGTACTTCTAAATAAATACTACACAAAACTGTCCACAATGCTATTTACTTAGAAACCTATAAACCAGGGCAATTAAAACTCTTCAGACTAACTCCATGGAGTAGAGTCCTGCTTGAGAAACATATAGTTCCGCAGCAAGTTAAATTCCCCACATCTTATGGCAGTGATGCACAAATCCCCAGTGCCTGGGCACCCAAGACAACTAAATTTTGTATGGTGGCACCTAACATTTTCAGCACAACTCTGGCAGTTTTTTCCTTACATACAAAAGTGTGTATCACTACACATACACCTAGCAGAAAGCATCGCAGCTTCACAGGCCATTCTGGAATTGTGTGTCTTCAGTATTGCACTTTCTTTGTGTTATCCATCTTGTGCCTAACATTTGGAAATAGCTCCTACATTTTTGCAAAACTTGTGGACCCCTGGACTATGGAACCATAAGGTTCATTACCCAGCTCACAACAGCCTGCCACTTGTCCCTGTCTTGAGCCAGATCTGTCCTGATCTCTCATCTGAGTTCTTTTAGATCCATTGTAATATTACCTTTCCATCTATGCCTAGGTTTTCCACATTGTCTTTTTTGTTCAATTATCCCCATCAAAATCCTGTATTTCTCCTCTCCCATATGTGCCACATGCACTGCCCATCCTCTTTAATTTGATCACCCTAATAATATTTTATGGTAAGCAGAGATCTTGATGCTCCAAATTACATAACTTTTGCACTCTCAAACACCCTCAGCCAATGTTAATGTAACAGACCAAGTTGCAAATCCAAACAAAACAACAGGCAAAGTTATAGTTTGTATATTTGAATCCCTATGGTTGCACACAACATTAAGACAAAAAAAGCGGGACTGAAGAATAGCAGCTATTCCCTGAAAAACTATCAGTTATGGTTTTTAACTCACTTACTTTCACTTCCTTCCTATGAGGAGGTAAAGATCCTTCAGGCTTTTGCTCTCCCTGTCTCTCCTCCCCCTCCCCCTTATTTGTGTTACACTTCTGTCACTCACTCCAGCATTGACTGAAAACCCAACAGTTTTTGAGCTTCAAGATTGACACACAGAAATCAAATGTACATACTAAACAAGTAAAGCACTAATTAGGTAAAACTGAGAAGGCAACACTTGCATAAAATATTCATATTATTCAACAGAACAAAATTAATGATCTGCACTAACTCAAATATATGATCTACTGAAGAAATATCCACATTCTCTGGGCAAGTGGACACCTTCCAACCGTAACTGTACTCCATTCGCCCATTCATTTCCATCTGCTTACAGGACTTAGTACATCAGTACCAACACAGCTCTTTAATACAAAAGTCATTACAGTGATTTCTGAATGCCATTATTCACCTGTCAACAATTGGTAAGAAATTGACACATTTATTTTCTGAATGACTTTTACTGGAATTAAGAATCAACAATACAGTATGGCAAATAAGCCCAAAATACAGTAATAATCTGGATTTCCTACCAAATGCAAAATACATGGAGTTTAAAATTGTCAACTGCCATTTAAAACATAAACAGTTCTCATTTCTGCACATACCATACTTCTTCCAACTGTGAATCAAATGCAAGTTGCTACAGAGCAGTTACCCACCAAAAATTAAAACTGAAATATTTACATGTGTGGAACAATTTTCTGTTATTCAAAACATTTTAATATGTACAACCTGTGTTTCGTTAGCACTGATGTTCTGCATTCTTGTGTTTCAAATTAGATATATAGTGCACAGTAACAGAACAACAACTGTGCTGGTACAAAATTATAATACTAATTAATGTTCGTGTATACATCATACATAATACTGTTTTGTTTTTCAATACTGCCACTAAGAACATACCAACTGTGACAGCAATAAAATATCTTACAAAACTGTCTGTGAAGGCATTTTAAATACTTATACAACACATATTTCAGAGCTGGCCCTTACTTTAATATGGACCCAAATTTCTAGGAATGTTGTAAAAAAGATATTCTCTAGATCACAGCATGTAATGGTACATAGTCAAAACTGGGCACTTCCACAATTATACTAATAAATGTGGCACTTCTATTAATACTAATCAACACAGTTATGAATTCCTGTGCTTAAAATGATTGTTTATCACTACACAGCATTTTGAAGATCTCCTAAAGAGTCACAACATAACACCAGATGCAGAAATAATTGCAAGTGAGAAAATGGACATTCAAAAAATGCTGAAAATTTACAAGGTATCATCTTGACACAGATTTGAAATGCACAAATTTACAACACACAGCCACTCTCACTCACAGATTCATTTGAAGTTGCTGCTGCTGACCATACACAAATGCACTATCCTGTTAGCCAACATGATATGTACTCTGCATGAATCTGGGGTTGTTCCAAGTAGCATCAGAAGCTGGGTTCATTCATGTAAGTTTCTCAACTCCTTATTGGTTATTACTATATTATGCAGCTCTGTGTATCCCATATGGAAACACATATACATACTTCTTAAAAATGGAAATGAATTTAGTAGTAATTAGTAAACATAATTTTGTACACAAAGCAACTGAAGAAAAGAAGTTATTTAGTGCCAACTAATGTAATGGGAATCATACACATTAATTAGCAACATGACAAAATAATTTACATGACTGGAATAAAATATAACATTTCCATGACAAAAGTTACAAGCCTTACCTTCCCTACCCAGAGCACCATTACTTACAAGCACTGTCACTATCAAAGAGCAGAACTGGTTTCAGGTGTTATCACAACATATAAAATGTTGTACTGTCCAACCCTTCAAGTTGCAGTTACTTTATATCATTTACTGTTTGTTCATCCCTGCATAATGGACCAGATCTCTCCAGGAATTTTCTAGACACTAGAATAATGCCTCTAGAAACAAAATCTACATGTGGTTACACCTAGAGTAGGGGCTTAGGTGCTGTGTTAATTGACAACTCTCAGCAGGGAGAAAAAAATGTGCAAATAAGAATTTAATGTAGCATGTGCAGCTATTGTCCAGCATATCTGAATAATCCAACATGCTGCTCAAAACATGAAGGTGAGATGAATATGGGTGAAAGAGAGCGAGATTATCCTTCTCATTAACCTTGGCACTAGATGGGGTGAGTGGTCAATTTCATGCCCTGGCCACCTAAAAACTGGTACCCGTTGATAGGAGGCTGGGTGGGCTCCAGAGCCAATCTGGATGCATCGAAGAAAAGATGAATTTCTTGCTCCTGCTTCAAATCAAATCAGAATTCCTCAGACATCCAGCTAATAGCCTAGTCTCTACGCCAACCATGGGGTGAGTCAATAATTATCTGCACTGTACGTTTAGCATTTATTAAAACAAGGGTAGAGATCTTACAAGTACATTATTTTTCAACATAGTCCCCTGCTTTTCAATGCACTTTGTCCATCACCATACAATCTTCTTTATGCCCTCAAAAAAAAAAAAAGCTTTGGGCTGAAGGACAAGTTGTGCACGCCGCATTTCCTTCAGTTGCCGGTCCGTGGTAAGCTGAGGGCCTCTTTAAGTGGACCAAACAAGTGAGAGTCCAAAGGGGCAAGGTCAGGACTATGCAGGAGATGCTCCAATACCTCAAAGTTTAGTTTCTTAAGGGTTTCAACAGTTTGGACAGCAGTGTGAGGATGAGCATTGTCGTGCAACAACACAGCGCCTTCTGAGAGCAGTCCTCTTCATTTGCTTCAAATCGCTGGCTTTAGCTTGTCACACAGCATCTCAATGTAGCAAGCACTGATCATTGTTGAACCCCTCTCTTCATAATGTCCCAATAGTAGCCCTTGTGAGCCCCCAAAAAAATGTAAGCGTTAGGTTTCCTGTGGTGGGATGCATTTTGAGCTTTTTTTGGCATGTGAATGAGAATGTTTCCATTCCATAATCTGGCGTTTACTCTCTGGCTCATAATGGTGGATCCATGTTTCATCTCCCTTGATGATTCATTCCAAGAAGTGGTCGCATTCAGCACCATAGCGATCCAAAAGCCATTTGCAGATTCCCAAACATTCCTCTTTGTGCAATTCTGTGCGTTGCTTTGATATCCATCATGCACAGACTTTATGGAAGGCAAGCCTGTTGTGCATAATTTCATAGGTTGACCCATGAAAAATTTGCAGTTGACGTGCCACTTCATCAGTAGTCAATCAACTGTTCTGCAGAATCATGTCATGGACTCATTCCGTGTTTGCATCAGTAATGGACGTGGATGGACATCCAGCTCCTTCCTCATGTTTAATGCTTGTGTGACCATTCTTGAACCCCTTGATTTATTCATAGACAATCTGTTCCAACATGATGCTGTTCCTGTACTGCACTGACATCCTTCTATGCATTTTAGCATGTGGTACACCTTCAGCCCAGAAAAACAGATCACTGCCCTCTGCTCTTCTTTCATGCAAGTAAAAAGTGGAGCATCCATATTTATGGCACAAAACTCATGATAGAAATGGACTATCAAGGTCACACCTGCACCACAATGGTAAGAGAGAAGTAGACCATGTGTATCATGTCACGCTCAACCAGCTGTGTAGCCAACTGCAGCAGAACATGTACCTAGATTGCAGATAATTTTTGACTCACCTGCGTACATTACCGTAAGTCCCACAGTCCAAACAATGATGTGCAGATCATGGTATACCCCTCTTTCTTGTTTAAGACTCTCATCACATTCCACTCCAGTTGACAATTTTCTCACATCAGTACTATGTCATTCCATACTCTGATGTAAGCTGATGCAGGTCCTGTCTGTGTATCATTTTTATGTGTGTTCCACAGAATTACTAAACACACCTGTTAGCTTCATAATGTCTGTCTATCCATCTGCATGGAACAGCTTGGCTACCACAGGATGATTATGAAATTTGATATTTGAGTTTTTTTTTTAAATCTGTTCAGAAAATCTAACAAGAAAAATGGGCACTTTACATGAAGACCTATGTACATTTATTACAATATCTTGCTATATTCTTAGAATGAGAAATGTTTTAGACAGAAATTGTAGAGAAAACCAGAACACATTTTATGTTCAATAACTTTTTCATGAGAACTGTGCCATTCGTGAGATAATGTGGAAAAATACGATACAGCCAGAGAAGTCACAGATGACAATATAATATGGCACATGCACTTTCCATGCTGCATAACTAAGGCTACAGACACACACTCAGAATGTCATACTTATTGCTCTTCCATGGCAACAATGGTTACAAAAATACCCCTCAATGTTATATTATATATACACTGCCTGTCTTGTAAATTCATGTTAAGCATGCAGAAATCATGCAATACTGTATATTGCATAAAACATCAATTTGCAATAACGCAGATAAGTGCTTCATTTTGTGTCATTTCATTTCAGCATGGACATAATAAATTCAATATGTGCAAGATATATGCATAGTCTTTCTAAAAGTAGAATGAAGTTCATAGGTCCTTTCAGGTTCTGTAACCAAAGACTTGCAAGTTACACAAAAATCAGCATGTTGCACAGAATAATTACTCAAGAGTACACAGTTACTTGAGAGAGTGAATAATGATATCATTACACACATCAAGGGATTAATCCTATGTTACCCAAACTCCAGTTGTTATAAATGGCAACAAACTATATTCTTCACATATCTGTATTGGATTATTAAGAATGCAGTTTTAGCACCAACATTTTTATCTCTGTGGAACAAACTGATGTGTTAATGGGATTTTCATAAATGTACGAAAGGAATGGATTCTCTCTAGTCTCTCTGGCACAAAATTAGGAGATGCAGATGTCTCAAAATCACACCTTAAAATGCCTAAACATTGCAATCTAAAACCATGAACATGTGAGAATATGTAGTGCATCGGAAACCTTTTACGCCCTTCTTTTAAATCTTTGAAGGCGCAAACGTTTGAAGTTTCAGGCACACATAACAATGCCATTCACTATGAAGACAAGAATATCTTAGAAGTTCACAGAGTATCAAAACAGACAGAAGTTTAGTATCAGTGACAGAGCAACACAACAGACAAATACTACCCCCAGAAATGGCATTGCAAGACAGCAGTATTCAATACACAGACTCACATCTGGTCATGAGCCCCACAAAGGTCTCAGATTAAAATGGAGATAAAAAAGTCATTAAAGATGTGAAATGTCAGTGGCTTGTACAAGGGCTAAAATTCAGCTCTAAATGTTATGGTCATCACAGTATTTCATTCACTATACTTGGCACACAAAACTGTTTTGCCTCATTACACTACATATTGCACACCAAAAACAAAATATGCCAAACACTAAGGCACATACTACATGATGCTCCTGTTGGATGCAGGCTCTCAGACAGATGATGGTCACATATTGGACAGGTGTGGCCAACTTGCGGTCAAATTGCCACAAGTTCTTACCATCCCATAGCACTAATATCTACTAGTGGAATGGGATACATGGATGGATAAACAAGTTCCTGGAATTCAGGAATAATCTGTACTAAAAAGGATATGTATAGAACCTAACCTGGTCTTCCTTGAAGTACTGCCCCTCTCCACTCACACACATGCTCCAGCGGTACTCCCACTGCTGCCAGCAGCTCTAGAGGCTCTCTTCTCGTGTGGCTGTAAGACCACCTGTTATGTTTTATTACATTTCTTCTATGGATGCAAAACACTGACTTTGAGCTAAATCTGTAGTTTTGTTAAGAGCCAGAAGTCACACAGAAGGAGCGAGATCTGGGGAATACAGTGGCTGGCAGATGGTTGGATTTTGGTCATCGTCTACAACTGGCTGCACAGTGAAGGATGTGTGATATGGTACATTGTTGTAGTGCATAATTCAATTATTCCTCAACTTTTCTGGCCTTTGCACCACATGGCAGCCAAAAATGCTTCAGAACTTCAATGTAAATAGTGTAATTCACCCATGATGTCACAGTCATGCAAACAGTCCCATTGTTTTCTTCACATTGCTGGCCTCCTGTTGCATGCCTCATCTTCTAGTTACTCTTGACCATCTTTAAATCAGTTGCACCATATGTGGCTTACAAGAATTTCTGCTGCTGTTTTCCTTATTTTCCTAAAGAACTTTAAGTTCACCCACTCTTCAAACAATGACACTTCAACAAGCACTGGTGACACACTTTCACTCCATGGCCACCTGTGGCATACCAGCACACCTCAACCTTTTTCAACTTTCTCCACAAACAGGACACAGTGTATCCCTGTGAAATCCACCCCCTTGCTTTTAATAGAAGTGTTGTTATTTGGATATGACAATTCCAGAAACTTTCTACTCTTCCCGTGTACATATAAGAGTCTACATGAACATTCAGAAAATAAACTGAAGTTATGGCATGAACCCACCAGGTCTACACCATGTTCACCCTCCACGGCAGGGTGAATGTTCAGCTTGATGAGTAAGGGAGTTATGAATGTTCCTAGTATACCCTGATCCATAAAAGTGAACAATATACAGATACTGAAATATACCAGTAGAGTCTCAAATTAATGTGACAACCCAATTCACATATAAAAACTAGCTGAAATAAACTGGGTGCAATTGCAGTAGATTGATCCAGTATAGCCTGTATGCGAACATGTAGGAAAACACCCCTAGAAATTAATTTTATTTAGGCAACAAGGAAATTTATTGGATTTTTAAGACATGTTTCCTGATATCTTTTTTTTTTTCCCCCACAAAATGTCATTTATTAATTATATCTTTTTCTGTTCAAATAGTACTAATGTTTTCACAAACCTTGGGCCAAAATTTAAATACCCACCCAGTTAGATTAGAAGTTAAAGAAGTGACATGTCAAGGGTACTAACAGTGCACACAAACAATATACTGAAACAAAACACACATGTATCTCAGCACAGCACCAAATTCTGAGCAGAATAATGAGAATCATCTGTGGGTTAATGGTCTTTCAAGGATATTCAGGTTAAAATAAACAAAGCAAAATAAATCAAGTGCTGTAATATACTTGTGTGTTTTTTACTGTTTTGTATTTTGTGTTTTAGTCAAACAGTAACACTTTTAAAATTCCATCCATTAGCTAACTTCTCACATGGAACAAATCCCGTAAGAAAAAAAAATCTTTAATTAACTCACAATCTCAAAAATTCATACACATGGCTAAATATCAAAATATATTTATATCCATTCCGAAATTCAAAATTTTCATGTTGTGACTTCTAAGTTCCTGTGGCTAAGCTGACATGCCTCAAAGTAAATGGTAATCCTCATAAATGTTAAAAATGTTGAAAGTTAGATCTTCATATAACGAAACTCCACAGAGGAGAATCTTTCTTGGAAAATCACAGTACCTATGTCCATAAATACTTAATTCTTCCAGCCACACTATTGACCTGGGATCAACTCAGCCTGGGGGGTAATGGCAGCCAGTGCATTAGACTGACAACCTTGCCACCTTCATGTGCCAACTGTCTAGAAATTCTGTGAGCCTCTACCTCTTTGAGTCTTAAGGGCCTGCCCAGGCCTGTAATGGGATAACTTTACTTATGTGTCCATATATTTCTGAAGTTTTATAGAAGATGCAGATTAATTACCGCATTAAAAAAGTCTGCCACTGGCCTCTACCCTGAGTCAGATGAATCCAGTAAACACCTCTAGATCCTACTTAAGATCTGCTTTAATATTATCCTCATAAGTGCATAGTTCTTCCAAGCAGTCTCTTCCCTTCAGGTTTTCCCACCAACACCTTGTAGGTCTACACATTATCTTCTCTCCTATGTGGGTTACATGCCCTGCTTGTCTAACCCTCAATTTGACCATCCTAACTGTATTTAGCAATGAGTACAAATAATAAAGCTCCTCATTATATAGTCTTCTCCAGTCTCCTGTACCTTCTCCCTCTTAATGTCGAAACATTCTTCTCTCACCATGAGTGACATTATTTCACACTCATATAAAACAATAGGCAGAAATATAGTTTCATGTATTTTAACCTTTATGTCCTTAGATGGCAGACATGAAGACAAAGGATTCTGAGCAAGGAAACCCCAAACTTAAGATGCTCCTAATTCTTTTACGAATGACATTTTAATATCTTAGTGCCATTCCCAAACATTGCATCTTTGTGATATTTTCAAAGCATTTATTAACTACCAATATGCTGTAATTTTGTTCTGCATTACATTAAGAGGGCTTGGATATGTACTTAGATTTTTCAGCATTTATTTCTAGATCAACCCCCTTACTAGCAACTAACAGGGCTTCTTTGTTTCCCTTCACAGTATTTATGTTTTTGGCGACTACATATTATCAGCACAGACAAAAAACTAATGTGTCCCATTCATTTTTGGTCCCTCATGGTCTTCTTGCTCCCTCCTAATAGTATTATTCCAAAACATACTGGAGAAGTACTGGTGACATTTCAGACCAATTTGAATAAGCAACAAAATTTACCAGTCTTCAATTTATGTGTCATTCATGGAGACAAAATTACGATAGCTCAGCACAGAACTAGCCTAATCACGCTTACAGATGAAAAGAAGAGAAGAGTATTGCACGACAGCTGGCCTACATGGGTGTCTGAAGTTTGGTTCCCTTGTGAACTACTGATCTGATGAAACACACTGTTTACAGATAGAGCACACATGTGTAACCACTAACATTACTACTCAATGAATGAAATAAATCTATACAACTAATGTCTTTTATAGTTATTGCACTTTTATACAGTCAGTTCTGGGCACCAACTTTAAATGAAGTTCACACAGCTACAACCCAATGTGCTGCTCCATTCTGTAGCCACATACAGTAGGCAGGAAATATTCACTACAACTTCAGTGCACTCCAATGAATTTTAACGTTCTCTATATTCCATTTTACAATACAACCCCAGCAATGTATTTCATGCTGTGCCATTCAAAACAAACAAAATTACATACACACACAATAAATAACAAACAAAATGAAAAAGAGATCAAAATATTTATCCTGCAAGGATTTTATATTTCTTAAAAAAAAAAGCTAGACATATACTGCTAGTAGTAATTGTCAGAGCAAAATACAATATGTACAAAAAATTAATACATATACACAAGAGAAAATTCAGACTAATGCCTGCCCCAGTTCACAGCATTACTTGCAACAAGGTCTAGAACTCACATGCTTCTTTTCCATTTTCACTGTGCATTTTTCCTTTAAACCAAAAAGAAATTAAAAAATTATCACAATCCTATTGAGGCAGTTTTATTACACAAATATTGAATATGTTATCACTTCCAGAAGATATTATGATGATTATTGTTCTTACAACGGTGTTATTGTTCTGTAGTTATTCTCTGTTACTTTGTATGTCATGATGGTCTAAAATTTATATAACAATGGCCTAATGCATAAAATTTTTATCAAAGCTGTAATTAACACTCTAAAATGTTAGTTAAAATAAGCACATGTTTGGTGAAATAAAAATTTGTTTCCACTTATGATTTGACTGGCATTTTTCCACTTTGTTTAATTTCACTAAAATCAAGAACGGTTTATTACTTTATCATTTCCTATTTCACTTCAGATCAAAAAAAGTTAATAATCGGTGGAACTAATTTTATTTGTACAACAGCTATTTGTCTTAACAATCTCTATCACAGTGAACTGTTCAACAATGTAGAAGGAGGAGGAACATCATCGAGGGTGGGCCAATACATATCCCCCCACGCCACTCACATGTGTTTGGTTCTCTTGCTGCCTTGACTCCCGATCCGCACTCTCTTCACTCTGCTCCTTCCTTGTCACTTGGCCATGTACTCTCTCCTGCTTTTCACTGTACTTCTGCTTTTCTTCTTCTTGCTTTGATTTATCTTTCACACTTTCCTTTGGTGGAAACAGAGGATGGTTTTGTGACATCCCATGCACTGGGAATGCAAGAGTTGTGCAAAGCAAATCATTATACTCTTCCAATGAATTCTGAGCATAATGAAGCACCAATGACTTGAGTGACGAAAAAATCGTGTAAGACTCAACAAATCCAAAGCCATGCTCCGTCTCAAAAATGATGCAGTGGTTTACACCACCACTACAACTGAAATCACACAAAAGCTACTATTAAAAGAAGTTTACTATTCAGTCCAACAAATTTAGGAAAATGTGTTACCAATTCAAAACAGTGATTTGGGGTTTACATGGTTATAAATTGGGTACAAGGATATTGAAGCAGCTGATCCTTCCAAAGTTACCTAAATTATCTACCAGGCTACACAATGTCATAAGCTTGAAGATCACAGTCTACATAACAAAGAAGGTTGCAACAAATGCTACACTTGTCCTGAAGGTTTGAGAAACACTTTACGGCGCTTGTCTGCTCCTCTAACAAAGGTCCCAATTAATTACATGCAAGGTTATTTTTTATGTCTTCATAATGTAGAAGTATAGAAAGTACTAGGGTAACACAGTGGCACACCTAGTTTTTTGGTGCCTGGTGTGAGTAATCACAGTAGCCACCCTGAAGAAATATTATGAATTTACAAAATAACAATCTTTATGGCATTTAATTTAATTTTTATTAAGAATTTAAAATTTGGCAAGTGCAGAAAACCAACTTTTCTTCTCTCACTCTATTTAAAATATTCATTTTGCCACCCTATGGATTCTGCTGCTGAGGGTGGCCACACCACTTGCCCTCCCCTAGCTTTGCCACTGGGTTAACATAAATAGTAAGATGGATGAGGGGAAACAGCAATGACCTCTGTGAGGAAGTCCACAAAACACTCAGCAGGACAGTGACCCAGCTGACATATAACTGAGTACATTTACTTACTTAATTACTCCATGGAGCAGAGTCCTTCTTGAGAAACTAACCGGCTGTCAACAAGTCAAGAAATTTCCCGCATTTTACAGAACCCAAAGGTTCATTACCGTATTCACAAGTGCCCACCACTGTCCCTCTCATGAACCAGCTCGATCCAGTCCATACCCCTACATCCCACTTTCTGAAGATCCATCTTAATATTATCCTTCCATCTACACCTGGGCCTTCCAAGTGGTCTCTTTCCCTCAGGCTTCCCCACCAAAACCCTGTATACAACTCTCCTCTCTCCCATACATGCTACATGCCCTGCCCATCTCACTCTTCTTGATTTTATCACCCGAACAATATTGGGTAAGGAGTACAGATCATTAAGCTCCTCATTACATAGTTTCCTCCATTCCCCTGTTACCTCATCCCACTTCGGCCCAAATATTCTCCTCAACACCCTATTCTCAAACACCCTCAGCCTACGTTCCTCCGACAGTGTGAGCAACCAAGTTTCACACCCATACAAAACAATAGGCAAAATTATAATAACTGAGTACACCCTTGCATAAAAGTCACGTTCTAAGCTAACCTGCTCAGTCCACTTATATTTTAAGAGATGTACCTGTTAGTTGGGGACCACGGTATCACAGTGGTTAAGGTGCTGTGCTACAAATCAAAAGGTCATTGGTTTGATTCCAGCTGGTGTCAGTGGATTTTTCATTGACATAAAATCCTTCTGATCGCACTATAGCCCTGGGGTCGACTCAGCCTCTAACATAAATGAGTACCAGGAGTATTTCCTGTGGGTGAAGGCGGCCGGTGCATAAGGCTGACAACCTACCACCATCCTGTGCCGTTGTCACGAAATCTGGGAACCTTAACTTCCTGTAACCCTCTGGGCCTGTCCAGGCCTGTAATGGGACTGCTTTACCTTTTACCTGTTAGTTACTGAGTATATGTCAGCTTAAAGGGTGACATTTGCATCACCAGTATAAGTCCACACATCAATTAGTGCTTCAAAAGCAATCTCTCCTTCCATTGCAATTATTTCCTACACATATCCACTGCCATAGTTATCTTGCTGCTTATGACAAAACTATAACCATGACTATTTACCAAATTTCTATACACATTATGAAAGAAAAGTGGTGGCTAAAAATTAATATAGCTTATAAGAGTTGGCAGTATGTTGGCTCTTTCCAAACAGGAGAGAACTTGAGGTGACAACCTATGAGATAAAAGGTGAATTCCTTTATCACATAACTGTGTTCCTTGAGAACAATATAAATTTGTTAACTACAACTTTACAAACATTCTTATTTCATTCATGAAACTGAACTGCTTGCAAACAACCAACACATCACACTTGTATTATTTTTTTCTTTGTTTGGAGTTGAAATTACTGATTTATATTTTGCTGTGATGATGAAATGGTTTGTTTATTTGGTGACATTAATCTACTTTCTTGATCAAATATTACTGATCATTAGGTTTTACCTTTTGGATAAGAGTGCCAACATTTCTGTGAGTTCTTATTAGCAGAAGGGTCTGTGACATCAATATTGAATTGAAGTGAATTTTCTGAGTAGACAGTATGAACATGACAGTTAGTATAACCTGCAAGTTTAAACTAGTGTTAGCAAGGTACATTTAAGAAGATAACGGTGTTCTTCTGGGTTATTATGCAGCCAGCAGTGGTAATTCCTTACCAGTGTTTTGGGACAACCTATTATGCAAGGTACATTTAATCTGTTACTATTAGCTGAAAGAGCCACACACAAAAAAAAAGGACAAACAGATTCTTTCAGAAAAAAATATCTTACACAATGGACAACGCAAACTGCCCAGTTCGGCTTGGACGGACAAGAAATGTGCCATCAGGTTGGCCAGCCAGCAAACGTTCTGCATTCTTACGACTACATTCCTTCAGAAGCCAGGTTTCCTCATTTTGATGTGGCAAATCCTCCACTTTCATATCTGACTGCAGATGTTCCAAGGACACTGCTGAACATTCTTCAGCCATCAAAAACTGTGAGATACTTTGCTGCCTTATTCCACGCTGCTTTAGCCACCTGTGTAGTAATACAATTTGCAGTTACATTATAAACTGGCCACCATTGAAAGTGTACAACACATCAGCAAAATATTATCTAGGATCTGTCTTGAGCACTAACATTTTCAAAAAATTTTGCAAATTTGGTTGGGTCCCGCCACCGCTCTGAGGGACCCGACCACAACCCTGAGAAAACTGTAAGTACACCTCAGCAAAACCCACATAGTCACACACACTCAAATAATCACAGCTAAACAATGATAAAAAATCACTTGATTCCAAAATTGCAGAGAGGAAGTAATATAGATCTGCACCAATAAGAAATGCAGAAGAATAGACAGGAAGGAGGAACACACCCCACCCCCACCCCTCCCCCCCCCCTGCTGAGAAGTACGAGCTAGATGAACAACGGCAGCTATAACCACACCCACAGCTGCGCATAGTTTACTCCTACCTAAATTAGTAACAAAACCAGATTTTCTACTCACTCAATGTAATGCATACAGGATCCCTAATGCAATAGTTACATGTATAATACTGTAAAGGGTAATGTATTAACGGTTCTTAAGTAATCAGCCTGATGATGACTCTCCCGAGTCGAAACATGTTGCAGTAATACATTAATTTCTAATGTTTTTGTATTGACTGAACACATATTGTAAGATTACAATAAATAAGTTAAATTCTTTATAACACAACGGGATGACTTCCTTTAGATTAGAGAATATTTGGGCCTAAGAGAGACAAGGTAACAAAGGAGTGGAGAAAACTTCATAATGAGGAGCTTAATGATCTGTACTCCTCACCAAATATTGTTCGCGTGATAAAATTGAGAATTAAATGGGCGGGGCATGTAGCACGTATGGGGAGAGGAGAGGCATATACAGGTTTGTGGTGGGGAAAACTGAGGGAAAGAGACCACTTGGAAGACCCAGGGATAGATGGAAGGATTATACTAATATGGATCTTCAGGAAGTGAGATGTGGGGATATGGACTGATTCAGGATAGGGACAGGTGGTGGGCACTTGTGAGTGAGGTAATGAACCCTCGGGTTCCATAATATGTGGGAAATTTCTTGACTAGCAGAAAAGAAGTTAGCTTTTCAAGAAGGACTCTGCTCCATGGAATAAGTAGGTATGAAGTAAGTAAGTTAAAAAGTTGCTTCATATGCAGTAACATGTACAGTTTGCATGCACATTGTTTTGCTAAAAATGTTGTACTGAGAGATATGTACATTCTATGAAGTCTGGGTATTAAAAACCATAATGCATTCCACTGGAATAACATTTAACTGGTGAGACATTCCACAGGGTATGCCTCTAATTGAACAATGAATAAGAAACATGTTGATAACTGAAATATGCAGTATAAATACAAGTTAACTTAGTAATTCTACCTTCCTTCCACACATCTACACTCATAAACAGGCATTTGATTTTGCCAATATTTGTACTGTACTGTGTGAAAATTGAACAAAGGCATTACGTCTGAACACCGATTTTGATTACAAATGCCTTAAAAGTTTCCTTACCCTTGATATTTCTCCTTAAGTTTGAAGAGGTGGATTATGTCCGGCTTCAATGAATCCATCTCTCTTTCTAAAGTGTGACTAAATGCAAACTGCTGCTTCAGGTTGTCTTCAGCCTGTCGTCGGCCATCTTCTATGCTCTTCAGGTGACACTTCAGGAAGTTAATGCTGTCATAAGCATTCCACATTTCACTTGCTTGTGTACTCTTCTGGAAATTTTCCAGTAAGATAATTTGGTCCTCGAATGCTTTCACAGCCACCTGGAAGGCTTCCAAAGCATATTGTTTTAAACAGATATCCCGATTTGTGCATAGAAAGTCTTCTGAGTAAGCCTCATACATTTTTACTTTAGCTGTGTATTCTTTATGGATGTTCATAAGCTTCTCAGCAATTGACACCATATCACCTAAACCGGGAACATCATGCCCCTGAAAAATAAGAATTCAGCATAACTATATTAATCCTTCAAGGAAGACAGCATTCAAATTCCAACTACTGCTTACAGTGGAGGGATTTTAAATTTATAGTACCTGGGTATGCATTCAAGACAGTATGGTGTATGCAGACTGGTAGCATATGAAGAATTAAACGTCTGTACATTGCGCCAAGGCCAACAATCACAGGTGCAGACATTTACTTTAGTGAGGAAAAAAACATAACCTTACAAGTTCCCTATTCACAAGAATATCTAGTGGGTACAGGCATGGGAAGACAATATGCTTTTAGAAAGTCACTGGCAGTTATTACTGGTGGAAAAGAAAACAGTTCTTAAAACTTGCACAATGGCAAAAATACATCCACTACAACCAGAAGTCAAATATGGTAATACTGGCATGAGAAGCATGAGTGACATTCATGCCTGTAACTTCATTTCTTTTGGGGGACCATGGTAGCATAGTGGTTAAGGTGCTGTGCTACAAATCGGAAGGTCGATGGTTTGATCCCAGCTAGTGTCAGTGGATTTCTTATTGACATAAAATCCTTTCGATCGAACTATGGCCCTGGGGTCGACTCAGCCTCCAACAGACATGAGTACCAGGAGCATTTCCTGGGAGTAAAGGCAGCCGGTGCATAGGGCTAACAACCTTACCACCATCCTGTGCCATTGTCATGAAATCTGGGAACCTTAACTTCCTGGAACCCTCTGCGCCACTCCAGGCCCGTAATGGGACTGCTTTACCTTTTTTAACTTCATTTCTTTTACAGACTGGAATATTATTGGTTTTAAAAATGAGGATTTCTCCCTTGAAAGCTGTAAGTGATATTAAAGGACAACTTGCATTGCTCGTTGTCAGTTTAATGATTATCAAAATTTGGGCAGTTAGTGGCACAACCAAAACATACGAATGTCAGCAGAACAGACATCCTTCACAACTAGCAATCAGAATTCACCATCCTGAATCCTGCTACAAATCAATGCCTAATTTGTACACAGATATTTTATACTACAGAATTACTGTAATCCAGAAGCTGATACTTTGGCAGTTGACGAAAACAGTCCCAAGTCCTCTGAGAGTGTCTCTTGATTGACTAAAGTGGTATCTCCTAAGCCCTTGTTTCCTATTCCATCAACTTATTCTGCTACAGAGACCCCTGATCCGCATTCTCCTCATCCTTCAGCATCCCTGGTAAAAACTGAAGAGAATCCAGAAGAAATAAAAAAGGACCCTGATACCCCTGAACCAAAAGCTGATGCAGATATTCAAATGGAGTACTCCTCTGATTAGTTGTGGAGCCCAAGTATAGAAGCAGTAACAAAAAATTAACTGTAAGAACATAGGTCAGTATCCAGTACCTGTCTGGTCCTGTAAATACTAGACTAAAGGAATTCTACTCTCCTAAGAAAAAAGGTGACCACAGTCTTAAATTTCTGCGCTGTCTTACCATCAACTCCATTTCTCCCCCTGCTTCATTCAATAGAGGAACTCTGAATAAAACTACCAATGCACTATTTGGTACAGAAATGTGGGTCATGTCTCTGCATTCATTACTGAATCACAAAATATTTACTGTATTAGACATTTAACTGCTTCCATTGCAAAACAATATGGCTGAAGAGTGTGCAAATGATGGGTTGTGGTTCAGAATTTCAACAAGCATGTTCTAATGAAATGGAGATAAAGCTTGTTTCATTGACATTCCGCAGGTTCTGAGATGGAAGCGATGTTACAAGTGGCAATAGCAGTTTTCTTGAAGGACATGAAAATATGTTGGCATGACAGGGTCTAAGCAGCAGGGTTTGCTATAACTACTTCACTGACAAAGACCTGACTGGTGTTCTTTAGGTATGTGGGTTCTTAGTCCAGTAAATTTCACAAACTGTTCCTTTTGAATAACAACACACAGCAGAGATATGCAGAACTGAGACAAAGTGCAACTTCTTTTCCGTTTGTTATTCTTATATTTTAACGCGGTGGCACAGTGAAGAAGGTGCTGTGCTACAAATCGAAAGGTCGCTGGTTCGATCCCAGATGGTGTCAGTGGATTTTTCATTGACATAAAATCCTTCTGATCGCACTATGGCCCTGGGGTCAACTCAGCCTCTAATATAAATGAGTACCAGGAGTATTTCCTGGGGGTAAAGGCAGTTGGTGCGTAAGGCTGACAACCTACCACCATCCTGTGCCGTTGTCACGAAATCTGGGAACCTTAACTTACTGGAACCCTCTGGGCCTGTCCAGGCCTGTAATGGGATTGCTTTGCTTTATTCTTATATTTTAGACTGGTAAATGCAAAACCTTAGCAACAACTCACACTGAACCTCCCTACACCCACACAAGATTATGATGTTCTCACATTTTATAACTTGTATATCAATCTTCCAACTGAGAAATTAAGACAATGTCTTATAGGTGTTTACGGTATATCTACAAACAATACTGTAGTCAGTACTCATGCAGGAAAATCCTGAGATGTAAAAATTATCTGAAGCTTAGCATTTTTCCTCCATTAATAAATGATTTCTGACAAACTTTAAAGAAATATTTTGGAAATTTCTAAGCAATGATACTTCATTTCTTACCTTTTCTTTTCGTGACACTGGATAAAGCAATTTGATATCCAGCATTGAGTTGTATTGTGCCAAGGATGTGGTGCGATAATGGTGGATAAGCTCGGTGACAGTATCAAATTTAAATGGCTCTGAGAAGCCATACTTGCCATTTCTCTGAAGGACCTTGATCAATTTGTTAGTCCCCTCTTTCCGTAAGGTCAAGGTATATTCGCCACTTTTGTTTGATGCATTTCGAACTAAGAAAGTTCCATCTGGTTTATCCATAAACTTTTCGTTAACTTCTTCTCTGAAATTTCCAAGATAGTAAAACTTCTTGTTAAAAAAAAATGATATGATTGTAACTCTGTTTATATGACTATACGAATAAACTCTGATACTCTACAGAAACATCTCAACACATGTAACATATCCAAAAATGAAATATCCAATCTGCTTCACACCTCAAGATTTTTTTTTTTCACAGCACTACAATTAGAACACCGAATTAATATTTTTAATATCAGTATACTGATTTTTAAAAACTGCCACTTATTGTATAAACATAAATATACTGTAATGAAAAAGCATGATAAAGTTCTGATGCCCACATAAATGTAATAAAAGCTTTAGCACAAGTGATGGTTCCCAAACTTTATGTAAAGGTGCTCACAGCTTAGCAAGGACCTCAATGAACCCAATCCCCTTTCATCTCTCTCTGTGTATGTGCATAAGACAGATGCAAAGGAACACCTGCTTCAGACAAGACCAATGGCACAGCATGTTTGAATTCATTTCATTGATTCCTATTGGCAAAACCATTCAGGTGATCAAATCAGGAAGAATGAGATGGATGGGCATGCGGCACATATGGGGGATAGGAGACGTCTGTACAGGAATTTAGTGGAGAGACCACTTAAAAGACCAAAGCTGGATAATATTAAGATGGATATTCAATAAACAGGATGGGAGGGCAAGGACTGGATTGATGTGGTTCAGGATAGGAACAAACAGAGGTGGAGTGTCCTGTGAATGCAGTGATGAACCTTTGAGTTCCATACAATGTAAAGAATATCTCAATTACCTTTTCAAGAAGTATCTGCTCCCTGAAGTTAAAGTAAATCCCTGATTTTCCTTTCCTGCATTTTGCATTTTCTTCAATTGTCTGCATTTTTTGTATGGTTCCAGCCAAACACCCAAACAAACATTGATTACCAGATTTTATGCAACACTGGTTGGTCCCCACAAATATGTAAAATTGGAGTTTTCCTACATTTAGGTGGTTGGCTGGCTAGTTTGTTAGTTGCTATTAAATTATTTAATTAGTTCCAATGAATTTCTATATGGAACTAATATGCATACTCTCTTCTTCTCCCAAATCATTTCAACCTCTATGGGTTGATTACCCTGGATAATGTGTCATCACCTGAGCAGTTCCACAATAATTATATTAATTTGCTTTTACCACTGCCCAGAACTGCGAATTTATTACAGTATTTTATTACAATCCTACACCAACATCTTACTCACTGTTTGATGCCCATTTAAAATTTTCCTCCTGCCATTTCTAGTTCTGGACAGAAATGGTAGATAACATTTAAATTAAAATACATTACTACAGTTTAAAAAAACTTACCTACTGATATTCCCCCAGTACCACTCAGCATCGTGTAATGATGATGGGCACTCGCCAACATCAATCTCGACATCAAGAATACTGCGACCTTTTGTTTTAGCTGCAAACTGTGGCCTCTCCACACCCCAGTCAACACGGAGCAGCAATATTTCAATTATGCGAAGACAAGCTTTTGTATGAAACACCATATCACTGTGAATATAGAAAATTACATGTGATGTAGCTTGTCTACACTACATATCTATCAGTCAATCTCATATAGTCTGAGAAACTGAAAGAATCACTAGATAGATCATAAATAAAGAAACAAATAAATCTGCTCACTCTTCAAATACAGTCTGTACAGTGAATATTTTTGTAATCGCCATGCTGCTTGCTGTACAGTGGACAACACTATTGCTGCATAGCAATTGATAATACCACCCTCTCTGCAGTGTTCAGTCTGGCAATAAAAAGTACTCTGTTTAATGAATGATAAAAAAAGACAAGACAATTAAAAAAACTCATTCATCTTACACGGCTTTGTCCCACGGAGGTCTAAGGAAGGCATGACAGAGAAAATCAATTATATGTGTGGGTGGCCCTGTCATTCCACGCGCATACTGCAGCTGGCAGATCTGACAGAAGTGTACCATGAGGAAGTGCAGGGTAGACTTGTGATGTTCCGGTAGGTCTTGCACTAGATTACTTATACATGAGGCACACTGCTCATCATTTGTTATGCCTGCAATTAAATGACATAACCAGTAAGCCAGTGGTGAATAAAACGGACCAATCAGTACATGCCAGGGGATGTTCTATATGCGACACGAGCATCCTTTATACCTAATGTGAATTTCAAGTTTCACTCTAATGCTTCAGACTTCAAAGCCTAATCTCCACACTGCATAGCTTACGAATTATTTAAAAGCCTATCTGAAAAACCATGATAGAATTAACCATGAGGGGCATGCAAAAAAGTCACAATATTTTCTTAAACAAATTGAATACAAGTTACACAAGTTTCTGATTCTATGTTTCTTTATATTTAAATCTGAATTCCAGATGTTTCCATCCTTCACTGCACATGAATCTTGAACTGAGGTGCCCAGCTTCTTGAAGTCTCTGCAGAAAATCATGCACATGCTTTTGGACTTGATGACCATGATCATACTTCTGGCACTACACTGACTCATTTAACATTTCAGCAGGCCTGTAGCCAAGGTGGTGCAAGTGGCTGCAAAGCACCCTCTACATATCTGGACACATGCACTAAGAATTTGCAACATATCAAACACAAACATGCTGACCAGCCAGTTGAAAAAGTGTGACACACTACCTAATTCACATGTTGCCTCTGTTGAACTACCACAGTTTGAAACAACTCAGTTTCAAAAATATATGTATATGCCAGACATTTTGTGCAGTGTTACAGAATGCATAAAGTAATTCATATGTTAATTCTGTGTTCCTGGCTAAGGCTACTTTCATGTTTATGCAGACATTTTATATATATATATAGACATTACATGTCCAAACAGCATTATATATGTATGTAAATGTATGTACATATATGCACCTGCACTAGAAGCCACTGCACACACGGTGTTATGGTCTAGCTACAGGCCTGAATCTGAGAGAGAATGAAAATATCAAAACTTTAAGATCAGAAAAGAACAAGAATGATGAAGCATGACCTAGCCAGTACCTCAAGAACATTTGTTGCTCTTTGAGCTCAACACAGCTCAGCTTTGTTTTCATTCATTTAGTAGTCTGTCTTATAACATGTCCAAAGCCTCTTCCAAAGTGAGCTCTCCACATAGTGCGATCTAGAGCTTCGTCCTTCAAATGACAGTATCCTCTCCTTTCCTTAAGGTCATCCAGTAGCTTCCTATGTCTTCTTCCTCATCTTCCTGTCACTTCTATCTCTCCTTTTATCTCTCCTTCAATAACCCGTTGTAGAAGGCAGTTTCTATGCAAAATGTGACCAATCCAGTTAGCCTTCTGTTTACTTATTTCATGCAGGATACTCCTCTGCTCCTCGACTCTAATACTTCTTCATTTCTCACATTATCAGTCCAACTACACCTTCCATCATTTATTAACATGCTACCCAAATATTTAAAAGATTCCACATTCTCTAGTTGTTTTTGGTCTATCACAGTTTTTAGTGGGAATGGTTGTCTTGAAATTCTCATTACTTTTGTTTCTTCCACATTCATTTCCATTTCATAGCATCTTCCAATTTCAATTAGTTTATCAATGATGTCCTGTAGCACCTTTTCTTCCTTAGCCAGTAACACAAGGTCATCTGCACATTTCACAGTGTGAATGATTTGCCCTCCTATTTTGAAGTCTCCAAACCCTTCCAGAGCTTCCTTGGTATGGCATTCACTGTACAAGCTGAACAGAATTGGTGACAAACAGCATCCTTGTCTAACTCCTTTTCCATTCTTCACACTTCTTGTCTCCCCTTGGTTCAGTCTTATTTTAACACTCTGAGCCCTGCACAAGTTGCTAATCAATTTTCTTTCATGCCAGTCAATACCAGCTACCTTTAGGATCTGCATTAATTTAGTCCAGTTGACTCCGTCAAATGCCTTCCGCCAGTCTATGAAGCAAACACACAGTTCCGCATCTATCTCCAGGGTTCGTTCTGCTATTATTCTCAGCATCCCAATTGCATCCCTAGTTCCTTTTCCTCCTCTAAATCCAAACTGATCTTCTCCATGTACATCCTCAATTTTCCTTTCAATCCTTCTTCTAAGTATGTGTATGTGCGATAAGGCCGATTGTGTGATGGTTGCTGCATTTTGTAGCTTGTGGGTTCTTTTTTAAGGCAATCACTGTAACTTCTGTGAAGTCCTTGGGCCATTCTCCAGCTTCATATATGGTTTTGATCAATTTTGTCATTATTTTCAAACCACCTTCTCCCAGTAATTTGGGCACATCTCCAGGTACATCATCATCTCCTGTAGCCTTCTTATTCCTCATTTCCTTGATAGCTTTTTCCACTTCACTTTGCAAAATATATGGGCCCTTCTCGTCTGCATCTACTTGCTCTTCAGGTTTGACTTCTAGGGTTTCTGGTCGATTAGGTTGATCGTATAGTTCTGTAATATAATTCTCCCAAATTTTCAGCACTTGACTTTGATCAGCTATTCTATTCCCTTGGAAGTCTTCAATGCCAATATTTTGAATCCCTTGGGTCTCCTTTCCAGCCTAGTTCTTTTGTCTTCATGTTCATCAAATCACAACGCCCTGTTCTTTGAAATTCCATAATCTCGTTATGTATGTTTTCAAGATATTCCTTTTTGGCATTATCTGTGGCTCTATTCAATTCGTTCCTCAGCCTCCTGTAGTTATTCCTGCCTTCTTCAGTGTTGACATTCTTCCATTTCCTTCTTTCATCCATTTTACTGATCATTTCCTGCATAATCCAAGGGATAAGAGGGAACTCTTCTTGACTTTCCCAACCAGATCACTGATAGTATCTAACACAAATTCCTTTATATTGTTCCATTGCACTTCGACTTTCCCACTTTTACATCCAATTGCACCGAGTTTCTCTTCCAGAGTATCCTGCACTTTGTCATTGAGCATATAATTTCTCCAATTTTGTTTTATTTGCTGGAAATTCACTTGTTCCACAGCAAACACATACTCTCACACACATTCCCTTAATAGACAGGAGTAGTATGTAGCACCCACTGGATGACAACAAAACTGTCAAAAAAGACAGTCACCCTAACATTGCCTGCAAAACACTGGCTCTCTATTTATTCCAGTTTAGGCACAATTTTATGCATCCATAGTCCTGACACTCTTGATGCCTCTGGAGGGCAATGCTGTATTTGGATTCATCCTTTCAGTCTATCACTCAACACAACTGAAATTTAGGAGGGTTTCAATACACCCTCCCACCAGTCTTTCCAGTTCAAACTCAACTACTTTATTATCTATTTAAGAGAAAATCTTTTGTAGTCACTGTTCTTATAAATGACTTTTTCCACAGAAGCATTACATATTCTAATTTGGTCAGGATACATCCACACATACAAACAACAGATATATACATAACACACACACACATACATACATACATACATACACACACACACACACACACACACACACACACACACACTTCAGCATAGACACAGCAATGCATGGTGGACCAGTGTCATCACACATGCCCTTCCAAAGCATTCATACCCTGGACAGTGAGAGAGTATTTACTGTCTCTGAACACAGCAGACATATATCAATTTTTAGCATGGGGAAGTACCTGGGCAATGAAAATTCCAAGACACGGGGCCTGTTATACATCCATCTGCTATCATCTATTCATTAAAAAATGGAAATAAACTGACTGCTGATACTAATTATTCTGCTGCTATATGTTACATTTACAGCATGCACGTGTAAAGTCTCATAATTCCACTTCAAGTGCAATAGTACAAAAAATCGGCCCTTAAATATACTGTACACACCTAGCATTACCACTGCAAAAACTACAGACTACATTCTACATACAGTAAACAGAAACACAGACATTACATCATCTCTAAATTCTTTACACTTGCATACCTCAGAAACCATTTCACCTACCTCCTGTCCAATCATGTAAGACAAGTAGGCCCACCCTGAATGAGTCTCAGTTATGATACCCATGACTTATCAAAATAAAAAATTGAAGTGTGCTCCATCCTCAGTAATTTTAATCAAAATTCTTTTTATAAAATCTAAGGGTTTCCACTTCAGAAACTCACGTTAAGTTCTCTATATGATTATAGACAAAATTTTATCTGGAGGTGGATCTTAACAAAAACCAAACATAAAATGGTATATGATATTACACAGGTCACACATGTCAGCCACTGCATCTCACAGCAAAATTAATTATTAACAATACTTTTTCCCTCCTACACTGATCTAAGAAACAAATACAATGAAATGTTTTGTTTTTCTGAAAATGTGTGCAACTGTCCAATAAGGATTTACTGATGAATTTACAAGTAAATAATACTTTGATGTTGCTTTATAGAACAGAATTACACATTTAACATCTAAGTGAATAACAGATGTGTGAAATTTGACACAACCAAAATTACAAGAACTTTGCAAAGATTGTCAAACTATGAAAACAGGAGATATGAACCATTCATCTCAGTGTATCTAGTTACATTTTGTCAAACAAATATACAGTAAAACTAAGGAAAATATTTGACAAGTTAAAAAGTCATGATAAAATAACATTATTTGAAGAGTCCCCATACCCTCACAGAACTGAATACCACTTTATTCTCTCTCTTTCCCCACTACTACTAAAATTTGTTTTTACACCTGTTTAATTACGTGTACATCTCAGTAAAGTAAAGAGAGATGGTAAATGTAAACACAACACAAACACATCATGTAACACATATAAATACTCCCAGTAGTACATGGGAAAAATAGATGACAATTAGCTATATTTCTTCTAAACATAAGTACACAAAGAAGCCATCAAAATATCGAATTTATGTCTTATATCCTTCAGTATTTGTGTAATCTTACATTTCCAGCACATTACACAGGACAACAAACTTTTCCAATCTGATTCACAACAGTCCAAAGAAGTGTTATTTACATTACAAAGGATCATTAGCATCTCATTGAATGTGTCTGTGAAACTGTTTTCCGGAAAGTAAATCATACAGTATAAGGCACACTGAAAGCATCTTACCAGATACATCAATGAATTTGTGGTACCACTGGACAGGGATTACAGAATCTGGAAGTTCAAGTAGAAATCTCTTCAGAGCGGTAGCAATAGTACAAAAGTCATATCCAAACAAATCTGCACCCATCACATCTGCAAGGAAACAAATTATGCAATTACAGGAGTGGAACTCTAATTCATTGCAATTTGACAGTGTTATGGTGGCAACTATGAAGGGTACCATCACCCTACTAAATGGTATCTGGTCCCCATTTTATAAAAGAGGACAACCCATAAAACATAAATTTGACAGGAGAAGTAAAAAAACAAATCTTCAAGGAACTTCATTCGTGACTGCAAATGAACTATTTGAGCTATCAAATACTGACAGCTACCAAAAGTGACTAGTGCTAAAAGGTTCAATGCTGTGTTCACAACAGCCTGTAGTTCCTCAGTTAGTCGAGAAATTCCCTCAATTTACGGATCCCAAAGGTTCATTACCACATTCACAACACCATACCACTTGCCAGTATCATCAGCCAGATCAACCATCCCAAATCCTCCCTCATCCTGTTCAAGATCTATTTTAATTCTGTCTTCTTATCCACATCTAGGTCCTTTCCATCAGGTTTCTCCAACAAACCCTATATGTATTCCTCTTCTCTGTCATACATACTACATACCCTATAAAACTCCATGTCCTTGGTTTGATTGCCCAAATAATATTTGATGAAGAGGTCAAGTCATGAAGACCCTTACTGTGCAATTTCTCTCTTGATTCTCTGGTAAGCATAAAATTCTGTTGGTGCAGAGGGCACAGTTTCTCATATGTGCAAAAAGAATGTATGACAGACAATATTCTTAAACCTTTCTGTGTTGTTTACCTTGGTTATATTTCATAGACCATACAAGACATCAGACGGTTCACATTCTGGAGCGGGAAAGGGAATTCCTAACATAATTACACTGAGAATTACAATAATTGCTACTGACTACCAGTCTTCTAGATTATCAGATGTGTTGGCTGCATCTTATTGTAGAAGAGACCACATTATCACAAAAACTATCATAAAAACTATGGCACTCATTCATACACAATGAGCTCAGTACATACCATGTCTGGCTTTAGGATGGTAGTTTTCATAATCCACAACTACAAATGAACTCATCAAAATGTCTTAAACAGTGCTATAACAATCCGTGATATAAACACAAAACTACTCTAGATAGAGTATAATTTTACAAATAATTATAGTGCCACAATTCAGAATGTCACTAAAGTAACACACTTCATGGATACCATCTTTCTTGCACACTACAAGCATCGTCCACCTCGCCCTCCTTGATTTTTGTCACCCTGCTAACATTTGTTCAAGCTCTTTGTTACATAATTTTCTCCGCTGTCCTGTTATTACCTATCTCATGGTTCCACACATTCCTTTCAGTACCTTGTTTTCAAGCCCTATCAATCTAAGTTCTGACCTCTGTGGGAGAAACTAAGTATCAAACCCTGTAAAAAGCAGGTATAATTACAGATTTGTGTATTTGACCTTTGGGAGTTTAGGTAGGAGGCAGGAGGAAAAATTATTCTTGAACCAAATGGCACCCTGGTGATTTAATTTGTTCTTCAACAAAGATAATGATAATGTGTGACTTGAGCTTTCTACATTGCTGATGAGGATCAAACTCTTCTGGGATACTGTGCTGTGTTTTACTGGTAATTTGTTACTGACATTTCTGAGAATGTTACTACCTCAACACTTACAATAGAGACAAGTTCCTCTGAAATGTTCATGTCAGTCTGCCAAACTACATGATGCCAAAACCAAAATCCAGCACATAAGAATCTAAACAATCCCTGCCAATAAATTCTGTAAATTAAGAAATCAAAATTATATTGAACAAAATGTCCACAAACATGCACTTTACTGTCTATGTCATAACACTGATATATACAGTATTCATACAGTACTATTGTACTAACTTCAGTATGTGGAAAATAAGAAACACTGTACACACACATTCAGTTTATTTATTAGGATGTTTGTTTCTACTGTTTCATTCAACAGGGCAGACAGGTAATCTAAAGTCTGACAGCCACTAATTACTGGATCTCCAGCCTCAATAAGATGCTACAAGTAATAAGACACACCTGTAATCACCAAAGTACTTTTGAGGACATGTATGAATTTAATCATCTGGTGTTAAGATGCAGGGTGATTTTTGGGAAAATTTTTCGGGGGGGGGGGGCGGTCTTTTGAGGCAGGAAAAAAGAAATACTGTAGTACTTTTGAAAATCAATATTCTTTCATATGAAAAATGCACCAGTCTGAGGTGTGGGTGTCTAAAAGAAAGCACATACCCCCT